>JGI24158J21664_10012912_pt1 | contig 11047 bp, 8 predicted proteins | sample Ectturendosymbi3_FD_21664 | JGI IMG/M metagenome (IMG submission 21664)
CAATAGTTCATTGAACGACAGTTCATCGAACGTCAATTTATCAAACGACAGGTTATGTAACGACAGTTTATCGAACAACAGTTCATTGAACAACAATATATTGAACAACAGTTTATCGAACGACAGTTTATCGAGCGAAAGTTTATTGAACGACAGTTCATTGAACGACAGTTCATTGTACGACAGTTCATCGAACTACAGTTCATTGAACGACATTTTATCGAACAAGAGTTTATCGAACGACAGTTCATCGAACGACAATTAATTGAATGACAATTTATCGAACGACAGTTTGTCGAAAGACAGGTCATCGAACGACAGTATCACGAACGACAGTATCATGAATGACAGCTTATCGAACAACAGTTTATTGAACAACAGTTTATCGAACGACAGTTCATCGAACGACAATTTATCGAACGACAGTTTGTCGAAAGACAGGTCATCGAAAGACAGGTCATCGAACGACAGTTCATCGGACGACAGTTCATCGAACGACAGTTGATCGAACGACAGTTGATCGAATGACAATTTGTCGAACAACAGTTTATCGAACCGACAGTTTATCGAAACCACTTATCTGATTTAGCTGTCGTGCGACATTATTGCGGCGTGGTCATCACGCTGGAATTTGCAGCTGCAGTCATAACTCGCTGTCTAATTTTTTCCAAGTGCAAAGTCCGTTTATATAATTCTTTAATATCGACCGGTAGTTTGCAGTAGTCAGAACCATCAAAACAAGAGATTAGAACATCAGTGAAACAAGCAATTGTGAATGATTGTAACAGAGTTTTGAAATGGAATTCATATTAAGTGAAAAGACGAACGGAAGTGACTTTGAAAGATTTTATTTATGTCTGTAACAAAACCCAAAATGGTGTATATTGCAGAAAATGTGAGGAACACCTCAAATGTCAAAGTTTTTTAGTATCCACAGCCAAGGAAGACAGTCTTACGAGAGCGCCATCTGAACAAAGTCATTTTATAAGCAGCTGCCTTCGAGCAACTACACACAATTTATCATTAAAATAATTTCGTAACGGTGTACCAGTGGTGTATCTTTGCAAAATAGCCTCATGGCAAAGTTTAAATGTGCGTCCTTTTTAATAAGTGGAATAATAGATAACAGCACAATTTTTACGAAAGATAAATTATGTAGATAACAAATGCCATGTGTTTATTTGTGCTTCAAACTTTTCAGCAAATGAAATATAACTTATCCATAAGGACCATAACATCATCCTGTACTTATTTATATTTATAATGTAGAATAAAACTTAAAAATATACAAAAATAGATAAACATTCAAATAATAATGTCATCATAATTTGTGTATAGTAACGGCTAACCAAATTGTAAACTATCAAAACAATCACACAACATACTGCAGCTGCAAGCATAAAGCAACAATATTTCTTTTAAAATGAATGAAACACATTGATTTTGTATGGTACAATAACGTATTTAATGCAACTCATGTATTACTTGTGTTCGAAAGACACATTTCTATCGATTTCGCTAGTAAGAAATTTCGCTAGACATCGGCCTTCGCACAGCGGCTTAAACACTGCAGGATTAGCCATGAAACAAGCCGCTGTTAACAAATCAGTAAATAAACAAAAATCAACTTTCTATATATTGCAGTTTAGATATTGTANACATAGTGGCGGATCCAGGGGGGACGATTGCGGTCATCGCGCCCGCCTAAACCCTATATGAAAGTAAANNTTTTCACNATGATTTTGAACAATTCAAAAAACAACATTCTCGATGTACTGTAANGCCATTTTCTGTTCGTTGTTTTGTCAGAGCAGTATTGTGAAGTATGCTTCATCTCTCTTACAGTAGTGAACACGTCATGAGACTAGACTGCCAAATATTACTGAAATCGTCCCTCTAACCATATTGGCTGAATCCGCCCCTGTGCAGACATGAGCGCACACTTCACATTTTACAAAGTGTGCCATTTGAAATCGGCTAAGCGACATTTGCAGCGTAAAAATCGCTTAAAATTTACACATGTACAGCACTAGATTTCAGTGTTGTGAATGGAAGGGGTGTACAGATTTTCGCGCAAATTTAAAAGTGTGTACCAAAACAAAAAAGGTTGACAGCCACTGCCCTAGAGTGTGATTAAACGAATGCAGGGACGCCAGAGGGGGCGAGAATGTCGGGTGCATTCAGGGTTGCTAGATGCTTGACAAGAAATATGGCAAATGTTTGTCTGATTTATGGCAAATTTTTGGCAAAAAAATTTCGAAAATGGCAATTTTTTTGGCAATATTGATTTTTCATTACAAAATGGCAATTTTTTGGCAATATTGATTTCATAGTTTTTTGCAATTCGTATTTTTCCATACTTTTAAAGAAAAGGTCTGTTTTCTTGGAAACAAAATGTGTGCTCAATAGGTGAAATATATCCTCTGTTTAGTTTAGATAAGTGGTTCTCAAAATGGGTGCAATCGCCCTATTGGGGGCGATTTTGGTGGGCAAAGGGATGAAAAACTCAAAGGGGTAATGGGGGGCGAAACAACTCAAAGAGGGAAAAATGCTTAACCACTAATCGATCACTGAGTTATCTTCAGTAACCCAAAGAAATTTATCCGTTAAATTTTTACTCCGGATCGTCTATGTGCCCAGTGTCAAGCGATTTCTGATTTGCAACATTTCTGACTTCACATCATGTGCGCATGCACAGAGCAATATTCTACATATTAAACATGCTGAGAAAATTGATGATTAGGGCTTAGGGTTTGGTGTATAGGTAAGTTTGTCAGGTTGGGGTTTGGGTTAGAAAAAAAATAAAAATTGAGGTCTAAGAATAAGTCCAAAATATTTCAGTAGTTACAGTTATTCCCATACTATATAGCTTATCTGACACCTAACTAAAAAGTTTTAATTTACACAACACACATTAATAAAGGTATCGCCACATCTTATTACTTTACTCTGAGAGGCAAAAACAAGCAATAATAGATAATAAATTTTGCAAAGGTTAGACATTTTGCTTGACACCGGCTGCAGTGCTGATTATATTCACAAGAATTCTGAACGTTAAGATTAGTGTCATAATACAGTTTCTTTGTTCAGCTATTTGATGGCTTGGTTCAACTATTTAATTCTGTCTTAAAATAAAATAATTTAAATTTACTGCCTTGTGTTTGCTTTATCAGGCGTGGGGGCGAAAACGACGTGTCGGGAATGAAAAGGGGGGTTGGAATTAAAACGTTTGAGAAACACTGGTTTAGATCATAGAACCTGATTCTTGAGTGCAAAATGATTACTTAGGATTCATAGTTAAAACTTATAGTAATATTTCAGGCTTAGCTGAAAACCGGAAGCAATTGAATATACTTCAGTTTTGATCGTTATTTACAGATTCATTACTTCAAATCAATGCACACAAACCTAAACACAGCGAGACCTGAAACACAGTGATAGCAGTGAGCAGGTCAGTTTTAAAATAAAATATCATTGCAGTTATCATTAGCTGTTAATAAAATGAAACACTACAACAGTTACAGCAATTCCGCAAGCAGTAAATCATATTCAGACATTATCTGAGCTGTACCTTCTAAAGTTTTGGTATGAAGTTGATAAATGTTGTTAATATTCATAGTCACAATTGGTCTTTCAAAAATGGCAAATTTTGGCATAAAAAATATTGCCAAATAGATTGGCAAATGTTTTGGAAAAGAGTGATTTTTGGCAATATTTGGCAAATGTGGCACCATCTGGCAACCCTGGGTGCATTGCCCCTTGCCCTTTGAAAAGANGGGCAACGGGGACGGAGATGCCTTTTCATAACAATGTCATAGGTAGTTCCATGGTTCATTAATACCGAATTGAAACAAATTATTGCAGCTACGCGCGTACCCAGAAAATCAGAAGGGTTTTCTATAATTTCTGTCATGTTTAAGGTCAACATTGTTGCTAAACAGAAACAAGTATGATTGGTAACGAATTTTTCTTTTATATACGTTTCCATTGCTCGCAACTCTACTACTGCTCCCATCCCTTGCGTTCGCCCTGCGTTCCCGAATGAATGTGATTGAAATGTGCATTCGAAACGCCTTGCGTATTCCGATGGTAAAATTCATTCGATATATAAAAATTGTTCTATTAAATCTCCCGTACTTGGTTTGATCAAAGTCTATAACCTGTCGGTTTCATAAACTGTCTTTCAATAAACCGTCGTTCCGATAAACTGTCGTTCGATAAATTGTCGTGTCACGGGCACAACGACAGGAAAAGCCAAAACCACAACAGTCCCAAAGCTGTGCAGTTGGAAAGGTTGTGTGGCATGTGTGGCAGTACAAGACACCAAAATAGTGCATTGTTTCACTCCAAGTGAATCGTTTGACCCGATTCACTCAGGAAAAGATACTGTATCTGCCTCATTGTGATTCCAGCAGCCCGGGCGGTTAACTACAGATATGCACAACCCAGTGTCGAAGAATATAATTGAAAGGATGACTGCACACGAGAAAGATACTTAGGGTCAGAGAATGAATGGAATTTAACGAAATACAGTATTTGCGATTAACCTCTAACTGAACGTTGTTCACGTCAAGAGGTATGTTCTTCCTTCTATCATTTGCAGTCGTCCAACTGTTTTCACTCAGTTGTTGACTAAACGCTGAAAAACTACTGTAATTGCAGAGTTGCACTGCAACACAAAGTAGCATTGAGTGGTTTGACTGAAACAGATCCAACCATTGATGGGATCATATGCAGTGTCGCGTTTACAATACTTACTTTGCACAAAGTTGTTACACAACATATTCAAACACTTGCTTCAGTTAACTGAAAACCAAGTATCGAAGCCGAGTCATGAAATTTCCCACTACGATCTCCATTCAGATCTTTGTCATGTGTATTACCATGGACTATGTGGATAGTCAAAAGCTACAAATTGGTCTATTCACCTAAACCAGTGGTGGGAACTTATTTGCTACTATGAGCCGCATTACCTGGTCTTGCTAAATACCAAAATAATGAGAGAAAACTGTGAAATATGTGAGAGAGACTTCCCCTGACGTCTAAGCAGTGTTTCTTAAAGCCGTTTTTGGGTGTAAAAATGACACCCTAAATTCTGAAAGCCTAGGTATATGGTTTTGCTTTCTATTGAAGTAAAACGATTTGAGATAAGGATGTTGTCCTGCACGTGGCAATTGCAACAGACGGCTGCAATATTATTACAGGCCGACACGATTTTCTGGAGCAGAAGTTGGAAGCGAAAATTGTAAGCTTGGTATCTGTGCATTGTCATGCGCACCACGTCATCTCGGCTTGTTACTGTACTCCCGCAGATTTGTACAGTATGGTGTACGAAACCGCGAAAGCACTTTACTGCAATTATGGAAGTGTTTCACTGTTTCACCGTTGAGATCGGCTTGCCTGGCGATGCATCAGACTACAATGAAGACAAGGTCGGCAGTTGCAGCGCGCATGCAAAACAAGGTGGTTGTCGAGTGAGACAACAGTGAGAGCTAGGAGGAGATTTTTGGTTTTTGGCCGCCCTGAAGCAGCTGTCAGGAAATAAAAATGATGCAATGTGCGTTGTTTTACTGCGACTTATAAAAAAAAAAATTTCAACACGGTGCTTTCCTTTTGTCAACGAACACGGGCACCTCATCTGACAGGACTGAGCAAAGTTTTTCAGGCGGAATGTTTTGACTTCGAACAGGTGAAAACTTCCGTAGAACTGTGCATCAACAAGCTCTCTGATGCAGCTGCTAAATCGGAGCTTGAAGTTAACTGCGAAAAATTTGATAGTGAATTAGGGGATCTTGGAACGCTGGATGATTTGGCTGACTCGTGTGTGTCAAGCGGGGAAGGATGCCGAACGATTAGCGAATTGATCGTCTCCATACACAAAAGGGAGACAGGAGTGAATGAACCAAGTACCGCGGCATCTTTTTACTAATCCCCCAGGAAAAGCGTATGCCGAGATCCCGCGAAAACCAAAGCTGAATGATACCCAGTGCGGTTTTTGTCGTGGCAGTAGCACTACAGAAGAAATTTCTACTCTCCAGCAAACTTTCAAGAAATCCTGGGAGCATGGCAAAGACGTATATACATGCTTCATCGCCTTCGGCAAAGTGTATGCCCGGTTCCCCCTGAAAAGCTTTGAGGGATGTTGTGGCAGCACGGTGTTGACAGGCGCCTATTGCTGGCCGTCAAGTCACCGCATTCTTGTTCAGAAGATTGTGTCTCTGTCAACGGAGTAAATCACAACCGTTCAGCGTTAGTGCTGGACTCAGGCAATGGTGTGTTTTGTCACCACTCCTCTTCATAGTCTATATAAAGGTTCTCCACACTACGGCCCGCGGGACCAATCCGACCTACGAAACCATTTCACCTGGTCACAAAACGCATTTTGCCAATAATGAAAAAATAATACAGTACATTTACGAAACATGTGTTGATTTAGTAGAATGTAGCATATCCCGAAAAAAACACATTACGCAAGACATCTGGCCATCGAACTGTTGTGCAATAGCTTATGTGGTCTCTCCCAAAAAACGTGAAGTGCCCTGGTCTACATAAATTTGATAGACAGTCACAGACGCGTAGACAAGGGTGTCACTGTTGGAAACTGCAGGATGAACTGTTTGCTCTTTGCAGACGAATTGGTACTGCATGCGTGGAGTTTGGCAACAGGGTCTTCAGCACGCATTTTATCGGTTTTCTGCTGCGTGCGACCAAGAAGGAACGAGAGTCAGCTCTAAAAAGATTGAGGTGTTATGTCTCGCCCAAGGCAGTGTTTTCTGCAAGTAAGCGGCAATACACTGTAGCAGGTGGAGACTTGCAAGTACGTTGGGGTGGTATCCACGAGTGACGAAAGTCGGAACAAAGACATTGATACACGGATTGGTAAAGCAAACGCAGTTGTGCGTGAGCTTTACTGCTCCATGGTGACGAAACGGGAGTTTTCAAGGAACGCAAAGCTTTCAGTTTTTAAATCGGTCTTTGTTCCGATCCTCACCTGTGATCATGAATCTTTGGTGACGACTGAAAAAATGCTGTCAAAAGAACAAGCGGCAGAGATGGGATATTTGCGAAGAGTTCTCGGTGTGACACTTGGTGACAAAGAGGACAGGTCTGAAATCCGTAAAGCTCAAGATGTCAAGCCACTTATCCGAATGGAGAGATCCCAGCAATGTTAGTCCAGCCATGTGTCCAGAATGTCCCAGGAAAGAATGGCGAACTAAGTCCATCAGTCCATCAGGAACCACTAGTCTAACATTTTCTTTAGATTTTTCTGCTGACTCTTCGCGTTGCAGCTGAATGCTGGTTTCAAATTTACTGTAGGATATAGGGTGGCAATTAACATCACGTGAATGTTAAAACACTTTCCATTCGTATTTTGATTACTTGTCAAAACTGTTTTTTGTAACTCGCAGGCAAGGTAATAGGGGAGATCATTAATGAAACCGTTAAGGCTCCACATATTTGTAAATGAACCGTCACAGTAGGTCTACATGTCATCACAACTAAATATCTAGAATAAATGCTATTGTTGGTAAACAGTGTCGATGGCAGGGATCGCAAACTCAAATTGCTCCGAGGGCCAAATTAGGACCTACAAAGTAACCCGAGAGCCGCATTATGACGTTGATGCAAAAATGGCGGTATCAGAATTTTACTAGGAACACTTTATGCATCTTATTTCCTGTGAAATGCATTGTGAGCTACAGGCAAACTATTTCAAGCCGTCTCTGCGTTCTTTCGAACGGAACATGTTCACTCGCTGACCGAGAACTTTCAAACACCGGCGAATAAACTGAATGGCGTAAATCTTGATTATATAAATATTCCCGAGAGGCATCGCTGGCCGCATAAAATGTCCTCGCGGGCCACATGCGTCACGCGGGCGGCGTGTTTGGGACTCATGGTCTATGACCTAATTGCGTAAGAAAAACGATTTTACAAATGGAATTTCTTCTTAGCCAAGGCATGAGCTTGAAAGCATACAAAATGTATATCACCGCAACATTCACGCATTTAATTGTAAAACTGTACAAAAACAAAAATCTACGATGCTCATTTATAGCTACGGCTGATGCTGCAGTCAAGGCAAAGTATACAGTATTCGTAGTTTGCCAGAGTTATCGGAGAGGAATTTTTAGGATGGTCTTGAAGTTAAGTTTACATCACCGTTAGGTGGGATACAGCAAACCGTTGGGCCAGAAACAGCTGCAAAAAGCGGTACTCTGTTTAAACTTTCGTTTAATGATTACAAGTGCTTAGATACAAGTTTTTAGTTCATTATCACTAGAGCAACCAAAAGTCAACAAAGTCAAAATTTTTCTGCCGTTTCTAAAGTTCATGAAACGTCCGCAAACCAAATTTCACGCTCATACCATGAGGGAATCCCAAGTGATTAGGTGAAAAAAAAGTCAAAATATATCATTAGGTCAAAATTTATCGTTAGGTCAAATTTTTTTTGCAGCACAGTTTTTTCTCTTAAATATGGATATTTTACTGAAACTACAACAACAAATATTAATATGTTTTTGCAAGTTTAGTAGCAATTCTGTAATAATAGTGGGTTTATTGAGATTTCTGACAAAATAATGTTGTTTTGCCCACTACTGGACGATTGGATATTATGTAGAATAGGCATGGTAGGCGAGAAATGTGGTCTTACGGTGCTTGTTTTGGTAAATACTCAATCCATTGCCTAGGCCGTAGCTACATTAAAGCAAATGAGGCACTTGCCTCGGTAAACTTTCTGTACGCTGCCAAAAAATATTTTTGCAACGCTACATCAAATCATATATTGTGTGGCTGTTTTAAAAAAAGTGGCACTGCAGCTACACTGTGTTACAATGACCAGTGATACTACCATCCTAGATTAAATAAGAGCAGGATGTTAGGTCTCCATAAACTACAATTAAGAACATACCCAACCGGGCACGTAATTAACGTATTCGCCTCGGCAAAAATTTGACCCTGACTACAGCCATGATTATGCATATAGTATTTCAGCTTTATGGTGTTCTCAGGTTTGACTCTACTGTAGTTATTTATGTACTTACAACTAATTTTTTTTTATTTCGAAAAATAAAATTTTTTTTACCTAATTTATAGGTCAAAACAAAGTCAAAGTCAAAATTCAGCGTGCATGAACACACTTCTGGATTAACCTCAACACTTAAGGCTGAATTATTTTGCAGTTGCATACGCTGAAAATTTATAGGTCAAAACAAAGTCAAAATTTGTTAATTATAAAGTCGAAATTTTAAGTTTTTAAGTAAAAAAATTGGTGGCCCTAATTATCACCAACTTCCACTCGGAGCTTAAAGCTCAGGAGAAGGTCAGCCATGGCATGAATTCTCCGGCATTTACACTCTCACACAATGTTTGATTAATCATGGGCAATTGGTAAACCATACTGATTTGGTCAGGTTCGACTAAAATTGAAATATAATAGCTTTTTAAGAAATTTCGCTGAATTGCACTGACGCATTTCCTCAACTTACACATCAGGTGCAACCTTCACAAAAGAACGTGCGATCGGTGTGGTTCGTTGCTCAATCAACGCAACACCGCCGGAGAGGTTGCAACAACATCTCCTCCTTCTTACAACGAACCGCATCGATCGCACGTTCTTTGTGTGAAGGCTGAACTCGGCACGACCTCCACATCCTGGTCACAGCACCATTTTGTTGCGATCGGAAAGCCATGCATAGGAGCCTTAGTGTCTCTGTTACGTAATAATGAGTGGAGGCAAGCTTGCGTGGGTTAAATTGCTTTGTTCGAACTACAAGCAAGCCTCTAAGATGCAATGACATCTCTACACTGAAGCACTCGAACAAAGACAGCATGGAACATTGTAACCACAGTGGTTTGCCCAACATCTTGCTTTGAATGTGGACTGGTCTTCCTTACATGTCACCATAGATGCGGTTATAGCGCCGTTGGTTTGAAAATTGACATTACTCACATTTTGCAGTTACGTACGCCGACAGTTGAACACTCCCTCCCGATGCGCACTTTTGTGAATGATGACGATCGTGAACGGTTCCTTGGCAAAACGCCATGGAAGTGCATGGTTTGTTTCTCTGAAATTATTTTTTCAATGATAGCATCTTTACAGAAGGAAAGGAACTTTCCACATTCATTTGTAGTATCCAAGTGTAACTGAGGAACAGACCCACAGCGAAAAATCCTGTTCAGTTTCACGTAAACCAGTGAAGGTTAAACACTTGACAAGCACTTGAAAGAGTTGAGAGTTTTTCTCGCAAAGCAGCTTGTACTTCAGGTTTTTAAGCCAACCAACTGCTAGGATAAGGCATTTGAAAATATCCTATGACACAAAGTGCGCAGCTGGAAAGCTTGACACAGAGAGTTAAATGGAAACAAGTATTGTAAATTTACGTTAGACCAGTTATGCAGATATGCAGATTTTACACAAAGTTAGAAGCACACGTTTTCAGACACAATGATGTCACTGACAGTGCCTTTTGCTGATGATGATGATGAGCAAATGAGTGCTTGCATGCATTGTAGCAATAAAGTATTGCACGAATTCTAAGCCTCCAAACGTCTGCGTAGTCGACTTGTTGAAATTTGAACCTTGCATGAGGCTAAAAGTTAAAACTTTTTGATTGTGGTGTTGCAACCTCTCCGGTGGTGTTGCGTTGATTGTGTGATTGACCACGAACGGGATGTGCGTGAAGAACAACACCATACACATATGTGGCGCGAACAAGCAATAATAGAGTGATCATGGCATCAGGGTTGCCATATTGGCGTTTTTCATGCCAAATTGCTCAAATTTGGCGTTTTTTTAAGGCATTTGGCATGAAAATTTTGGTTTGGCATTTTGGCATTTTTTTGGCATTTTTTTTCAACTCTGTTACTCACTTACACTTAGAAATAGAAAGATAGAAACAACAACAGACGTTTCTATCGAAATCTTACCGGTATTCGGTAATTCCGGGTATTCGGTAATTCGGGTACGAAGTGTGCAAGGAACGAAACGAATTCGATTACGAAGTGTTCGAGTTCGAGGTACGATATCGGTGGCAGCCGT
>JGI24158J21664_10012915_pt1 | contig 11045 bp, 9 predicted proteins | sample Ectturendosymbi3_FD_21664 | JGI IMG/M metagenome (IMG submission 21664)
GTCAAGTTGCCCACCAAGCTTTACACACCCAAAATGAATAGTTGTGGTCGCGGCTCGTCAGAAACCTTTCAGGTTTATCGTCGCGTGATGCAAGCGAATTTGCGGCACCCAGTGGCAAACCCATAGCAATTTGCTTTAAGGTTTGACATTTTGAAAATGTATTTTTAATGACATACTAACATACGTATTAGCTCGAGGCACCCCCGAGTGCAGTAAATGGCACTCTTCTAGGGTGTCACCTAAATGTGACCCTGTTTTGGTACATGCAGCACAGTAGGTTTGGCATAATTTTAGAGGTTTTAACTTCTGAGTGAATCACGCTCATTGTTTTGATAAAAGCCATCTTTAAAATGGTTGCGTGTATGCACTGATCGTCCCAAAAAATCAAAAGGTTTTATGAACTTATTGCATAGAGCCAAGATGGATTAAAATTAGGCAGACAAAACATATCTGCGTTTCTACCGGGGATTTCCATCTTTTCTGCGACTCCGTTCGAATTGAGCCGTCTATTACAAAAGAAGATCGATTGCAGCTCAAACTCAGTGAAAGCTGCGCACGTCAAACTTATGAAAATTGCCAATTTTTCATAAGATGCACACAACGTGTTTGCTCAGACTACCCCAAACTTACAAGCACTACTTACTCGCGGTTGGAGTCAGGGTATCGAGGCAGCCTGCACGTTGGTCGCTGGGCAGGACACACCCGCGATACGCTAGAACGGAGCTTACCACGATGCAGTCCAACAAGCTACCTGGTGAAAAAAGATACTCGTTCCAACGTTTTGAAAGGAACCTACTACCACTGTTCGTTTTGTCCGAAGCCATGACCAGAACGGAAGTGAGCAGCCGAAAAGTTTAAGGATAGCCAATTGTCTGAAAGGTACGGCAGAACTTTAAAAATTTATTGCAGCACTGATAAAGCGTAAACAATTATCATTTGTGAAGCTCAGAACTTCTTCGTTGCATTCAACTGGCTCCCTCCTTCCTATCAGCAGTTCTGCTAGCCTTGCCACAGCAGTCCAGGTTTACCAAATCTCGTTCGCTTTGTCACGTAGGGAAATGCCAATTACTCAAAAGGTGAGAGCACCCAATTCATTCATGACAGATGATATGAAGTTCTCAGGTGCTGCTCGCGACGAATCGCAACCAAGCAACATCCACAAACGAAATGTTCTGTTTTGACAAACGTGTGGACACGTTGTACTTACAGACGAACAATGCGACAAAGGTTGGCCCGGCGTGAAAAGGATCTTCGGCAGACAGCATCAAAAGAGACTGGATAACGACAGCGGCGCAAGCACTGCCCACGATGATGTAGTAAACAGTTGTCAACAACCGGTTTGGACGAAAGATGTTTTCTTGGACAAGCTAAAAATAAAAAAGTCTTTAAACTGACGAAGCATTGGGAAAGTGGGCGTCTCACTTTTCAACTGACAGGGAAACGTAATGTTTCACAGGGTAACGGTGGACTGTTAATTTCACCAAATATTTTCTGGAATATGTGACTCTGTTTTTGTACATGTAACGCAGTAGGTTTGGCACAATTTTAGACGCTTTGGTTTCTTCTGAGTGAATCACGCTAATTTTATAGATAAAAACCGTCTTCAAAATGATTGCATGTATACACTGATCGCCCCCACAACTCAATTAGTATGTTGCGTTTTCAACAGTCGAGGGGCATCGATTCGATAACCCTCCGAATCCGTCGATGCCCTGGCTTTCTTGGATTAATTTGTTTTTTTCTTGCTACAATGCTAATTATCGCCAAATAAAATCAACTCAACTGAGCAGGTTACTCGTGAGAACAGATCTTTATTGCTTTTTTTCACTGAGAAAAAATAATGTATGCGTTCTAACTATTAGAGTGAAAAGTTTGTCACACTTTTTTCACAATCTACAAAGGCAAAGGAAGGCAGTAAAAACTGATGAAGATGAAATGCCAAAAATTCAGTGCTTTCAATTGCTGTTGTGACATTTGTCAAGCAGTGATAATTCATTGACGTATTGAAGTAGTATCAGTGAATTTCTTTGCGATGAGAGTTGAATATTTATTAAACGAAGTTGTAAACAAGTGTAAAGCACGATCCATGCAAATAAAACTTTGTTTAAAATTACTTAAACACCATGGGCACCGGATAGCACGTATTTTTTCAATTTGTTTGTTAGCCGTATGGTTTACATAAGTGATAGTTCATGACCCATATAACGTATGCAGAGTTTCGTAACTCCCTCGGAGGTCAGTGGCCGAACAAAACCACAGTGGATCACAACTGACCACTAACAGGCATTGGATACACCTGCTTGGTGAGATAGCACCAATGGTAAAAAGAGTCTTGCACACAGCAAGAAACGCCGTTGACGGAAACATTTCATGGGGTCTGCGATAAGAGGCAAAAGAATACAAATCCGTAATGAGTAGGTGAAGAAAGCGACCTTTGCTTTTGCACAGGCGCAGCTCCAGTAATTCGTTGATATCAATTATATATTTTGCCAAGAGCGAAGGCCAATTTTACTGAGCATCGGAAAATGAACAACTTCCAAGTGCTGCTCGTTGCCCATAACAATCTGGTCAGGTTTTGCAGTCCTTTTCAGCATTATTAGGAAGTTGGGCAGAGAGAAGCTGCAAATAAATTGGGTTCGTGATACGTAGCCTGTTACGAGGAGCTGTCACATAAAGCTGTCGCGGACAACTTGTCAAAATGGCCTGGTTCAAACGCGCACGTAAAAAGAACAGCTAAGTTGATGTAAGAGAAGGTCCTTGCTCTTATTACTCGGCCTCAGGACAAAGCTTCAGCAAACACGCCAATCGATTCGAAAGCGACGTCACGTCGTAAGAGGTCTGGATAACTCATTTTGTACACGGTGCGATCGATTAATGATGCCGCACGATTTCGGCAGGTGAACACCACGTGCTGTGACCACTAAGAACTCCAGCGGTTGCGTATGGTTTTAATACCTGCCCTTCCTGAAAAACGTTAATACTGCTAGATAGTCAAACCAAACTACACACGTCAGCGCTGTAAACTGCCATAAATATTAAAAATTTAGTGAACGTTCACCATTTCCGTCCGCCTGCTGCTGGTCACGTCTAACTGTGCCGACCAATCACGCAAAACAAGCCAAGTTGCGAAATTTATGGCAACCTCTGTTTGAAGATATGTCCTTAAGCTGCTGCAAACTTGTGGTAGAACTGCATGTAATGAAACCTTTTTCACACACGCGCTGTTAATGCTGAGTTAATTGTTTTGTCAATGAAACTCTTTTCGTTGTCACAAACTCTACCTTTTGCACTTCCGAAAGTTTTGATTCGAGAGTGCCTCAAATTAATATAAATTACTGTGTAGTTAGAAATTTTTGTGGGTGGTTGTTCGTACATTTGCCAAGTTAGTCGCTAATTAATCATCAGGACGCCAATCATTTGTTAATTTTTGGCGAAATTCCAAATTTCTAGCTTTTTGGGAAATTTGTGAAAGATCTTCTTTTAAAATTAGCTTGCAAGCCCCAAATTTCTATTTGGCTGCGACCTTGATGATTGTTGCAATTCACAAATTTTATTGCAGATTTTTGTTCGCGTCCCTAAGTGCGGCAAAGCCTGCTGGGAAAGCGAAGAAGTGCAGAAACTCTCGCTGTACGCTTTAAATATTGTGCTAGGTGTCGCATGACGATATCAAGCCACCAGTCAAGCGGACCTTCGAAGCATTTGCGAATGATGATTGATTTTGTTCGTTTTATCACCATTTACTCGGCGCAAGATTTTCTAGAAAAGAACCACCTGGTGAGCTTAAAAGAGCTAAAGGATTACTACCGTTCATTTTTCAACCGTGGGGGATTAAGCAATCATACTACGAATTGGAAAGCCTCCATTAGAGGTCACGCGCCGTCAATTAGAACGGCACGTCACAGTGTGCTTTGGCGCCAATGTTATCACATCCGACGATAGATATTGCCTTCGAGTGCCATACGCAGATAAAAAAAAACGAAAAGAAAACATAGAAATACACCGGTTGATGTGCAAATCTGTTCAAGACGATGTCTGCTACAGAAAAATGCCCCGGGGGTACAGCAAACGGAGAATCGGCAAAAGGAAGAGCTCAAGATACGCCAATGAAATCAGCGCTAGAACGGACTTGACGCAAAACATTCGTTCCTAGCCTTTAGTTAGACATTTACGTCGAAGAGCAACGCTTGCCAGTAAAGACAAAAAGTATTGGGTGATGGTCATGTTTGCGCAGCGTTCGCACCTGAAAGAATACTTCAACTAAATGAAAGTGACAGATTCAATAGGCTCGCCTTCTCCGGTCAAGCCGTGCGTCAGAGTAAACACGATCGACATCTCGTATCTGGTCGTGTTGAAAACAATCCTGGGCTCTGAGCAAAACAATGACCACGTTTTGTCTGTGCACACGACAGAAGATTTGATAAATGTGAAACAGCAAACGCGATCGGTTTACTTTCTCGTCTACTGGGCCAGGGGTGGGCAAATAGCGGCCCGCGGGCCACATGTGACCCGCCACAGCGTTTTCAGTGGCCCGCGGAAACATTCAGGAAAAATATTCAAATCTGAAATTTCCTTCCGTTTATCACAACAAATGTTAGTGCTGAGGCTACCTTGAACCGAGACTTTATTTTATTTTGATCGACTTGCTTCTATTTGCATGAGAAGATACGGCCCTCCGCTAGACGCGGCCTTCTNAATGTGGTCNCNGCGCCAAATCAATTGNCCACCCCTGTACTAGACCATTGACGTGGTTGGCAAACGTGCACAATGCAACCGCCTGTCGNCGTTAAATCGCTTCTAATACATTTTTCGCGCACCNAGCGTATGCGCCGCGCNTGTATCTGCGATTTCACACAACTTTGGCTTTGGTAACTTGATTTTATTTATTACGCTTGTNCAGGGATCCTGCAATTATTCAAATAAAAATATGTTGCGTGTGCGACCGTTAATGCGTGCCATGATATCTGCTTCAACATAGCTCAACTACCAGCAGCGGGATGAGAATCGCGCCCAGTCGTGAGAGGTCAGTGCCATCCCAAGCACAACCCATCAATTTACATAAATAACCGTCAGTACAGCGCGATTAGCTGCACCTGCATTCGCATTGCAAAGTTAAGTGCACCGCTTTTACTGAATAGTGTTTGGCGAGTTGAAAAAGCTTGTGCAAGGTGCAGCGAAGACCACAAGTGACATTTACAAGCTCAGCTCATAAGAGTTCCAACCACACTCCGCGGACGCAGGCAGTGACGTTTACCCGCGCAGATAACACACCTTCAAATAAATAAATCTTTCTTCTCCAAATTTGCAAAGGTTGGTGTTGATTTTGGCGATGGCTTGGTCTATAGCTCCGAAAAGTTGTTTAAAATGTAAGTCAAAGATCGGACACTCGGATGGAAAACGAAAAAAATGATTTTTCGAAATAGATTCACAGAATAGCTTCTAATTAAAACAGTTTTTTTTAAGGAAACTGTTAGATACCCGGTATAGACCTGTAGGGACCCGATTTCTCTGATTCTAGGGACCCGATGATAATTAAGTTTCGCTGATTCTAGGGACCCGATTTTCAATTCAAGGGACCCGAAACGGGTCCCTAAAAACATTAATAAATCCCTGAATTAAAATATGCTGCAGCTGGACGGATCTTTAAAAGTAACATAAGGATCAGAGTTCTTAGCTGAAATTTTACATTTGTCGGAAATTTTTATGCAAGACAGGCGGTCACAACAAGTCAAACTACCTCCAACAGCTAAACACAGAAAATCATTTCAGTTGGTTTTACATGTTACATATGTGTGCTTAGACATCAAGCTGCAAGGTTTTCCCAGAGCCATTAACGTTAGGCGGAAGCATTCCATCCTTTGTCAACAGCTAAAGGTTTGTCGTTCGCGGCCGGTCATCAATACGCCCTCACGGGATGTGCCATTTAAGGACTTGCAATTTGATGCAGTACACAGGTGTATTTTCTTCACTGAAATTTATTCTAACACAACGGATTCTTTTGATACGCAGTTCCGTTAGCGGAGCGGATAGGTAGGCGTTTATATAAGCGACGATTCCGGAAATTAGGCCAACCTGACCTACCAGTTGTTGCGGGTAAGTCAAAAACGCAAACACGATCAGACTTGAAACAGCCAGTGCGGTCCTCCAGAGCACCAGCCACGACAGTGCGTCTTCTTGCACTGAACGAAACGGTTCAACCTGAAAAAAAATTGACAATATGTTACTCAAAGTGATACACGAGTGCGGGATTTCAACAAAGACCCGCTCCAACTAATGCACTTTCTCAAAACACTTTTACGCTTTTGCATGCTTTCAACATTTTTGTAGCCGGTTTGCAAAACAGGTAATCAATCTGATTTTAAGCGCCACAAGCATTTGATGTAACCGGTGTGTATTACTTGCTTTTGTCATTTTTCTCAAAGTATTTTTTACCTGCGCGTATTCCGCCTGATTTGTGATCAACGTGCATTTCAAACCTGAGGTTAAAATTTTTGTTTACGCCCACTAAGCGCAGCAAGGGCGATAACGTATCGTTCCAAATTTATGCATATATTCTCTTCGTAACGTTCTAAATTTCGCACACTTGAACTTTTCTCTTTCAATTTAAGTTCAAAACGTTTGAAATTGTTCCTCTAAATTGTTCCTCTGACATTCCTCTAATTACAGGATATTGAAAAAATTGCTAGTTTCTATGAGATTAAACAGAAGATATGGCGGCCAGAGTCGCATATTGCTATTGTGAAAACGGCAAGAAACCCAACCGTCATTAAAACTCGTGAAGTTGGCGCAGCCAACAACAGCTTAATTTAAGACATCTTAAAGAATAAATAACGAAGTACATCAAAATCTGAAACAACCTTTCTGCTTCTACCTTATTGCTCAACAGAATGTTTTATTGAAAGCAAAATACGGCAAGGCAGGACGCGTGGCTGTTAATAAGCACCTTGGTGCAACCCACTAAACAGCTTGGTATTCAAAAGTTAGTACGTAGTTTCAGCTAAAATACAGTTTGATCAAGTGACCATTGACATCTTAAAAATAAAATCACACGGGTACGAATGATATCCGGGGAAAGTAAATGATGACTAGCCGCTGTAACAAGATTTTATCGCATGTACACTTGCATAGAAATATACAAATCTTACTTCAAATTGTAGCATAAACATCCCACGATCTGATGGCTAAAACCGCACTTGACCAAATGGGTAAAAAAGAAGAATAAATCTACAAAATCCCTTCATTGTCTCTGATCAAACACTAATTTATTCTAATACATTTTAGAGATTATTTCGACATTAGACAACGCGTAACGTAGTCCTTGCCCCGTTGTTTGGTTTTCATAAATTTCTGGACATATCCTCGCTCTAATCATGCAGGGTGTTGACAAGTCGCGTGAGCACTCGCAAGGGTTGAGAATCGCTGGTTTCTGTTAGAAATCTCCCAAACTAGGAATTTTAAACAAGGATGTAGATCATGCCAGTGTTGCAACTTCGCTAAAATAGTGTCATCATCTTAATATGTGTGCGTGATAAATCAAAAAGTAGCACATCCGGTTCGGCTGGTAAGTTTAGCTATATTTTTTCAAGCGAAGTCAAAAATTTAAGTCATCAGTTGTGAGAGGAACCTGTGAAACAATCCATCGCATTCTTAGCTGATTTCACGGCTCCGTTAATAAAAGTGCACTTTGGGTGATGTTTGTTGAATGTTCAAACAGGCCTGCGTGGACGAAAACAACATAGTCTTGATTTTCGATGTCAGCAAACCTGAGCTACATTTTCCAGCTATAGCGTGTGGTAGCCTTAGAGCCAACGTTCCCACCAAGAAAATTTCACACTGAGCAAATATTTGTTGTAGTGCGCGTGCAATTGCGCAACCATGCAGACACACAAACAGTGAAGCTTTTCAAGTGTTACAAGGGCTATGCAATATATTTACGATATGAAATTTGGAATGTTGCAAGTGCGCGAAAATGAGATTTCACTGCGCAAAAAGTTTGATGGTGCCACCTTGCAGAGAGCACTGCTTCTTAGAACCATTTTCCCTTATAGAATCAATAATTTTGTGTTCAAAAAGTTGTTTTTCCGCCAGTTTGTCATCTTCGTTTGAGGTGCATCAATACGTTACTCATTGCCTGGTTTTCACCTTTACTGAGAAAGCCAACAGCACGGGAATAGCCACAGCGGTGCGTCACTACAATTTCTGGCCACCTAACACAGACCCATAATCTCCACGCATCAAAAATTCGATTCTTGTTTCGTTGATCAAAATATGCATGACGTTTTGTATCGGAAAACTAATTGCCTACTTGTCACTCCCAGGCATGCTATTAGCAGGCCCTGGAAAAACACCCGGTGTCACAAGGGTGATTCCAAGCAGTGTTGGGAATTTAGCCATTTTGCGGACAATTTGTAAAAATATGGCCGATTTCAGAAGCGGTTTGGCCACAAATATTTTGTTTGTTTTTTTGAGTATTTTTGAAAAATTGGCCGAATTTTCACTTAATTTGCATGTGATACCCCAGTCTGGAATTTAGACATACAAAATGTCCAAAGAAAGTAGCTCAGAAGTTGTTTGGTTTCATACGAATATGAAGTCGCGGAATCGGAATACTCTAGTAGGCTAGCCTGATTATTATTATTATTGCTTCATTTGTCTCCAGCCAGACACGAAGTTCATAGAACAAACACGCAGAATTAGAATTCAAAATCTAGTCAGTCAGGCAATATTAATTTGCTAAACTGTGTAAACGAAAATATTTATGTATGAAAATAGCTAAAAACCACGTTTGGCCTTAAGCATGAAGCTTGGACCGTTTATGAGATTTCACCTAGCCATTGCGTTAATGAAGTATCTAACAACCCTCATTACAAGTACTGATAGGAGCGCGCCCCAGAAGATACCAGAACCAAGGGCGGATTCAGCAGTAAGTTTAGCGGGGGGCCGATTTCAGTAACATTTGGTAGTCAAGTCTCATAACGGCTTCATCCCTGCAAGAGAGATGAAGACATAGTGTACTTCACAACATTGCTGTGACAAAACAATGGATGACAAAATGACCTTATAATAACGCGAATGCTGTTTTCCGAATTGTAAAAAGTCATAATCAATAAAGTTACTTTCGTAGATCGTTTGGGGAGAAATCGACCCCCTGTAGTGTATACGCCCCCGACCAGAACCAAACCGCTTTTCAGTAATTTTAAAAAAACGGCACTTACCGTCTGTAGATATTGATGAACCAGACCGCCTAGCAATGTCAACACGCCAAGGAAAGTCAAGAGCAACACTACGGCGCATGTAGTTGTAGGAATTGGGCGTGGACTCGGTGACCAGCGCTTCGCTGCTTGCTTGGTACCGATTATCAGCGCTGCCAAACAAACAGCACACAAAAAGCTGACTGAGCTCAGAACGTAATCACTGATATACGTTCCCGCTTGATCGTCCACACCGCGGTGGTAAAGTAGTCTACGCTGGCCTAGCATTGTTTACAGCCTGAAAATGGAAAAAATATATGACTGCAATGCAGACGTAACAGATTATATTATGAAACATAATTTAAAAGTGTAACGCAAACTGACCAGCCAAAATTAAAAGTTTACCACAGCACGGCAAAAAACATTATTTCAATGACTGAGCACAGGTAAACGTTTGTCGGCAAATCTCTCACCTAACCACGTAGCCAACGAACTGATCAGACGCACAGGGCAAACGGCTGTATTCCCACCGATGCTGAAGCAACGGCTACCACCTTGGTGAGCTTGCATTACTACGCGCACAATCGTGTGGTCGAGTTTTCAAAATGTTACAACACCAAGCGAGAGAATCTTGAGAAAAAAAGCACAACTTCACTCCAGCATTCTAGATCTTCGCGTCCAGGGTTGCCATGCCAGGTTGGCATTGTTAAGGCCAAATTCGCTTGAAAAAATGGTGTTTGGTATGTACGTCATAGTTTGTTTAGCATGAAAAAATGGTGTTTGGTATGTACGTCATAGTTTGGCATTTTTTTGGCCTTTTTTGATGGTGTTGGCATGAAAAAACATTGTTTGGTATTTTTTAAAACTTCTGGCTCAGTTACTTCTGTCGGCTTGGAATTATAGAACTTTTTCCCAGAACAAAGGTACTCTCTATTCTGCTATGGTCCAGTCTCAAAGATGCAAGCGGCTTTGACGTCTAAGTGACGTCACAGGGCAAAAGACAATACTTTTTTGGGCATGACTTCGAAAACTGCGGCAGTTTCAAGCAGTGTAGACTGGGCGGTTTTCGGAAAACAAACGTAAAAGTCGATGCAAATCAGGTTAGCTGTTGCGCTGTAGAGTATTTAAGTTTCTTTTAAGAAAAGATCTACTGTACAGTGTATGTTGTTATATGCAGATTATTGATATTCTTCATGCTTGTGCATATCAATGCAACCATTAGCAATATTTTAATAGCCTATAAGCACATAACAGTGCTGCCAGATTTTCATATGAGTTTAAACCATGATAAAAACAATTTAGTAGATCTCCCCGGTTAGAAGCAGTTAAGTCAATGTGAATGTGGCAGATTTTGATTTAAATCAATGTATACCAAAACAGCCAAATTTGGTAGATTTTCTTATTGTAGTAGACATTTTGTGGAATTATGAAATGTCTAATGCTCGGTTTAAAGAATCAAGTGATTGGAAACTATGGCATGATGGTGCACGTGTATTTTCATGAATTGTGATTTATTGTTTTCGCAAGCTACTTATCAAATCGTAAACAGTTTGTGAAAACTTATACATGTAAATCCGATAAAGAATATATAACTTGTGGGATACTTCAGGGGAGTGTTTTAGGGCCTACTCTTTTCCTAATTTATATAAATGGCCTTCCAGATTGTCATGCAATGCAAACACAATTATTTGCTGATGATACAGCCCTACTTATGTCAGGTCCAAATATACTTGATTTACAAAACACTATTAATGATGAAATTAAAAATGTTCAAAAATGGTTTATGCAGAACAAATTAACACTTAACTTAAATAAAACTAACTATTTGTTATTCCATCCAGCCAAAGAAAAACAAAG
>JGI24158J21664_10012917_pt1 | contig 11045 bp, 7 predicted proteins | sample Ectturendosymbi3_FD_21664 | JGI IMG/M metagenome (IMG submission 21664)
AGTAACTTAGATCAGCAAGTAAGCCCAAGCACCCCATCTTGGCTAAACTAAAGACTCCAAAAAAATCCTTTTCGCGACCAGTTGTTTGAAGCTTGCTTTGAAGTCATTCTGTTGTGGAGATCACGCCGAAAGTTACACTGCGTAGAAAGTTATGGGTGAAATAGCTTTTTGCCAGCTAACCAGCGTAAGCGAATGCGATTCCACCATCCAGGAACGGCTCAACTTTCGGGAAAAGTGAAGCTAATATTACTGGTTTTCCCACGACGTATTTTGCTGAGCAAGGTTTCTGCCAAGTACTGCACACGCGCAAAAAATACCGCAATCGCCTTGACATGAACAAAATCGGGGGAACACTCCATTTAAACTGACCAACTTGCAACCTGCTTTGAGAAAGCTTGCAGATAAACACCATCGCGATGTTCGCATTAGTTGGAATGAGCTGTTTTTTTTGGAAATTAATAACATTTATTCTACAAATGCATTTGTATTCGTTTGGTATTGTGCTAACTGGATTGCCCGTTTACATTTCAATAGCTCTGAATTATTTTCAAAACAAAATACTATTTTCAGAAAAATTATAGGAAGGGGGCGATTTTCAAGCAACGTGCCTGAAGGGGGGCGATTTTACACAAAAGGTTGAAGACCACTGCCCTAAAATGACGTCACAGGTGCGCGCAACCTACCTCAAAAGATGCGGTGCTGTCTCCCGGTTCAGATGATGCCTTCACTGACTCTCCAGCTCAATCGGTTCGGAAATTATGGCCGATCATAACTTCGTGCAAAAGATAGCAAATCAGAAGTTTTCAGCCAATTAAAAAAAGCCAAAGGTGAATTTCTTGCTGGAAACCATATTTCTTCAAATAAAGGGCTTTTAAACACTTCATGTAATTTGTGCAAATGTGTACACGTTAGAAAGACTACATGGGAGAAGTAATCGACTCTGTGTTTTGCGCTCTTTACATGGTTTGCACGAGCAGAGTTCTTAGCTGGAATCGCCAAGGCTGCGACAGGCAAAGCATGCAACGAGTGCAAAACATCAGAAGACTTGGACTGGACTATGTCAAAATACTCGGACACGAATCTAGTTTTCCAAACAGACGTTTTCTTGATTCCGGTCGTCATTAATAACAAAAGGTCTTCAGGCATTAACGACAAAACCAGTGACTGCTATTCCAGAATATGTTTATTTTACCATTAACTTTTAACTTGAGTAACGTTTCTGCTAGTAACTGATCGCTGAATAGTCGAAACTTGTGATTGTCGTTTTTTCGCTGATTTTCTCATGGTAAAAGCATTGATTGTAAAAACACTACTTGAAAACTTACTCAAATAAGTGCGATACTGTACATTCTTTTAGTTTTGTGCACTAGATATAGATATATTTAATTCTCCATTCAACTTGAGACACAGCAAACCAAATGAAAATGTTAATGTACGAAAACCAACAGAAGCCGGAGGAACCAAATGAAAATGTTAATGTACGAAAACCAACAGAAGCCGGAGCTGGAATCGGAGCCATGTTATGAAAAGAGCTTTAGGGTCGGATCCAGGAGAGGGGGGCTATCGCCCCCCCCTGAAGCCTACAAAAGTTACTTTTTTCACCTTGATTGTGTACAATTTGGAAAACAGAATCGCCATGTAAGGACATTTTGCTGTCCAATGTTTTGTTACCGCAGTGTTGTGAAGTATACTTCATCTCTCTTCCAGTAGTGAACCCGTTACGAGACTTGACTACCAGATATTACTGAAGTCACTCCCCTAACCTTGCTGGTTGGCTCCACTCCGCCGAAGCCATGCTCATGAAAAAAACTTAGGAGCTGGAGCCGGAGCCATGTTCATGAAAAGGAAAAGCTCCGGATCCGGAGCAGTTATCATTTTTGCGACGGATCCGCAGCCTTGGTTTTGACTACCTTAATTCGTAGCGTATAAGTGTTTGGCCGTCATTGCCTGCTATGTAGCCTATCTATAATATTTCTTTTCGTTGACACAACGTTTGGTTCCCGAACTTTGCTTTCGCAAAGATCCTGAACCTTATTTGATGTACTAAGAGTTACGAGACCGTCTAATTGCCTTCAACTCTTTTTGTTTTGTTTTTCGCGAAAGATGCGCACGTTTGCTTTTGTATTCAGTTAGTTGACAGCAACGTACACGCAAGGATGTGTCGTAAATGAATCGCGTTTATATTTTGCGTAATACATGCTCCGTAGCCTCACCAGCGCTCTGACGAGTGGCAGTCAATGGTTGTTGTCAACCTGTCCGTCCTTCCTACTTTTCGTTGTCTGGGCAACACTTCGTGACGTTTTGACATCCTCAAGTCGAAACCACAGTTTAGAAATTAGCGACAGGGCTCCGACATCAAACGACCCGTGATTAACTCGAAGTGCTCTTCCTCCGGAAATTCTATGACAGGCTTTGTGCAGTGCTTGGAGGGATACAGCTCAATACCAGGAACGCATAACGATCCGTTTTGATTCGTCTTCCATTTCACGAGCGGGTTTTTCTCTGCCAGCCAGTCGGATGTGTGGACTCGCAAATCTGTTGAATGGCCACGTACTGGAACTGCGTGAAATGCAAATTCCTTTGTTTTTTCGAAAAACCTATCGAGCGCAGTGTTATCCTGCTCCAAACCTTCACTTGCTGAAGCGAACCTTCCCGTCTAGCTTTGTGCTCATGGCCGCTGGATGTGTGAAGCTGAGCTTACATGTGACCGATATTTTTCCAATTGTTAATTATGACGCAACTGCCGGTCGGGGTCTGGTCGGTCCGGTCTATAACGGTCATGGAGCGTTCTGATCGACAAGTCAGACAGGGTCTCCTTTTCGTTCATGTTTGCGGTGGTAGAGATCAGAAACAGGAGCGGGTAAACTGCAGGTCGTAGTTCTTCCAAATTTATNGGCGGCTTTATGTTCTGTCTGCGTCCTCTGTGAAGCTTCTAAGTATAAATAAGCAACCCAGGTTGTTTCGTAAGATGGCGACTAGGCTGGTTCCTTTCAAGTCTGATCACTTCCGGTTCCGCTTTTTTCAATTTACTGGATCCTAATTTCAAGTTGATGCCAAATTGTTGCAACATTTGAATAGAGTATATTCAATGCTGCATGTTTTGCTGTTTGTTACTGGTAAAGTTGGGTAAATGTAGCAGATTCCAGTGATGGGCCTAAATGAAATATTAGATTGAGTGACCGCAAGTGGTGATGTCGGTTAACTGTAAAAAGCTTCCATTCTGTAGCGTCGGTCCGGTGAGATGTGAACGAGGCTTTAACGAGTACTGTTCGTTTGTCAACGTAAATCAAAAGCAATGGCGTGTCTCTTCTGGTCATGCTGAGCAACTGTCTGCTTCCGCTTTCATTCTGTGAGATGCACTAGGTTGATAAATAGTTAAGTGCACTGCTTTAGAAGGTAGACTTTGTTGTCAAGCCGCGCTTGGCGTTACATCAAGTCGCTAGTCTTTGCGGTGCGGCTACAAGACCTTTGATATTTTCCCTGTCGTAATACATCGCTGAAGGCTTACTACTCGATCGCGCACAAACGTTGGTTCTACCTGCTTAATTCCCACACAAAAATGCACCGGAGGCCAAGTGCTTCCTCTTTAGAGCAGTGGTTATCAACCACTGCTTCAGAGGACTAAAGGCGTATTTTAAATTGATCTCTACGTTTATCTGTATGGTGTTCTGGTGCTCGTAATCGGTATACTGGTATCCGTTCTGTTATAAGAGTGTCTTTGGCGATGCATTCCCACTCACCTTTTCTGGAGGACTTCGGTATTTTTCTCGGTTTGAACCTACTTCGTGGGCATCGTAATTAACGTCCAGCTTAAACGAGGTCGGCAGGCAAGCAATGAATCGAGCAGCAGTATTGATAGAAGTGTCTGTGGAAGAAATGAGTCTGACACGCACATTACCTCGAGCAAAGCAGTGAACCAGCGAAGGAACAATGGGAGAAAATAGGCCGTGCAACATTCAATACACACCGTTTCGCTGTGGCACTTCATAACGCCGGTGACGTGATGATTGCGATATTTGTCGTGTAAAGCGTTTGGTACTTCATGAGACCGTATCGAAACCGCAAGAAGAAAAATATGAGAAAAACCGGCGAGAGTGCGTTATGTGCTGATTAGCAGCGTTTGCCCATTCCGATAGTTTTCCGATAACTTGCGCAGCCAGTGAATTCGCTAACGCTCGGTTTCTGCAGCATTTTCAACGGCGTAGTTAAGCATGTTGGTAATTCAGAGTTTATTGAACCTTGCAGCGAAACGTAATGCGCGAAACGATGGCGTCGAATCACCGCGAAGATCTGCAGGAAACTGAGCCAAGCGTCACATAAATAAAATCCCAGAGTTCAGTACGCGCAGTTTCTACTGCTTTCTTACTTGTGCGCAGGTCGGATAGCAACTGGCTAAGTGTTGCAACCTGGCCCACAATACGGTCTACTGGATTCCGCGCTTGCTCCGAGCCAGGTGCATGGTGTTCATGCATTGAGATCAATTGCAACGACACCGCCACGAGATTTACATTGGACGGCGGTTGATGACCGCTTTCCTTCCGGTCCTCGCACCACTCTTCTGTGGCGCGAAGCAAATACCTGCGCGACCGAGATCTCCCTGTGGTGACCGTTGCAATCGGCTTCGTGCAATGCCTCACGCTCACCAGCATCCGGCGTTCGCCCTCTCTGGTGGCCTTCTTACTTTGTGTTGGTGCAATTCCAACTTCTTGCTTATACCACTGACACTCGTGTTGCAAAGTCACGTTAACAACGCCCTCACCATCGCCATGTGTTGCGGTTGTCGCGGGAGTCAACAGCCCCGTTGTGAACAAAAAAATTTCGCTGCACGCAGGCCTCCGGCTGGAACAGGACAAGTTGTCAAACCTCACCCGCGACCGACCCGTTTCTTCTCTCGAAGTAGTGGAAATAAGAAATTTTGTTTGACTTGTTACGTTGCTGTGCTATGACCAGGGACGTGGCGAGGTTACCCGGGGCAAAAAACAAGTTTGGTGCCTCCTTGTTCGAAACTAAGGTCTTTCGGGAGCAAATGTACTGTATGGAAGAAAGTACTTGTGACATTGTTGAGACTTTTCGGCGCCCCCCGCAGTGATTCGGCGCCCGGGGAATAGTGCCCCCCTTTCCCCTCTCGTTACGCCCCTGGCTATCACCGGTTGTTTTGTTGAAAACTGGCAGCAACCCTTGGCGCAAAATCAGTTGCTGATGCTTGATCGCTTTAACTTCGTACATTCCCGCCGCAAATTCTTCTCAAAATTTTTTCAGTCGGGGACGATGCACGAAAGCGGTTTTCGTCAACCGCGGATGCTTCGAATCGGTACCAAGATGACGAGAAAGACGTCAACGAACGAAGGCGCCGTCACCGTCAGTCTCGTGTAAGAAAACACCATTTTTATGGGAGGGAAAGATTTCGCTGTGCGGTCATCTTTCTATTGCCATGTTGTTTGAAAAGTTCCGACTTGGCTCGTATGCGAGTCTTGTTCCTGTGCGCTAACGGGATGCCCGCACTGGGAGAAAATGTTGTGACCTCGATGCTATTGCCTTTCGGGTCGAAGCGAGCCGAGCGGAATGTGACCTTGGCTGCGAATACTTCCCCCGTCATGTATTCGCCGGTTACTGTGTCGGATGAAAGGCCATAAAGGATGGGTTGTCAGTTTCATCGCGTCACACTGCCAATATTGTAAAAAAGATGTTTCGCGATAAGAACAGAAATACGCCGCCTCGGGTATTTTTACTTGCAGTACCGGGAATGCTTCTGCTTGCTCGAAGCGGAAACTAAAACCGTCGACGAGAAGTAATTCCAGAAGCAATTTGTAGATTTCCTGTCTCCATTCTCGTCAGTAGGATTCACTTGCGATCAGCGTTTCATTATTACGTGCATCTTCAGAACATTAATTTCAAGGCTTAGTCAATCTCGATTTAGGATCACGCCGACACTTATTCTTCGTTCACTCGTCAAATCGATGTGACTCCCTCAAGAAGCGCAAGGAATCCTAACTTGTTACAGTAATTGTGTGGTGGAGAGCGAAGGATCGTTCCATGCTGATTTCATAAAAACAATCGGGGAAAATATATGTTTTGTCGCAGCGTGTCTATGATTTTTTTCAAACATGACACATGCGGAATAAAGGCCTGTTTGTTATTTCAGTCACGTCGAGAATCTTCTTCGGTCTCCCGTCTTTCGAGAAGCTTCTCTGACATTTCACGCGAGCTGCTGCAGCACGCCGCCAACATGTTCCGTGCCAGCGCAACCAGCGAAGCCGACGCCTCCTTCGTGAATCCCTTTTCGGCTCTGGAGGTGATCATCGACTTATTTGATCACTCACTCAAGACCAATTAGTCGTTCGTCGAGGGACCTCGTCTCACTTTTTTCTTGCCGCAAGGAGTTATTTGCTTATTTGTCTGCGATCGCTTTATTGCCCGAGTTTGAATACCCAACCGCATAGGTTATTGCCTTCGATGTTGAAAGCATACTTTACGTGAACGATGCGTTTACGGTGCGGTCTTTCCATTCTGCTTGTCTCTGTCGGCCGCCAGCAAGCACAATGCGAGTTTGATCTATTTCTTAGAACCTTTGATGTAAGCCCTGCGACCATGCGCAATAACTAGGCCGACTGACCGTTTCAGCTACGAAGGTTTACTTGAGGCAACAGTGCAAGAGCGGGACCTATGCTTGTAAAATACTCATAAAACTTTCGAAAAAGAAGCCTTTAATAAAATAAACCACAGTGGCAAAATCACAAAATGCCGCTTCGCTCAGGAAAAGCTTTAGTTTGAAGGTTGCTGACTTTGAAAATTCTCTTCACGGCATCAATCCCTCCCCCGAGTGTACAAACCTTTTGGCCAAAAGTCAGAAAATAGACCATCGATGTCATCTTTCGTTTTGACGGCTATAAGATCTTGTCGTAACGTAAAACTAATTTTGTTTATTTGAACGATAATGCAGTTCACAATGTCGAAGCGTGCTGTTGCCATGTTCACATTACACCATTAACTGAGTGAAGCCAAGTTGATCATTTTCGAATCGGGATGCAAGGAGTGAAGTTTCAAAGTGCTTTCCCGTCGCAAAAAATTAAGTCTAAACATCAGCCTCATTTCGCTCCGTGGCCGGTACACTCTACGGGCCAAGTTCGTAGTGTACCCCATTCAGTGTACCCGTGTGTTGCGCTCCAGAAAAGCGCGTGAAAACGCTGCGGACATCTCAATGCTTCAACTAAAGTTCCTCAACTTTTCAAATAACATTTAGGGCAGGTCACACGCACGAAGCAAGTGGATCGCCCGCGGGCCTGTACTGAAAATAGTATTAACATGATCAGTATTTTCACACAGATGAATATCGTTAATTATTAGTAATAACATAAATTGAGCGTGTTTTTTTTTATTTCAGCAGTGTGTATCAAACTGGTAGCCTTTCGCATTAATCGGCAGCTCTCATTTTCAAAGAGGTTGCTGACCCCTGCAGGGTGGTCATCACCACTTTAAATTTAGAAAAACAACAGCAAAAACTAAACGCCGAACGTTGAAGCGTCTGCTGCGTCACCACTGTTCGTGTGATGCTAAAGACGTTTGTCGTTTCTTGATAAACAGGAACGATATACAGATTGACCGTTGATAATCGTAAGTGCAGCCTAATTTGGACTGTCGTCTTGACGCTCATTCGTTAAGCGCCAGCGTTCGACCTTGTCCGCTCAGTCATACTTCTTTCGCTTAGCACTTCAAAGACGGCAAGTTAAAGCTGATCGATGAACCGAGCTCGGAGGTGATGAGGATGACCTTCGACATCGCGACGTCCGATAGCTTCAAGAGGTCATGGGCAGACGGAACCAACTCCCTGAAGCGCCGGAAGAATCGGCCCAAGTCTGTCGTGTGTAAGTCATTCTTATCTGCGGCTTTAGTCTAAGACAGTGATTCTCAAACTTCTTGTGGCTACGGATCCCTTCCACTCCACCTTAAAACCTCTGCAGACCCCTTCGTTTTGTCAACGTTTGTTCGATTATTGAGAAATTAGATTTGGCCGCTTTCCAGCGTGAGCACGTTAACTACCCCGGCAAGAATCAAATTTCAGGCGTCGGCCTGCCGCCAATTGCCGTCACCAAGATCGAATAAAAAAGGATCAGTCGACTTGCAACATGACCATGTCAGACTACAGTCGTCGTGGTGCGATTAAGCTGAATTATGGCGCAAATGGGCGGATAAAAACTGGCAGATTTTCTTGATTGGATTTTGGTTTATGGACCCCCGAAAACATATTCATGGACCACTAAGAGGTTCACGGACCCCAGGTTTAGAGCCTCTGATCTAATACCTGGAATGATTCCCGATTGACCCCAAAGCATGGATAGCATCCCATACATGGGTTGTCATTATAATGCATTAGTAACATGTAATTAGCAACAGCTGTGACTGATGACTTTCGTTAAATCAAGTTCACGGAAAACGATCCTTGAAAGTCAGATCTAACGCGAAAGTTAATATTTCCCAAATGCGTAAATTACCGCAGTGCTTAGCGCATTGCTCATTCCCATACTGATCGAAATTGAAATTCTCTTTGTCCACCCCACGAACGTTTCTTTGCAGAAGTTTTTGACGCGACCATGTTAGTTGAGCTTTTGCCACCTGTATCATCGGGGTATTCATGGAGCGGTATTTTAGGAAATGTAAATATGCGTTTTGAAACCTCTCCAAAGTATTAGTCTATGTCAGTGGTTCTCATCCAGGAGTCCGCGGAAACCTGTACATTTGAAGTTTAATGTTGCGTCGTGTATCGTTTTTGTTGTGTCGTATACCCTCATTCAACCTTCACTGGCCAGACATTGTATCTAATACACTGGTTTCGCGGGCACTGATACGATCCTTCAGTACCCTTTTTTGTTACATCAACATTTGATATGGGAATTGTTAAATTTCCAAAACTACAGTTCCAAGCTGTTCATGGATTCATTTTAGCAGCACAGGCTTCTTTCAATCTAAGTAAGTATTCTATTTTAAATTTAGTTTAGTCTAAACCAGGGGTGTGCAACAGGCAGCCCGCGGGCCACAACCCGGCCCGCCAAGCCTTTGAGTGTGGCGCTTGCCAACACTCTGATTTTTCCCCATCATGCATGAAAATCCGAATGTACATGAAAAAAATGAAGTGTACATGAAAAAACTAAATTTTTCGTGTAGCCCAGCTAGATGTCTGAAGTTGATTATATGGCTCACCGACAAAAAATGTTGGACACCCCTGGTCTAAACCTTGAACAGACTAAAAGTTTGTCAGTAAATTAAACGTGATACTTATTGCATTTGTGTCAGAACGTTTTTTGTTGATTTTTAATGCAGCATTTGCTTAAACCTAAAACTAGCTCTCAAATTGCGCACAGGGAAAACAACAATTTGCAGTTTAAGGCGAGGTGCCGTGCTCGATGACCATCTGATCCAGTGAAAATTGCTGCATATCTGGCTTAGCAGTGACCAAATCATATTTATGAATAACCTAAAAACCGCTTTGCGGATTAGGAGACGATGGGGAGCGCAGTCGTCTTGTTTGGGGGGCAATGAAAGGGGCCCGCCATGACAAAAACGTTGAGAACTACTGGTCTACGCAGTCCACATAACTACTAAACCGGACGTTGCTGCTGGGCGAGCAATCGAAAAGCTATTGTTCTTAAATCAATTTCGCACCGAGAGAGTGTTTGACAATCTAAAAACTTAACATTGTCTAGAAAAATATTTGCTATGCTCGGTGTACACTACAGCCAAGTAAAGTACAGAGAAACGCAGCGTGAAATTTCGTGGAAATTTACAAGCACGCTAAGCGAAGTGCAGGTCGTTGCCAAAGGTAAAAATTCGTAGGCGGAAATAAATTTTCTTGGTGCTGGCTCACTGGCTGTGCGAACTGTGGCCCAAGTTGAAGCTAACAAATGCCGGTTTTTAGAAGCTCAATCTTACAAAAGAGATCTCGGCGGAACTTTAATTACTCATGGTTGATCTGCTCATTTCAAAGCAACGTTTGGAACTGCAACGAGCTAGAAAGCGTCTATATGTGGGTGCCCTCAATACTGGCTACGGAAAGTGTTGACGATAAGCTGACACTGAGCTAGTTTTTAAGGTTTTAATCTACTGGAGACAGTTCTAACGCCGTTGCCCACAAGCATTTACTGTAGACTAGAGAAATGTTCGTAGAATCAACGATTTAATCCGCCTCTGCTGTAAGATCTGTAGACTGCATTTGCTCAAATATTGGGTAAGGTTGTTCCATGAAACTTTGCTGCAGTCTATTCGTGGAGTAATGTTATTCATTGTGCAGGCCTGCACAAACGCATGCACTTTTCGTACGTGGCATTACGCTTTTGACGTGATTAAAGTTAGGCGCCTCGTCACGATATATTCCCTTTGGTGTTGAATAATCGTGTGGGCTATGCACAAAATGCAAGTTTGAAGTCTGAAAAATGTAAACCTGCACCAGACGTAGAATATTATCTGGTTAAGGTCTGCAGACCATTGAAAACAACCATAATTGTTATAGATCTAAGTGCAGTTATAAGTTAGGTGAACAGCTGGCTACAATGAGAAAGCGAGTTGGTCCTGTAGCCTAAACAACCCTAACCTAGCCAATCATTGAACTTCATAGCATAAATTTACTACACGTACGGTTATTAATATGTCAAAGAAACATGTTTGAACCATGGTTGAGAAAAACCCAGCTTTAAAAAAATCCACCTGGGTTTTTCAATAAGAAACAGGTTTTTGTTCGTTTTTTAAGAAATATACAAACCCCATTCTGAAATGTTTTTATTTGCAATATCAACGTTTTCAGACTAAAACAATATTAACTTGCTATACCTACTATGTCGTTCAAAATTGAAGGTAAAGAAATCTACCCCATCTTTATTTTCGCAAATTGTTGTTGGTCAGTTCACTCTGTTGCGATCGGAAATCCCGAGTGGCATGTGCGCAAAGCTTCACACCGTTTCAGCAAGCAACAATAGAGATCACCCGACGAGATCACTCTCGTCGTCACCGTTAGCAAGCACAATCAACTGTTCACCAGGTTCACAAGCATCATTAGA
>JGI24158J21664_10012919_pt1 | contig 11042 bp, 9 predicted proteins | sample Ectturendosymbi3_FD_21664 | JGI IMG/M metagenome (IMG submission 21664)
CGTCCCACTCTGCAGTAGTGCTGTACCAAGTGAACAAATAGTGTTAAGAACGCGTCTGTAAACCTGAGGCTCGGCCTCCAACGCCGTTACAAAACGTTCTGTTAAGTAAGTTTCTGCAGCCCGGTGTCAAGCGAAATTTCTGACCTTTGCGAAAATTCTGACCTATTATTTTTGTCAGTCATTTTGCTTCTCAGAGCAAAGGAATAAAGTTTGACGATTACTTTTTTATGTATGTTGTGTAAATTAAAACTTTTTGATTAGATGTCAGATACCGACAACGAGCTACAGTACGGGAATAAGTAAAACCAGTGAAAAATATTGAACTTAATCTTAGACTTCAATTATTTTTCGTTTTCTAACTGTAATACAAACCCTAACCCGACACACTTACCTAAACACCAAACCCTAAGCCCTAATCATCAGTTTTCTCAGCGTTATTTATATGTAGAATGTTTCTCTGTGCATGCGCATATGACGTGAAGTCAGAAATTTCGCTTGACACTGGTGATTCAGCCTCCAGCGCCGTTGTAAGACGTTCTGTTTTTATTAACCAGCGTTGTGCAGAATGCGGGTGTTTGTATACCATGCTCTTCGTGTCTGCGGGTAAAAATGCATTACTATTATATGTGACCGTTTGCGAAAAAGTTTTACCACAGTTGGATAAGTACGATGACGTCATCGAATGAAATTTCATGAAAATTGCCCCCATCGAAATGAAGAGCTGGTTGCGCCCCTGGTAAAAGTCATATGGTGCGGGTGGAGATCAGAGAAAATAATTACTTCTTTTAATTGATCAACTTGACTTAAAAAATTCAAACACGCAAAAACTGAAAATCCGTTTTCAAAAACATTCTTTCTGGCTAATCCGTTTTATTCCTGTTTCCAAGAAAATGCTGAATTAATGATACACGTATTTGTAGGCGTGTACTCACCATTCGGACGTGCGTCGAAACTTGGCGCACCTCCGTTTCGGTTTGAAATGATAGGCGAAAATGCCCAATTTCCCCATCACCAAATAAAAATTATAGAAATTTCACTGATTGTGAGAATGTTTCACACAATTTTAGCTGACATTCCAGTATGCCTTCACTTAATTGTGTTATTATAACGAGATGTCCTCTTAATTCCGATTTTTCCAATATGATTAAAAGTTTTACCTATGTTCTGACGTGACAGTTTTGTTACATGAGCTCTGGCAAAGTTACATTTAACTCATGTATCCCGGTGGTCTCATCAGCCGCTACGTTATTCAGCAGGCTGCTTAAAATATGTAAAAACAAGAAAAATGTTGCAGTTTGTTTGATTGTTATACAAACGTAGTACTTACAGCGTTTGCAAAGCTTTTATTTAAAGTGTATATACGTTATTGGGACAACCTATGGTTTTAACATTTAAAAGTTGACAAATCAAATAATGTCTTTTTTTCAGGTTAAACCCATTAGAATAAATACTGACAGATAGACTAAACTTAAAACAAACGAAATTCGTTCTAAAATGCTACTGGAAGTGTAAAAACGCAATTAAGATGCAAAGACAATTTCAGAGGGCGTTTCAAAGAAACCCACCAACGTGACTTACCATCACGCAAATTAGAGAAATTTGAAGCTGGCCGTAAAGTTCAGAATGTCCACAAGAAGCGTCCCGAAAGACCGCAAACAACAAGCCCACAAAGGAAGAAAGGGTACTGGAAAGGAATCGAAAAAATATCTTTTAATGTCAGCAAGATGGGACAACCCCACACTACCATCCGTCCATCCCGAAGACAAAGAGTAAGCCATGAAGCCTGCAACAAGTGCTGAATTACTGTAAGAGCAGCAATTGAATGAAAATCTACGTAAATAACAAACGTATCGTAGCTTTTGCGACTCTGTAGATTTGCTTTGCCTGGACAACAACAGATATCAGTTTGGAAACAGGCGTTGTTACAATTAAACGGTAGCGTGAGCTAGATCCTAGTGCAGTTTTAGAATATATTTCATATCCATAAACACAGATTGATTAGACTTATCTAAAATGTGTATACATTTTTGGGATACTGCACATACTCATTGTTCGGTCTTAATGGACTCATTGGCAAGAGGTATTATAGCACATTTTGTGGTTGAAAGAATTCGTAGCAACCGAGAAGTGGCGGTTGACCAAGAGAGTGTTTACCTTTGAGTTAAAAAAGTCAACGACAAGACATTAATTTTATGATCTGAGAAGTACCTAGCCATATCTTCTTGATCAACTGTGTGTATTGTATAACAGTTCATAAGTATAAAATGCTTCGGACCAAATTAAGGCGCCAAACAGCAGGTTTTCATACGAAGCAGGATCAATATCAGACATTTTTCGTGAGGCTATCGAGGGCATTGGAGTCGGAAGGGAGGCAGCGGGAAGTGGTGTAATTAGAGGTTTGAGCCAGGGGGGGCACAGCTTACCTGAAGGAGGCCCACTGGTCACCGTAGAGGGGCCCGCTAGCCAAAACTCAGAAAAAAGTTAAGTAACGATTGTGAATCTCTGGATGTCCATACTAGAGAAAAAAACGAAAACACCCGGAAAAAGGCAAAAAAACAAATTAAAGCAGGGGTGGGCAATTAATTTGTCTTAGGGGCCACTTTTGGAAGGCCGTTTTTAGTGGAAGGCCGTCCTTCTAATGGAAATAAAAGCAAGTCTCTGACAAGTTAGCCTCAGCACTAAGCTGGAGGAAATTTCAGATTTGAGGATTTTTTCTGAATGCTCTCGCGGGCCACTGAAAACGATGTGGCAGGCCACATGTGGCCCGCGGGCCGCTAATTGCCCACCCCTGAATTAAAGAATACTAAATTTCAAAATGTCAGATAAAGGGTCCCAGGTTTTACATTTAGCTTGCCAGGGGAGGAGGCTCTCCCCCTTGCCCCCCCGTCAGTTACGTCACTGGCAGCGGGCCTTGCTGCCCCTGGATTTTGAAATTCAACATTTTCCTATTAAATATTTAGCAAAAAAGATGGTTCTCGTAGTTTCGAGTGGGTAAAATGAAATTTCACCATTTTTTGGCCTCCATGGAAAAACCATTTGACTACCCCTTGAAAAATCCACTATTGTCTCCCCTGGAAAATATCCCTCCGAGTCCGACGCTTATGATCGAGGGCACCTACTGGCGAACGTAGACGTTCAAAGTGAGATCCTTTTTTCTTCTGCACAAATTTTATGTCATAGAATTAGATTTACTTTCAACTTCAATTACTTTCATGGTGACATCGAGTTTCAATCTGATTGCTTTATCACGATAGTTACCAAGTGTCGCTAAAAGATGCACAAATAAGAAATAATGGTGCGTAAAACAAAGACACCGTGCAAAATAACACGTTTATTTCCATAAAAGAAACATATATCATTGTAAGAAAAAAGTGGTGAGTCTCTTTTGATGGCAACGGCGAATAACAAAACACTACTAAAACACTATTTCTTACTCTCAGAGCAAAATCATGTCCTGGCAATAACTGAAGACTTGAGAGAAACAGAATTAGCTTCCACACTGATAATCCAATTTCCAGATGCGCAGCTTTTGATCTAAACGAACTACCAACACGTGACTACGCCAAAATAACCTTGGCACATGACATGTAGTGGGTCATAGTTTAAAAAATTTGCCCCCCTCAGAAAACCCTTCGCTGGGTTTTAGATTCTATATTTGGGATTTGCACTTCCCCACTAAATTGAGATGGTTATACCACCGTCGAAAAAAAGCGAAAGGTGCACCCCCGTAAGCAGTGGTGAATCCATGGGGGGTAGTTGGGTGGAAATGCATCTCCCAAACGCCCCTGGCGCACGTTTCATAAGCATATGGCACGGGGTTGCAGGCAATCGGACCATGCCCAAGCAAAGAATGAATCAGAAGTTTAGAAGCACCTGCGGTTTTGTGGAATCCAAAGTTATACTACTTTCACCTCAGTTTCTTTAATTCAGCAAGCCGCTGGCATAGTGGTCTCAAGAAGGATTCTGCGCATAAATGGTATTCCTGCCCGGATTCCCAAAGCGACCATTGAAATTTGATGATGATGTAAACAGTTGCGTTTGGAACGTCCAACACAATTTTAATTAACTGCTTCAATTTTGTGCTGTTGTTTCTAATCCCTAAGAGAGCTTTGGCATAACTAAGAACAAACACTGCAGCAAGTAGTTGCGAATATTAGGTTTCTCCAGCTTTCTACCTCGTGCGAGAAGACAATTGCGATAACATCTTAGTACCGTGCTTCTCTGCCTTGCGAGAGCCTGCGCGTTGACTGAAACAAAAAATCACTGGTCTATCTTTTGAATATTTCAAAGCACTTTCGACGTTCTTTTTTTACAACGTGGTTTTTGTAGTAACCTGATACCGAATAGGCCTAGTGCTAACATGAAATTTGACACAGGATTTTAAAAGTAGATAACATTTACTTTTCACGAAGTTGAGGAGGCTTCCTTTACATTTTTACGTTGAGTTGGCAAGCATTTCAGAAGAGGCTGCTTTCAGAAACGTATGGAAAATCTTGAATGTTGAATTGATGAGTAGAAGTGTTAGTATGACAAATGGTTTAGGAAGACAGAAACTTAAATAATTTCATTTTACTGTTTCCAGCAGGTCAACGCGTTCATTTTTGTAGAACCAGTGAACGTATGCAATAAAAGAATTCAAGGTTTTGTTTAATTGCTCTTTTGTTCAGAAACAACCTGCTTTGTTAGCCAACTTAACATCGGGCTTTCGCCAGAGAAAATGCCAAGGTGAAGCAGTGGTCATCAATAAACCAAGAAGTGTTTTAACCCTTGTGAAACCCTGAAACCTGAATGTCAAGTTAGCTGGAACCAGAACCGTCGCCAGAAAGTCGTGAATAGGAGGGCTTTGCGTTTGTGCGGGTGCGGGGGGGCTTGACATTCAAATTTGACAAAAATTCCAGTAGCTTATAGTGTTTCCTATTTCAATTTGAAGGGGCTTGGAGCTTTGTTTGGGGGGCTAAGCCCACCAAAGCCCCCTCAGTGGCGACGGGACTGGCTGGAACGTCAGCGTCCTCCAAGAACACAAATATTGAACAAAACGTTTTGTATTCGAAGTTGAAGTAGGGTATTCGAGGAATCTGATTGCCATGCTGTGCTTTCATATCTCTGCCAGGATTCAGACAGCACGTACCAACATTCAAGTGCCGAAGTACCACAAGGGAAAAGCAGCCAAATCTGCTCACAAAGCGTTATACTTACAGGTGGAATGATGAAATACTAAAACTTACGGGTGGAATGATGAAATAATAGAACAAGACTTCTGCAGTTTCAAACACACGCTAAGGCTTTTAGAATTAAGGAAAACACGCGGACTGCAGTTTAAAACACACGCCGTAACTATTACGCTGTCATTACCGAACTAAAAGTCTAAGCTAGTGCGGATTGCAGAGAAAGCATACGAACTTCAGTCAAAAACGTAAGCCTCCGTTGTCACTGAAAACTGGGAGAGTAAGTTGCGCCAATTGTCAAAGGCCTTCAAAAGACCACACCACCCCTCCGAATCGAGACCCTTTTCAATAAATGCATCCGTTTTATGATTTCTTAACTGTTTCAACATAACATTCCATAACTTTTTCCGAATCATCTCTTGCCTCAACTCCCGAATCATCCCAAGCGCCAAGCCTAGATCCGCAGCTGATGAATATATACGTGGCTGTGCTGTTCATGGCCTTGGTGTAATATCTTGAAAGTATTCTCTTTCGCACTTCTTACTTTTTCCTTTGCAACTTTCCAGAATCAGGGGGGCTCAATGCATTTCCGCCATCACTCCAGAAAATCCTTTGAACGCCTTCTTACCTTGTTTGGGTTCCACTGTTGCCCAGTCCCAATTTTAGTAACACGACTTCGTTTTGTTCTGCCTTGTCTTTTACATAAAAATTATATCGATATGAGAACCTGCTGCGCGGGAAGTGCAAAACCACAAGACGCAACTGACTTTTATAAGCACATGGTTATAGTTGGGGTGTCGCCTTACTTCCATTGTTGGTACACATCAATTCTGAATGATATGTTATTGATCAAAATCCTGCTATTTTTGGTCCTTCAACCAACTTTCTGTTCCACGCGTGATGTTAACTTGCATGCGTTGAATCTCAATATCGTAAGATCCTATCAAGTATATTCATCGAAAATCAATCAAAGGCTTTGAACTTGCTAACACTAATCGCTAAAGTTCAAAGCGTTTGTATCAAACTGGCAAGTCGCCAAATTTCCTGAAGCAAGAGCCCATTGGGAATTTAGAGTAGCAGTGCCGCTCCAATTAAGTGTACTCCACTTCTGACACAGCCCCAGCTTAGCAAACTTCATGACAGCGCTAAAATATTTTTGGAACACAGCATTTCAGTGAAAATAGAAATGCTCTTAACAAAATGTTCGTGCATGCTGCAACTCTCTTCAACCCTAGTTCAAAAAACATTCCAAAAAATGCATCCAGCTAATCTGTAAACGATGTGTATAGCTTTATATGATCTGGGTCAAGTTGCACAACGGATGAGCAACCTTGCAAGCAAATGAATAGAAAATTACTGGTGACACAATTTCATGTATCGAGCAATGCAAACAAATTTTTATAAAGAGTACTTGGAATCCATATACGTGTGTCTAAATTGCATAGAGCGCTAAGCTTCGTGTTTTTATTAACAGTAAAGTTACAGCTGCTGCGTTTGTTTGATCCTGAGGCAGATGCCAACTTTGTTACCCAAGTAATGTTACAGGAAGTGTTTTAAAATGAATGTCGCCAGATGTTTTAAGATAAGTGTTGTTTTCAAGTAAACCGATGCCTCACTTTTGACCGGCTGGCCACCTTTGTCTTCAGTCGTATCGCATGTTTAGGCTACTGTCGGCACCCGTTCGTTACTTCCACCAATCACAGTGCTCGCCGAACGCGTCTCGTGTACTCCGATTTCATTGTGGTCACAAACCAGCCGAAACCATAACAAAAGAAAGGAGTTAGTATCCCCTAAGTGAGAAGAATTCAAGTAGCTTGGCTGAATACTGTTCTTGTTTGGAAGCAAATGAAAATAACTTCTGCATTCGATCTGATCTGAGCAAGATAACGGCTCAACAGAGGGGTTGAAATTTTTGAAATTGTTTTGATCACATATCTGAAGAAAAGTAAGAGTTCTTAACCATTGTAAAAACTGCAGCTTTGATACGTTTAACGAAAGGTTATATTGTGGCAACATACAGTTTATCAGAATGTAAGGAACGCAGTCTCAATCTACTGTAATAGTTCAAGGTAGATCGACTAATCCAGTTCTTCAGGTAGTTTCGGCAAGAAGACAAAGCAATTGCTCAAGAGGTTTGGGTTTTAAGAGCCCAGACTTCGCATTTTCTGTTTTTCGTGCACTACTCATACTGCACTTATCGGCGAGGTCAATACTATGAAAGCGTAGCACGCGCCACTGCGTAACGCCTAATGGGGAGAAGTTCGCACTGCAACCATCCATTCACGAACATCCTGGTAGCATTCAGGTTCCTTGGCAAACTTACTTAGCGCTCTGAACAAAATCAGTGCACAGCTATGATGATGAGATAAGCAGCGTAATCTGCAAAATAATTTTTTTTCGAAATATTTTGCAATGTTTTAAAAATCCAGATATTGTATAATGCAGAGTTAGCTCGGCTTAAGCATCACTTTTCATTCTTTCTGCAGGCCTATAGCGCCACATGCTGCATTGTGTATCACACACACATCTCTTGGTGTCATTTTAATTTGTGTGAAGAGGTGTTTTGATCAGTTTGAAACACATTTTTCGATTGTTTTTGTTGTGGAATGAAATGGTGTACGGGTGAAAATCATTTTAAGCTTTGCAACCAGCAAAAAGCTCAAAATTCGCCTTTTTGGGATGGCTTTCGAAAGCTTAATTGGGTGCCACAAATAATAATTTGCCTGTGTTTTTTCAACAAGTCACCCAACATTGCACAACAGCTAAACTCATGAAACAACGTGAGATGCAACAAAAGAGCTCACACGTGTCAGCAACTGTCAGCATAATAGATTGCTTTGGTGTTTGTTGCAAAAGGATGCGGTTTTCCAGTTCGCTGGTTGTGCTTTTTTCTTTAAAACGACTGGCCTGCAGTGCTATTGGAGCATTGCATTCAGGCGCAAAAGCATTCATTGGAGTTAGTGGCAAGGGGAAAAAAGGAAGAGCCCGTTCTTTTCGCCTCTGGGTTTTGTCGCGGACCCATGTCTTGCAAGCTGCTTTGTGGACTGCAACTGCAGGTCTCTGCTGCAATCAAACATCGCGTCTCTCAAGATGCAACGTCGTCTTTGATGTGATCAATTTGTCATTGCGTTTGAATGTATGAAGATCGGCATTTATGAGCAACAAATGAAATGAAATCTATCACACTCAGGCTTTTTTCTTCAAAGTGAGCCTTTCTGTTCTTGCTACTCGTGCAAGGAAGATGGGAAAGAGCAGCTCGAGGTGATCTTCGAAGTTGTGGAACCGCAATTGGGTACATGTGTGACCCTGTTGGACGAAATCGAACCTGCAATTTGAGTTGGCATCATAAAAAACAGGTCTTGACGGGCCCTGGCCACCATTGAGCAACCAAACGTCGGCATTTTTTCTGCCAATGAAAAAATCCATTTCACTTGGTGTCGTTGCGAATAATTAGGACACTGCAATATCGATATGCTTCCACAGTAATCCTAGCACCGTCCCCCCATGGCATGGACGCCATGTAGCGGGAACTCGAGAAACGCTGAAAGCGCGTCCGGCATCCGACGCGTTTGAGCAAAACCATTACTCGATATCTCGCATTGTGCGTAATAATAGTCGCGCGACTGGCGACACGTTTCCAGCAAAGAGCAAACAATCGAATACGGGAGATTTAAATCTGATTTTGTATGAAGCTGTAACACAATCTGTAACTGGCCGACCCCAGCTGAGCTATATGCCGCAGAGTCATATTACTGCAAGCACCCTGTGTCAGAGTTCTTATCTTAGGTGTTTAAAATTTATATTTTTTGATTTTGTTATTACTTTTATGCATCGTGGATGATAACATACTGAAGAAAATTAGTTTTAAGTTGAATTCTTCCGAGTTTATCAAAGTTCTCTAACTTAAACTGTTGAACAATTTGGGTGGACATGGTGCGTCGGAATGTTTTCTGGGCCATTACAGCATTACTGATGTAACGCTTGTACAAATCGACGAGGCTTCTTCAGAAATCAAGTGACAAGTTTAAGATTTTGGAATTTCAAAACTAGTAAAACCAATATTCCGTTTGTTAAAAGCAAAGTGCATCAGCAGCAGTGAAAAATTGCGCTGCTCTGTAGCAGCCAGTTGCTTTTGCAACTTAACACTGATGTCTCGTACCTACACGTCCACACCTAACCATATGTGTAGACATGTAGAAATATAAGCTGATTTAACAAATGGAAGTCGTCAGTTGCACATTTTCTGCAGAAATTCTAGTGCTCCTTTAAAGTTGCACGTTGGTTTCCGGAAAAAGTGCAGATCAAGTTATTTTCGGGTTTATTCTACGTTTCCCATATTGACCACGTGCAACTGCAGTAAATCCAATCTCGTGGAGTTGCATGCGGAATATTACACACCATACAATTAAGCCTGCAAGCTTACATCGTTACCACCACCGTTGTTTTAATTTGCTCCATTTCTAGGAAGATGAAAGAAACTTTTAAGGAAAATGAAAGAGCTAAAGCTTTTGATGATACTTTTTGCCGTCTTGCTCAACAGCTGCAAGCAGTTGTATAGCGTTCAAGCCTCAGCAGCGACGAGATTTGCTTGAGTTATGAGCCTTTGTTTGATCATAACTCTTATTGATTTTTGCAGATGATTGCTTCAGCGTGATACCGATTTTACTATCTTCTGAAACCATGTGAGCAAATATGCTAACGTTTCAACAAAGAAAGGCCGTTGTCTTGGTACACATGACTTTACTTGTGGCTTTGGGGTTGCGAAAACTTTCCCTAGCTATCCGCCGTCGAAGTAAAAACCGTATATCTCCCTTGTGCTACATTGCTTTCTTTGAGCAGTTTTAGCTACGCTTTCTGCAATAAGCTTTTTGTTCCTTTGACTTGGGTTTATCATTTGCAGCATTTTAAACAGATGAGCTGAGTAAATATTACATTTTCACCACGATTTACGCATGCATGATAATTCTGCGTTGTTGCGTCGGGCGAAACAATCGCACAACTGCCTGTATGAAAACGGAGTTTAATATGTTGACTGCCAAGCTATAAATGATATTGCTAAGTACATTTTTTGTAATATGGGAAAGATAAGCTGTGGATGGATGAAATACCACAATATCAATGAGGTAAGTGTTGCGATTTGTCAAAACAAGGTTTAGATCTATTTCAAACAGACAACTTATTTTTAAAAATTATATAAAGAAACCTGATTTTAGTTACCATTGGGCAATGGGTGAATTGTTCAGTTAAAACTTTACCCTGTTGGAGATTTCAGATGCAGTTTTAAAGCATAGACATGTTGAAGGAATAAAAATATACGCAGGTTACGGTACATATTTTTCCACAAATAACGGTATTGACAGGTGCTAGTGGCATTGACTTCAAATATGAATTAACGAGTGCATGTGTGGCAGTATAAACGAAAATTTTGCCAATATTTTGGCAATAAGCTCAAGCGTAAATTTTTTGAATTAAGTGAGCAAAAACAAGAACGGTATTCCCAATCCATTCTGCGTAAAGTTGATACTATGAGAATAAAAAATTCAATGTGTTCTCTGCGAAGTATTATTGTTAGCCTAACAGGCAAAACTGTCAGCTTTCAAATAAAGCAAACTTTCTTGACGAGTGATAGTTCTTGTCTCTACAGAACACCGGTGAAAACAGCGCTAAGCATAGGGCACAAGAATGTGTGAGCGGTAGCCTGCTACAATTGCCGATTGTCATTTTTACGGGACTATTCAAGTATGTGCTTTCCATGATGGGTGTAAGCAAGGAATCGATCGGCAAATTTTTAATAGGAAATCGATTTCACNTAACATTACGCATCCTCAGTCCTGAAAATTGCAAGCAAAGCTTACAGGTGAAAAGTTGAAAGGCTGA
>JGI24158J21664_10012920_pt1 | contig 11042 bp, 6 predicted proteins | sample Ectturendosymbi3_FD_21664 | JGI IMG/M metagenome (IMG submission 21664)
CCGTCTTTCGCCCAACCTGTGCTGTTTGTTTCAAGCTTTGTCGATTGAAATGTGTTTTACTGCTGAGTACTTACAGCGCAAACATGACTTGACTTGACTTGGCTGGCTGTCTTGGGTTTGCGTTTGACGTCTTTTGCGTCAAGGGACTGTCATTTCGTGCCTCACAAAGCCTTATGGTTTTGAATTGCTGACATTGCCAAGTCTTGCTTTATTTTTTTGACTGAAGATGGATTACGAATAATCCGAAACGTCACAAAATAAAACATGTATAGTTTTTTGAAGGCTTTTTCAGTGTTGATGAAACTGTTAAGTCTATCCCAGTTTTATGCTCCGAATTTTTTTAGTTTTTGTCTTTCAGGTATGGTCTGTTATATTTCCATTATGCAGAATCCATCTTGCAGGTAATGGGTTTGACACATTAAAAAGATGAGGAATGGAGACTTTTCACAGATAGTTCAAAGCGAAGTCTTAACTTAATGTCCAATAGATAGGGATACATACTTATATGGCAGTAAATATGGATCCATACCTATGGACATGCAATGAAGCTTAAAGAAGAACATGTTACCGTCAAGATGGTTCTGCAAATGCTTTTCATCTGTTGTACACAATCTTTTTGGAAAACTAGATCATCTAACTACTAAGCTTTGATGAATGAGTTTTGGCAAGTTACCATATATTGGGATGCAATATAAGCATCAAGCTGGATTATTTGAAATCTCAGACACATTTCCAGATAATTTGGGTGATGTCAGTGAAGAACAAAGAGAGAGTTTTCACCAGGACTTCAAAATTAAGGAGGATTGTTATCAAGGATGGAGGGACACACACATGATTGCAGACTATTGCTGGAGCCTAAAACGAGACTTCTTCAGTAAACCACATGACAGAAAATCACTGAAACACAAATTTCTAAGTTCTTAATTGTAAATCATAATTTACATAGGTTTAGGAGAAGCAAATTTTTGTGGGTGCGAATGATTTTTGCCCGAATTTTCCCAAACTTGCTCAAAAGTTGTGTGGGCTTTCCCTACAAAATTTCCCCACAACGATCAAATATCATGAAGACCTTTTTCTGGTATGACATCCAAAAAAAGGTCTTCATGTGTTTTTCTGGAAATGTTGGGTGCCATTTTTGAAATCAAACAACATTTGCCGCCATTTTTGCCCAAATTTTCTACGATTTTGCTCCGATTTTCGACAAATCAAAACTTTTGGGGGTGCGCTTGCATCCCCGCTTCCCATACCACTTGATGCACTGTAATATAAATGTGTTTTTTCTCTAGTGTGACATTTTGTCTGTCTATTTGTGCTTAAATTGTGACCACATAGTGACAAGGAATGAAATTTGAATAGGCACTGGATTTATTTTATAGCATCTCCTTTACTCTTAGGTATACAATTTCGTAAAACCACTGGTACGTTGTTGCACAAAACTGTGACGTGATAGACAAAAACTGACATCAGAAATGAAGTCGGCACCCTAAAATTAGCTTAAATCGGTTGAAAAAGTTGAAACAATTAAATGTGTTTATACCTGTGTAATAGTTTACACAAAAAATTACTCTTGCATAACAAAAAGAGGGTTGACAGAGAGAGATGAACAATGGTGTTCATTTCCGTGTAGCCTAAACATAGATGCTTTGTTGAAAATCTCTTAAAACATTAAAATGTTTTGATAAAACTGGATTATTTTCTTAAACATTTGTTGAGGTTACTTACCGTCAAAAACAACCTTATGTTCTTGTAGTGAGGTTTGTACCATTAGCAGTAGATTTGACCTTACACAAACGACCTTTCGGTGATACCTATTTTTATTAAGTATAATATTGACTACCTTCTGATAGTGTTTTTTATGGTTTTCACGGCCTTTTCGATTTGAATGCTTATATTGTTTGTTTTTACGTCGCTAAATTGTCCAAAAATGCTCGAGGTTTCAATAAATTGCACCAATTTTTCCAGAACAAAGAAACAAAATTTATTGCTGGTTTGGCCAACGTTGGCCAAAGTAGCAATAAATTTTCCGTGAACCAGATGGTCGACAATGAACAGATGGCCTTGTCGCGGCATCGTTCAAAGAGCCATAGCACAATAAACAACCACGAATTCGACTTCTGCAGTTGGCCCACAAAATCTCAATTGGGTTTGAGCCCGTAGAATTCCAGGGCCAATGAAATATCGGTATCTTCTTCTCTGTTACGAAAATCTTCACCATTTGATGCGTGACAGGGGGCAAGACCTTGCTGAAAGATTCCAGAACCATCAGGATGCTTCTTTTCCATTTCTGGAAAAACACTTTTTCGAACAACTTCAATATATCGTGGTATATATTGTATATATTGCACATCATTATATTGTACATCATTCTTTTCATTGGCTGAAAGTTTCCTACATCGTAGTAGCTTAAGTATTCCCTGAAACATCTTTTCCTGCGGGTGCTTAACAAGCTGATTTATATGGGAATCACGAATCTTCTCTTCGGGTGTTCTTCGAATGTGCTGACTTTTCTGACCCTGTGCAAGGAAATGGCTTTCATCGCTGAAAACGACTTTTCTTCACTGGTCTTTTGTTCAGTCTTTGTACTTTTTCACCTACTTGCATCGTTTTCCTTTCATTGCTTTGGTTCAAAGCTGTTTTTTCACTGGTTTTCTGTTTTTTAGACCAACTGCGATGCGACGTCTGCGAACTAGTCTAGACGAACTAAATTGGATAACTATTTTGGATAGATAAAATAAAAATGATCTCATTGAAAACCGTATTCAATGCGTCGCTCGTTTTGCAGTGATCTTTCTTATTCTGTCTAGATAATCAGGCATCGTCTCTTGGTGTGTTTTTCTTCTTACGGCCACACTTCCCTTTGCGTTTAGGAAAAGCCGACCCAGTATCCTGTTGCAACTTGATGACACGGCTGACAGTTGCAAGACGCACACCAACCAATTCAGCAAGATCGCAAAACGTCTTAGCTGTGTTTGCGCAAAGTTACCAATTGCGTTCGTTACCTGGGTGTCATGTCTACCCGCACGGCGGTTGACTTACGACGGTTTTACAGCTGATTCAAGATATGAGGTTTCCCAAATCTGATATAATAGCGGCTGGCACGAGGATTGCATCAGCCAACCATTAACAGTAAACCTCATATTGCCTATACATCCATCGTAAAGGCCTGGGAGTACATGGAATATAATTGTCTATAAAAAAATGCTTTGTTTCAATTAATTTGCACAAGGGTATATGTACCTATTAAATAAATAGTCATTTTTATGACTAACATATTCGATATGCCACGATATAATTTTTAATCATTTCATGAGATATATTTATCGATAGCGTGATGATTTTCTCGAACGGGCAAAATGCAAGAAAATGCGAGTGTTTGTTTCCAACAATCTCTTCTACCTGTCGTCAAGTTACATGCAGTGTTTCCTACGCAATTTTGAATATAAATTTCCAGACCTTTTCCAGATTTTTCCGGACTTTTACTAAACTTAACTTTTCCGAATGACCTATAACCAGGTCAAATACAGGCACTATAATATTTAAAACGATGTGAGTAAAATTATATCAATCTTGAATACAATATTATGAAAGATCAAGTCTGGAAAAGTATTTTCCTTTTTTCATACTAACAGACCAAAAAAATTTTTTCCAGACTTTTCCAGGCTGGAAAAAGATAAAACTTTTTCGATACTTATCCATACTTTTCCAGACTTTGCAGGAACCCTGTACATGTGACTCACCCCTAAACAACGATAATTTTGTGAAAATGTGAAACGTGACTTTCAATTTCATTATCAATTCGTTTTCATTTTTCCAAGTAACATGTACAGTCCCGTCGCAACGGGGGACTTTGGTGGGTTTAGCCCCACCAAACAAAGATCCAAGCCCCCCAAATTGAAAAATGAAGCACTATAAATCAGTGGACTTTTGGTCAATTTTTAGAATGTGAACCTCCTACACAAAAGTAAGCCCTCTGTTGAGAACTTTCTGGCGACGGTTCTGAACATGTACATTGTACAGTATCTATGTGGCAGTGCCTCTGTCTTTGTGACTATAAAGGAACTCCGCTGGATTTACCGATTTACATAAGAAAGCATGCTATCTTGACACCAAGTACTTACGTTAGATGAAACCCTAAGCAAAAGTGAAGAAGCTGCTGTTATCGATGTCGCTAAAAGGATCGTGTTAGTTTAAACAGTGGCGGTACCTGATGATTGTTACGTCACAAAAGAAGAGGAGGCCTTTTGACTCCTATTTTGTGACTTGCAGGCTTAATCTGACTAGTTTGCTTGTCTAGAAAAACAGGTCTGCAACTGTAATTGTCGTACCTTGTTTGCGCCCTAGCCCTAAGTATTGTATTTGAAACTGAGAGATCCACAGCCCCTGTGGCCACCCTTGGCAACGCCACTGACGGAATCCTAGTTGGCTGTATCTTATGACCAAATGCTTGCTATCGCGCGTTTAATTTCTGTCCATCCGCTGTAGTTCCTTTTGTGATTTATCCTTCCTTTTTGTGAAGGTGGGCGTTCGAAGTGCAAAACTTTTCTTCATCAGAAGACTATGTGGCGCTTGCCAAAATTTATTCCGGGGAACGATGTTCCACACAGGGTTAGGCCAGTCCCGTTGCCACGGGGGGGGCTTTGGTGGGCTTAGCCCCCCAAACCAAGCTTCAATCCCCCAAAATTGAAATATGAAACACTATCAAACAGTGGAATATTTTTCAAATTTGAATGTCAAGCCCCCCTATTCACGACTTTCTGACGACGGTTCTGGGGTAGGCATATGCGCAAACGGCGAGGGAGGATGTGCAAAAAAGTAAGAAGACATCCAAGCGAAGAAAAAGAGTGCAGACCAAAGATGATTCACATCCATATGGGTTTCCACGAATAAGCAGTTTAGGAGTTGGCCAAGCTATGGTGTATGCACCTGGTGCACTGCAATCGCACGTTATAAATCCCGTATATTTTGTCTTTTGCGCTAAAATATAGAACTGCAATTGTTATGCAATAAATATAATTTTGAAAGGACAGATAAAGCTTCCGCTCAGAATTGATATTTTTCGAAAACTACCTCTGATCAGGCAAGTAAAGATTACCCCTTCTTGGATTAAAAAAATCTTTCATAACGTGCACATCTCAGTCTTTGCTCGCTGTATGTTTAGTGAAAAATGTCTGTTAAGAATGAAACTCAACAAACATTTTTCCCAGGTCTGTTGGATGGTACATTTCATCAGTGACGTAACTAGAGGTTTGAGCTAGGGGAAGACGTAGCTCCTCTGCCCCCCGTCACTTAAGGCCAATCTACACTGAGGAGTTGCCAGGAGTAGCTGCGCACGATTCTTTGCTTGTTTTATTGCGCCCAGGAGTTGCCGTGCCGAGCCGTGCACGAGCGCAAAATTACCCGACGCAACAAAACAAACAAAGAATCGTGCGCGGCTACTCCTGGCAACTCCTCAGTGTAGATTGGCTTTTACGCCACTGCACTTCATTTGGTATGCATGATCATGGATCTTTTGAAAGTTTGAAAACATTTGGTCTCAGTTCACTTGAATGCAAAACTGCAACTCCAGTTTCGGACAGCTGCAGCCATAAAGAGACGGGAAAAACAAAATTGACTGTCAATCTGTATGCTGTAGGTGAAGATGGTGGCGTCTGCGTCATTGCAGAAATGTAATGCTCGCGTATGTTACCTATACTAGTTGTTCCAGTGTGAGTGTATTTTAAAAGAAATTGCGGTTGTTAACGACAGCTATAACATAGAACACAAAAGTGTGCCTTTCAATGACGTAAAAACGGTTGCTTATTATCTTGCTTCTGAGGCATTAGAAAAATCGGAAATGGAAGACTTTTTGGCAAAAAATCTTTTCAAAGTTTGACCCGCATTTTTTGAAGGTTCTGAAATTTTGCCTGGCAGTGTGACGACACAAATGGTATTCATGTAATGTCATTGCGACGTATAGAACAATTTCAAATGCGAAGGTGTCTATTTTTCGTTTATCAGAAGCTACAGAAAAACGCATTTTATATCTTCATTGACTCTGTACCACGATTTGTCGGTGAGTTATGGCCGATGTTCCCCCAAAAACCAAACATTTTGGGCTCTCGCGGTCCTTAACTGGTTAAACACTCACTGTCGTTGTCACGTCATAAATTCACTGCATTTATTTAAGCTCTTCCCATTTTGTTGCTCTGAATAGTCTATAGCAAAACATAAAACCTCAAAATAATGGCCTGCACCAAGCGTTACTCTTGTATAAGGCAGAAGTTAGTGGAGAGATCAAATTTCATGTCTGTGTAGCTTAGCATGGACATTTGTCTGTAAAATACCAAAAACTTGAAGAATATTCAATCTAAGTAGTTTCTTCTCTTTCATCACATATCTGAGACATTTAGAAACAAATGAAGATAAAGACATTTCTTTTAATGATCCTCTTCTTTGTTCCTGCGCAACAACACAAGGACAACAGTAAACTGTGTTTTTTTTCTATTTTGAATTCACTCAAAGAGCAAAAGGAAAAAAAGTTGTGAACTGCAATGCTGGCGACAAAAGGGCCCTGAGCATGTGACGACGAAGTGGTTGAACATAAAACAGGAAACAAGCAAGTCAAAACTGACCAGTGAAAATGGTTTGTAACACATCTGTGGCAGGCCTGCAGCCACGGGGAGCATTCGCGGGTGGTGCTCCCCCAAAATTTGTTCTGCCAAGAAAAAAATGCTTTAAACATACAATAAAAGCAAAAACGTTTCCCTCCTAAAATGTATTTTCCCCCCAAACCTTAAAACCTGGCTACGGGCCTTGGTCTGTGGTGGCATAACACAGCATATATACGAGTAGCCCGCATCTAGAGCATCGTTTGCTGTGAGGATTGATTGCACAATTAAGGCAAACAATAATTTCTAGAAAACACATCACACTGAGAAAAAGGAGGATTTGTAAAGGAAAAATATGAGCACGCTGCTATATGACATAATATTGTTGGTTTGCTGGTGGAAAATGCTTTATTTTTGACGAATCTTTGTGACCAAACATTGTTGTGTGACTCCGTTTGTCAGATCTCCATCTATGTGAGGATCTTCGTTGCATTCGGTGTTTTCTGATGAACATGAAAAGCACCCAAAATGCTGCAATACCAGCGTTGAACATTGCTGCATGCACATTGGCTGCCTCTATATCTTCGCAGGAACCGAAAAGGTACAGGTACAATTTTAGGTCCTGCATATTGAGGTATACGTTTTCTAAACTGTTCAACATTTTTTTAACAAGGGGTGAATCTAATGGCCCGGCTCCACAAACGCAAGTTTCAGAAGTATGAGTGGGGAGAAAAGCATATTCGCTCCAGCGAGACGCTCGTCTTTGAGCCTTTTTCCATTGAAGCCGAAGTGCCACAGTTATACACTCTGCGTTCAGTTCGCGTGGCGTATCAACGTAAGCGCTCTTGTTTTTGACCAAGATTTTGGCTGCTGGACGAAGAAGACTGTCCGCGTAGTAGCTGATTTCATCTTCGCTTTTGGCAGCTTTCCTGGGAGCCATTAATTCCAACCTCCTGTAATGGCGCGAGTACGCAGCTTTTATCTGAAACGATCGGCTCAGGTAGACGCAGCTCAACCCAAGCAAAAAAACGCATGCGATTCCTCCGCCCAGGAAAGCCTGTAAAAAAATAAGGTAGAAAACAAAACAGAACCTTCCGTTCATTGATCGTTTCACCCTTCACCACCACGCATTGTGCTTATGTTCGGTTTGTTTCGGACGAAGCAAAAATTTATTTCAATCTCGGGGACGGTGATTGCTCAATCGTAGAGTCCCTCTCACAACTGGAAGATTGGGTGTTCGACCCACGGCCACTGAGTGATTCGCCGTAGCCACCGCCGCGACAAGAAGCAAATTTCAGGCTTTGGCCTGCCGCCAATTGCCATCACCAAAACCATAGTTTAAAAAAATCTCTTCCGGTTTTTGATCGATATATAGTTTGATGAAGCGAAAATATTAAACTCTCCTGAAATCTCCTGAAAGCAATTACCGGATGTACATGTACTCACAGTCTATCGTATACATTTGAGCAAGGCTGTGGTAACAATTATAACAAGAAACAACTACCGGAGAATTATGTGGGAGCATCACAGTTTGAAGATATTTTACGGTACGAGGTATTGAAAAAGCGTGACCAGTTTCATTGCGCTGATGCGTGGCGTAAGCCACTGCATTTTTCGACCACCTGGATGCTGTCCAAAACGATTCTGGGTGACATTTGGCGAAAACCAACCAGCACCCCCCTACTTAGATACTGTACTGGCAAGCTTGTACGTTAGTCGCGTAGAGAAGCCAATGATTGAAAATGGATAATGAGTTTAGTTCTATTCGTTAACAGTTTTTTATTAGAAGCAACAAACTAAACATTTCGTCTTAGATCTAGGAGATTATTGAAATATTGGTTGTTAACTGCAGCAATGAGTTTTTAACAACCTTTTTTACCGCTGCATAGCAAGGAAATTCCTTCGTATTCGTGTTAACTTTGAAATTTAACTGAAACTCATGCAAGGATTAAACAAACAAGAGTCCAAAACCAAGAAAGGGTCAATCCAGAAATTCAAACAAATGCATATCCTACGCCTTTACGATGTGTCATAATTGAGTCTGCAGTAGGCATTCCTGCAAAGCAACGTCGTTCATACAGCCAATGCTGTGGAAAACCTCTGCGAAAATCTTACAAGTGTTTGCATGGAAGCAGCTTTTCCACAACCAATTGCAGTGCTGCTCTGTAGTGATTCCAACCGATTTAGGTTAGAATTTTAAAAATATCAAAAATCTATTCATTCACGGCAAGGCCACAACTGATTGGATCTCTTTCAAGGTATTTTGTCATGCTCATCTTCGTGGTTCAAAATTACCAAAAAGTAAACTTTGCTTTCTGAATTGCAGCCAAATAATACATGAAAAAAGATCTACAAATTGATTAAACAAACCTAATTGCTCTTGAACACGATACAGTTTCGCCATCAATAAAAATCTCTCAACAATTACAAAGTACAAAAGATAATTTTCAGAAATGCTGCTCATGAAACCCAAGGACGTTTAAATTAGAAAATTGCATAGAAAGTTCAAAGCAAACAGCTACGTGTTTAGATTAAATTTCATAACATCTTTCAAACCCACTGCCTCCGAAGTAGAAAAGTATACTGGATACATTTTTCCCACTGACCTCATTGTAGTAAAAACGTCAACAGCCAACACCATTCAACCCAGATCCAAAACCACGTCGTAAGCAATTGCTTGTCGCTTTGTCTGACATTGCTTTCTAGAATCTTTGGTCTTTGGTGCCGCAATACTATCCGACTACAGATCGACTACTAAACAGGTTATTTGCTTCAATCCGAAGCAGCCAACGGTTTTTAACATGCGTGGCAGAACTTTTAAAAAATCTTTTACTTAAAAGTAGATTTTGTAAACATCAACTGGTTTACGTAGCACGAATTTCAGATCAAATTTTTTGTTTTCTCTGGTATTGAGCCGCCTGTTCGTCATTAACCCAATGCAATGCTTCTAAAATGCAACAATTACAATTCTGAAATTTGAAACAATATAAATCATGACTGTAACCGCCAAATCGACTGTTTCTGGGACGTTAGACAAATCAAGGTTGAATCCACCCTGCAGCATGCTTTCATGATGCAGCACTGCCGAGATGACTAGTATACAAAACATTTCATCATCCATCGTAGCTTACCGGAGAAAACCGTTTCCTGAGTCTTGCTATCTCCATTCCAGCCAATCACCAAAATGTTGAATTCAGATGAGTTTAACCCAGGTGAAAAGTAGCAAAAGGCCACATGAATGTGTTGTGCTGATAAAACCTACTCCCTGCAATACAAGGCACAATACTGTATAGTCGAACGCATGCAAAGTTGTTAGACTCAGACTTTCGTTGCAACCCCATGCACTTTCGTACATCCTATAAATATCATCGTTTTTGAAAAAAATGTGTAATTTGATTAGAAGTGGTTAACTAAAAATCAAACCGTTTCTGCTTTGTTAGCTCCAGTAAAAATGAATATAATGCTGAAGAATTGTAAATCAAACATAGCAGCTGCTTGAAAGCAAATCACGTATTTTTATTTGCACAAGCAGCTCTGCAGTTGACCAGCAAACCCTTTAACGACCGCAGATGAAAACTCTCATCTGTACAGACTGAGCAATACACTACGCTTTCGTTTCTGTTTTGAAGTTTTCAGCATCGATTGATATCTAGTATAAAATATGAAAACAACATTATTTTTTGCTAAGAAAGCATGATCTTTAAATTTTGAAAAACATTTTTGCCTCTACCTCTCTTGTTAAATTTTGAAAAACATTCTTTGCCTCTACCCCTCTTGTATAAAAAGAAGCACTGAAGATTTTGTTTCTATCAACTGAACAAATATGTGGCAAATCAGAATACTTTTTAAGAGTTAGGGTTCACTTTTCAACTAACCGTTTGTATGCTTTTGCAATTTTTCAACTAAAACCTAAAAAGTCGAACACAATTTTATCTTTTCTTTGCTGCACCAACAGAACGTGCTTGATTGCTTCTCGCAACTCTCATCCATAGTGCTTCATTTCTGACAAGCAACAAATGATGTGCGTTTGCCAAGTCTACAAATAATGTGCGTTTGCCAACTCTACACAAGAACAAATATAAGTTAGGCTTTCGAAGGGAAATCTCACCAGGTCAGAAAAACTACTTCGTTTTTCTAAAGACGGTCTCGTCTGCAATTGAAGTTGATAAAGTTGTTCTGTAAGAAACAAATCAGGGCAGAGTTAAGCTGCCGAGTTAATTTAGAATCCATTCGGCCAGCTGTTGTTCAAGCAAACCACGAATCGGAAATCATTATCAGAAGTAATTGACAGACTGTGACGATGAATACTGAAAACCTCACCGCAATGCCATGTTTTTATACGGTCGCATTCGATGGTATAGTGGATTTACCTTTTCGCATTACGACTTGCCGTTTCCTACTCGCTATTGTATTCCGTACGTGAGGTCTGGTTTGTATCAACTTGTCATTTGCGTC
>JGI24158J21664_10012922_pt1 | contig 11042 bp, 7 predicted proteins | sample Ectturendosymbi3_FD_21664 | JGI IMG/M metagenome (IMG submission 21664)
TTTGCTGCTGTTGACGCAATCCTTGGTGCGATTATCACGTCACACACACACCGAAATGTAACGAATCAGCCAACATAGGGCAAATTATTAATTGTGGNTTAACAATACTGATTGTCTCTGTTTTNCCTGTGCTGCTNNCGAATTACGACACAGNTCAGATCTGGCGCTGTTGACAAAATGGCCCGTATTTTTACAGAACGCATTTGGCAACCCTGTATATGTCAACCAAACGACTCAAACGGGAAATTAAGAAAAAAACTGGGGGGGCCAAACGGGGATCCAAGCAAAAACTGGGGACGCCGTGGCCCCCCCTTAGAATCTCCACTGTGTATATTGGGGACGATCCGTGTAATTTGGGCTAGTGTAGTGTGTAATCTGGACCAAAGTCGTGATTGTTTATAATGACGTTGATCTGGACCAAGCCCTCGTTTTCTGTAAAAATCGAACAATCGGATGTCGGTAGTTCAACAGCTTGATATAAGAATTCGGTAACTCTTTTTTGTTCGTTTTCGAGTTTGCGCTGGGTAGAGGTGCAGGGTGTTAAGATGATAGATTTTTGGGATTAACACGAGTTTTAGAAGCGGCCAGCACGGACGTGCAGATTGCTTGGCTCCTTTGAGTGCTCGTCTTTACGTGCCTTGCTCAAGCGCACTGCAGCGATAACACAGGCAGGTTTAGGGAGTCAGACCATACGATTCGGAACCGCCGCTTTTAAAACATTGCGTTGCGTCATCGAAGTCGCGTACATATTTGCATCAGTAAAAGCAATTACCGTAAAGTTTCTTGTCTGGGAGAAAACAACACGCAAGGAACTTCAGCCCCTTGAGTTAACGAGCAAGGTAACTGCAGAATTTGCCTATAAGGGCACCTCTAGGGGATTGCATAAAGAACGTTATTGCCGAATTGACGTTATAAGCGAATTGAAATGCATATAAAAGATGCCATCGCGACCAAACAAAATGTAACGTTATGGGTGAATTAACGTTACAGAGGAAGCCGTTATAAACGAATTCAACTGTATAGAACAGATTTACATAAAGTTTCAGGCCCCATTCGGATTATACTAAAAAGTTAGTTTCAGGGCAATTGTCTATTTTTAGGGCAATATTTTTCCGCCCCCCAGTAAAATGCCTTCCCGTACGCCTGTGGTTACAGTGAAAACTGCGTAATAGAGCACCGATAAAAGGTACAAACATTAGTACAGCAGGNTTTGAATATCCCCGAGAAGNTAAAAATTATTTTCTCTATTAACACTAAAGAAATATATGAAATGATTGTAGATCTCCCAATAAGTTTAAAACTACTTTTTAATTTTTGAAAACAAGCAAGTAGTGTAGTGGCCGCAAACGTCTACGAAAGTGATTCCACTTTTCAGACTATCTGCAAATTTCAATTTATTAGGGTATATCTCAGAAATTACGACGCCAATCTGTGACATTGATGCCATAACCCTGGTTTCGGCGGAATTTCATGATGCAATTTTCACCACAAGAACATCATGAGACTTACTTCACTTGAACCAAATTGTCACTTCTGTTACTTTGCAAATGGCTTCACTGTTAGTGATTTTCTGTTACATTTTTGAGGAACCGTTATTTCTTGCGCTCCTGAAATAGTCATTCATAATTGAAACTAGGTCTATTTAAAACGTTTTCGCCAATAATCTCTCAGATGGTTGCCTCTGATGATAGGTTGCCTCATCAAATCTTTACGAAAGGGAAAATGAACAACGCTGTTAAAACACTAAGCAGCACACATTTGCAATTACGAACTAAACGTTTCCTTCAAAAGACAAGTAGTAGTAACTATTGAAATATCAACATTCAACAACCATCCAACGAAACGTGTTTTGCAGCAACTATTGAAACCTGACCTGCCAAATACGAAACGCGTTTAGAAATGAAACAGAAAACAGCTTCAAAATTTAAGCCCTATCTGCCCTAACGATCGAAGTACTATAGTGAAAAACTTGGCTACACACGACCGAAGACAACGACCATTCTTGCTATACAATTTTAATAAGACCGTTAAAAACCGCGCAGTTCACTTGGATTTTCGTTAGCAACGGATCCCACGCTTGCAAAATACTGTGGGCCCCTCCAGAGATTTCTTAAGGTTTGATCTTGCTGACATCTAAGACATTTTGAGAGACCGCATCAGTTTCATCTGAATACCAAGATGATTGCAAAGCAAGGTTTTGGTTTACTTTCATGGCGGTAGTAAATCGAGTTTATACTGTATTTCGAGAGACCGTTGAGAAAATGTGAGAACGATTTTGGTCTCTCAAAGCAACTTGAAAAACACTGGTCCCCGCGCCGGCGCTATACACAAGCAACATCGACAGAAAGTGTAAGTTTGCTTTGGTAAGTGGGCGGGGAGCGGGGCTCCCTTCGGCGCGGGGTCCGATTAGAAGAAATCGGTCAAATCGGCTTAAAACCGGCCCTGAGCTGCAGAGTAGCATAGAGTTAGTGCCGATGTTCTCAAAGTGTGTGGGCTTGTTCCCCATTGCGAGGAGATGAGCTTGCGGAGGATATTGTTTCACATCGTCACCTTGGACTTTCAGTTCTGAATATGATTTGAACGCTAAAGAACGATCAAGGGTCATACTGAGATATTTTGGGTGTTCACAGTTTTCTACTTTATTCCCGTGCCATACAATGTCCAGTGGTCGGGTTGCTTCTCTGTTCTTGAGGTGAAAGGAGCACACCTGAGTCTTTCTGGGTTAGCTTTCACGGTGCTTTCTGCATAGTATTGCTGCAGACATGGGCGTCCGTTCACCCCCTGGAAGTTGGGACTAAGAACCAAAAATTTCTAGAAAACCTGAAGTCAGCAGCTTAATTCCGATTAATTGATTTAATTCTTGAAATGACGGTTTACTTGCCGATATGACACACACTGCACAAGAGCCAGGTTCACATGTTCTGGCGTCATGTAGTGATGAGCGTGCAGTTCACACATGTCCACTCCTTTGCCTGCAGAGGCAGGTTGGAAAATTTGCGAGCGGATTGTTCTACGATTGGGCTTTATCGCGTAACAAATACATGGCAACACATGTTCACTTCAAGTTGCGGTTGTAGGCGGGGTTGCCAATTTGGCTTTTTTGAAGCCAGATTTTGTAAATCTAGCTTTTTTAACGCACTCAGCCTTTTTTGGAAATCAAAAAAAGCCAGACAAAATCTGGCAAAGAATATTCCAAGGATTTTACTGTTGCCCTAAAATTGATCGATGTATTTAATCAGAAGCAAATGTGCAACAGTGTAATCACGGGGAAAGAAAATGCTTCTAAAGATTGGAATTGTATTATATCAATGTTTCTGACGAGTTTTAATATCTGTTTTGTGTTTGTTCATGCACGTTTTATGTGTATATGTCCTAAAACTGCTATCTGGCTTTTTTGGGGGATAAGGTCTGCTTTTTTGGCGAAAAGAGGTTGGCAACCCTGGCTGCAGACGTTTTGCCGCATGCGATTGTTGAGTGCAGGCACCTTATAGCAGGAAATGCACAGTGGCGTAACTAGAAGCTTGACCCAGGGTGGGGAAACTTAGCTGAAGGGAACCCACAAATCAACACTCAGAAAAAGAGTTGAGAAATGATAGTGAATCCGGGTTGATGTGCATGTCTATACTAAAACCCGAAATCACCAGAAAACATTCCAAAAACGCATACAAACAACAACCTACTGAAAACCAAAAGAATACTAAGCGGGGGCCTTGTTTTTGCATTTAACTTGCCAGGAGAGCTGTTCTCACCCCTGCCCCCGTCAGCCCCCCGTCAGTTGCGCCAAAGGAATGCAGCGAGACAGTGCGAGCTGATAGCGGTAAGCCACGCAGTATTATACTGTGTGAAAACAAGCATGAATGAATCTGAAGCAATTCTTCCACAAGTCTGAAAAGTCCATTGTCAGTGTGAGACTGAGTGTGACCAGTGCAGGGACACCGAAACAGCCATAGGCAGGGAGGTAAGTAAAAGAATTGGGGGCAATGGAAACTTATAAGAACCAAAAACTCGTTCCAATTATCCTTGTTTGTTCAGCAGCAATGTTGACCTCAAAAATAATAACAGAAATTACAGAGAAACATTCTGAATTTTCTGGGTGCGCGAATAACTGCAATAAATTTGTATCAAGTGGATCTTGATAAACCATGAAATTACTTATAACAGTGTTATGAAAAGGCACATCCGTCCCCGTTTCCCCTCTTTTGAAAGGTCTGTGGGGCAATTCCTCGTTCTCCAGCGTTTATGGACCCATGTACCTGAGTAAATAGCTTTTGTCAAACTGCGTTAATGCAGGTTTCTTTTCACACAGCATAAAATTACGTGAGATTTTGAAATATGTCTGTGCAAGCTTGTTGGAATACATCTTAATCGTTAATGCTTACTTCTGGTTTTGAGTGAGTTCCCAGACGTTTGCAGCTTTTGACGAGATCCCAGACGTTTGCAGCTCTTGTTTCGAAGTGACGCTGGCAAGTCTTGCTAGGTAAAATAAAGTCACAATTTGCGTTAGCTCATTTTGTGAAAGCACAACGAAGCGCATTTTTGTGACTACTGTCCTAACAATAATCTTAAATGTATTATTTGCGATGCTTAAAATGTATTCATGCAGTGTGGCATTGTCTTTGTTTCAACAAATTTTTAGGGCGCCTGGACTAGATAACTTCAGGGTTTTTTCGGAGTCCTAGTTGCGAGTACACGTTAGCAGTGTTTTGCTTCCGCATTGCTATATTGTATTGTAACCAATAAACTTCTAACATCACGCATTTTCTTTGTGGCTTGGAAAAGGTAAAGTGTTTTGTGAACGTCCGTTTGCATTGCTTGGCCAGCAACCTGAAAACCATATGCAAAATGTCGACGTTGACCCCTCTAGAAAAATTTCTGCCGACGCCCAGAGCTGTAGACCAGTGGTCTTCAAGTTTTTGGCACAATCGCACCCCTGCAGGAACTTTGCTTGAAAATCGCACCCTACCTATAATTTTTGAGCTATCTGAAAATAGCATATGCTTTGAAAATAATTTCAGTGCTAATGAAATGTGAATGTAGTTTTAGCACAAACCAAAACGAACAAATAAAACGATTGTAAATGCATTTGCAGAACAAATGTTATTCATTTCCAAAAAAACAGCTGGTTCCAACCAGAGTTGCGGAGTCGGAGTTGTTGGGAGTCGGAGGTTTTTGGGTAGAGTCGGAGTCGGATTCCTGACAACACGGGGAGTCGGAGCTGGATTTTTTTGTCTGACTCCGACTCCGGATCTGCAATTGGATCATTTTTTGCATCACACTCCTAAGTTGGGAATTCCTGTTGAAATGGTACGTTTTCTTTTGAAACTTTTGTTGAAACAGATTTCTTGCTATGCACCACGACTTCCATTGATTTTAACAGCTAAATTTCATTCTCTTTATGTTGAGGAGTCGGAGTCGGGAATTTTGGAAAGGTCAGAGTTGGAGTCGGAGTCGGATATTTTACCTCCGACTCCGCAACCCTGGTTCCAACTAATGTGAACCTTGCGATGGTGTTTATCTGCAAGATTTTTCAAAGCAGGTTGAAAGTTGGTCAGTTTAAGTCAAGTCGCATCGCATTTCCCCGGTCTTGTTCACGTCAAGACGATTTGGGTATTCATTACGCTTGTGCAGTACTTGGCTGAAACTTTGATCAGCAACATACGTCGTGGGAAACGCCAGCAATACAGTAGTAGCTTCACTTTTCCACAAAGTTCTGAAAAACGCTCAACTGCCCTTAATTCCAAATTTGACCATCTGTGTGAGTGAAACACAGCACGGTTTCATCGTCGCTTTGAATGTCGATGAGATGTTCCTTGATGATGGAATCGCATTCGCTTGTGTTAGTTGCTAACAGAAAGCTATTTCAGCCAGTAACTTTCTACGCAATGCAATTTTCGGCGTGATCTCCACAACAGAATGACTTCATAGCAAGCCTCATACAACAGGTGGCGAAAAGGATTTTTTGGATTCCTTAGTTTAGCCAAGTTTGAGAGTTCGGGCTTACCTGCCGGTCTACGTTGCTCCTTTCCTATCCTACTATTCTGTTATACTCTGTCACAAGTCAGACGAATACAGTACAGCTGTATTCACATTACAGCAAAACACTGGAAGTAACTGAAAATCACGATAAGCACTTTTTACAACTTACGGCTAACTGTTATTAGTTTTACTAGCGATTAATTGCTGCGTAAATCGTCTCGCAACAGTCATATTTCTAGTATTTTTAAAACAGAACACACTTCAGTACGCCTACATCGTTACACTCAAGTCGCTAACCAAATATGTAAAACACGTGATAACAAACTGTGATACTTTTTGACTACCAAACATTGGTTTGGCAGTGGTCTACCGAAGGTCCTGAACACTTTTGGTAAAGTTGACTGCACCGCCTTGAACTGCTGAAGCAAGCGCAAGAGAATGATGGTGATTCGGGGCATTAAACTTACAGGAAAGCAACCAGCAATAACAGAGTTCACCCAACGAAATTACTGATACTGATACTAGGTTGCACTATTATTGTATAGGCATAAGTGAATTACGATAATTCGCCTGTGGTGACTATAACAATGACTTGCTACTCATGGGCGCCATCTACCGCTAACCATTTATTTATATGTGGCGTCATCCCAAGGCCGCCACATTTGTTTCAAGGCAATTTTGCTAATAACAATACATACGGTTGGAGGGATTTGTGAAAGTTCACGACGATAATTCACTAGGCTGAACTTGACGGCAACTTGCAATTAATATTCGCTATCGCCGCAAAAGTCGACACGATGATTTACAGTAGTGATAGCAATGTTATGATTGTTGGATCATTTTTTCTATTTTCAAAATATCTGAAGTTTTCCTCTTGAAAAATGGAGTTTGACCGATTGGGTATTTTCCGATAGCTGAATCAGTATTGGTCGCTTTAACCAATACCAGTATAACTATAATAGAACTAATTAACGCATATACGAGAAACGTCCAAAACCCATGCTGATCTATACAGGCTGGCAAATGTTATTGCTCATGCCGTTTTTGTGACGTTGAACATGCAACGATTTGAACACTAGGCTCAACAAAATACATGCACATTCATAAATTTTCGTGAGAACCGCAACCGCAATGCTTGACTCCCAACCAGTGTCAATCTCAGTGGTCTTTGATAGTTGGTGCAGTGAAGCGTTACACAGGACGATGTTAGCTTGATTGTTCTGATTCCAAAGTAACAAATATTGTTTTTTTAGAATCAATTCATATTTTAGTATGATTTAACCTGCAGAAATCGCCCCGCGGAAAACTGAAATAGTGCCCCAAATCTCGTAAATCACCCCCACAACGCGTAAAATCGACCCCTGGTGGAACATTTCGCCCACGCTGAAGATAACTGCTGTAGACCATTTAGGGCGATTGTCAACGATGACTCTACAACACTAAAAGTAAAATACTGGCTGATAACGCAAAGATCATCTGCGTAAATAAAACGTTTTGTTTCCGATTCCGAGACTAATGCAGAACTGTCGCCAGAAAATCTTCAGTAGGGGAGATTTACGTTTGTGCTTGAGGCTTGATATTCTAAAATTTGGCAAAAGTTCCACTGGTATATAGCGTGTCATATTTCAATTTAGGGGCCTTGGAGCTTTCCTTGGGGGGGGCTTAGCCCACCAAAGCACCCCTCCCGTAGCGACGGAACTGGTCTAATGGTTGGTCATTTGTGTAGATGCTGCATAGTACCGGAGCTAGCACACTGCCTTGGGGAAGGTCATTCTTCTGATTACGTGATCTGCTCTGTTTGTGGTTTAGTAGCGCAAAGAAGCGTCTGTTTCTGCGGTAGGTGCAAGCTGTTGGTCATTTTCTGGACTTTCTAGGAGGAGACGGTGGGTCACAGTGTCGTAGGCAGTGGTTAGGTCCACGTACACCGCTCCTGTGATCTTCTTAGTCTGATAGCTGTTGTCAATGTGCTGGGTCAGGTTGAGCCACTGAGCAGTTGTGGACCTACCAGGACGGAAATTAGCTTGCTCTTCAATTAGGTATTTTTCAGTGAAGGGAGCTAGGCGGATGAGAAGAAGGCGCTCCAGTAGTTTGTAGAAATGGCTGAGCAGCAATATTGGTCTGTAGTGTTTAGGTTCGGAAAGGTCTTTTTCTGGCTTCAAACACGGCAACTACTTTTGGACTTTCTCCATGCTTTGGGGAACTTCTTTTGAGAAAGACAATTGTTGAAAAACTGCAGCAACCAGATTTTTTCTTGATTCCGAAGTACTTAATTTCTTCCACAAAAATGCTGTCCGGTCCAACAGCTTTGCCATTTTTCACATTACTGATAGCTACATTCAGTTCATCTTCTGAAAGGGGCCTTGTGAAGGTTGGGTCGCGAGAAGCTCGTGACGGTCGATTTTGGGTTTCGTTTTTATCCGGTGTGTCGTCTTTCCATTTAACACGAGCTGATGTTCTACCTGATTAGCAGTGACGTTTGAGTGTTACTTGTGGGTATATTGTCTCCCACTTTGCGGATCAGACCCCCAAGCTTTGCATCTACTTTGTCCCATCTCCATCGTCTTAATAAGCTTTTGTCGAGTTTTCTACTTGTGTGATATACCATATAGCAGAGCAGGTTTTTTTGAGGCGTTTCAGGGACCTGATTTGGGTTCCTAGAATTGAAAATCGGGTCCCTAGAATCAGAGAAAATTATCATCGGGTCCCTATAATCAGAGAAATGGGGCCCCTAGCCGTATAGGCAGGGCTTTCAAGAGAAATCTTTTTACGCGGAACAAAACTCATTTGGGGCCCCTGAGACTTGCAAAATTATTTTGAAATAAATAAAAATTGAGCATCAAACTTCTGAAGTGCTCGTTTATTGATCATATGAAACATTATGTCAAAACATACCGGAATTCATGTAATGTGACAATATCACCATTTTTATACATGACTTTTAAATGTTCATAGTAAAATCTTATCAGCGAAGAAATTAGAAAAAATGCCGCAGTCTCAGAATGAATGGAGTCGATCGAGGTTGAATTAAACGCTGCTAGTGAAATGAGACGGCGACCTCACTGAGTAACTGTATCCTTTGAATGATCTTACTTATTATACAGTAACTAGAATGAGGGACAGAACGAACTATTTTGTCAACCGACTATTGCTTCTATTTTTGACCGCGAGCCACAGTAAAAAGCCACCCATGTCACAGGCCAGCGACCACTGCTTTAAACTGTAAGTGATTAGTTTCTCCTGTATGTTTTCGAAATCTTCAGATTTCTGGGTATGTCCGCTAATCCTAAACTCACATTCGATTATATCCTGTATCTGCTTGCAGCGCAAATTTAACGATTAGTAAAAATGCACAGCACACCTTCGTGGTGCACCATAAACACTTGCGTCCTGCACTGCAGTTACTTATTAATTTTAAACTTTAGATATCTTAAACATATGCGCAACATTCGAGGGCTACTGTTGTTAGATTAGATTTTATTGTGAACTGGAATGTTTCCATTCAAATTTCACTTGAAGCATCTCTTAGATTGAAAGTCTTGGTTGATTGGAGATAGTTTTTGTTAAAGATTTGTTTGAAAATGAAAGACGAAAAGGAAAATTTAGTTCAGTGGACAGACTGGGACAGTAATCGTGAACGCCTTAAATTCGACAAAGTAGGCAAAATTCAAGTTCAGCAAAAATAGTTACTGCTAATAATTATATCAATGCACCATATCAGGAAAATGCACTGCCAGCAATTCACATTAAAATACATCACACTAGCTTACCAAATCTTTTAGGCCAAACCAATTTCATCACCGGGATTTCGCTATATTATTCCGAGTTTGTTAGTAACAAACACTCAAATTTTCCTTCAGTCTCGGGCCCCTCCGTTGCTGTCGGGTCCCGGAACAATGTTCCTGCTGGACCCCCCTCTCATAGGCCCTGCGTACAGGTCCATAACGGTTGCTTAATATTTTCCTTAACAAAACTGCGTAGAGATTCAACTACTTCGAAGGTCTGATCGTCAAATGGATTTTTTTCAAAAATCTGTTGCTATTCTTTACAGAGACTGGCACTGTTGCTTGTTTAAGCCTGCTGGCACGTATGTAGTTCGGCAACCTCGAGGTATGTTGTTTCTGGAGGTCTTGTGCACTAGTTTAGTGAATTTATCATAGTGTAAATAGGGTCCAGGTTTTCCACTTGTTTCTCCAGCTCAACGGAGAAACCTTTTTTGGTAAAGTTAAAGCGGCGCTGGTGGAATGTGATGGTCTTCGGGGCGATATGGATCACGATTCCAATGGGGCGACGTTACTGTCTCCTGGGGATTGGGTCTGAAACCAGCTTATTGTAGAGTGTGGAGATGCTTGCCCATCTTGCAAAGATGGGTTGTGGTCTTTTTCCATCGTCCACTGTTGAATGGCTTGGGTAATTTAGAATCAGGCATTAATTTCAGGTTGGAAGCTTCAGCCCATCGTTCCACAGTTTCTCGGTCGTTATTGGTGCTATCATAGCCCCAGTTGGTATCTTGGCTGTTGAAATCGCCAATGAAAACTTCTCGTTTACTGGTAGGTATATATGGTATGCAGAAGGGTTTATCAGGTGGTCTGTAGACAGATGTGATGCTTCGTCCTTTCAGGTATAGTACTCAGGATTCTCGATGTTGTTGAGGTTGCTTTGAGATGTTGACTCAACAATGGGTTTCTTCTTTCACAAACATGGCACCCTCATATTTTTCATGGGGGCATTCTATTGTCAAGAATCACGATCATGCCTGGGATATGTGGTCGATTGTGGTTGTGATCACAAAGTTCGAACGGGGATGGCTTTGCTCCCTTAGACATCATCAAAGTTTGAAACTTGTTTGTCTCAGTTATTTTGCAGCGTTGCGTCACTTAAACTGCTGAGCTTTTTATGAGTAAGAACCTGCAGGACTCAAGAATAGGAAGTTGCACCGTTAAGTAGGAACGTGGAAGACGGTCGCAGTTGTGCTTGCTCAAGTACTTCGTCATCTCAACGCTTGCAGTTTTCATTGAGATAAACACTATCGTCAAGAATCAGCGGATTCGCAACTGATGTGCTAGAAG
>JGI24158J21664_10012923_pt1 | contig 11041 bp, 7 predicted proteins | sample Ectturendosymbi3_FD_21664 | JGI IMG/M metagenome (IMG submission 21664)
TGGGCCATTTTGGCTCATGTTGCCTGGCCTAGGGCCAAACTGCTAGGCCAAAGTGTTTCGCTGAAGTTTTCATTGGAAACTAGGCTCGAGTCCGAGTCTTTCGAGCCTTTGATCAACTTTCTAGCGCTTCTGGTTTAAAAGTTATGATCTAAAATAAACAAATTCATTGATTATCTAATTAGTCAAATATTTTTACTAAATTACATCATCACTTTTGAACCCGAAACACCAGCAGGTCATCCAAAGTATCAAAAGACTCGGATTGTAGCCTAGTTTCCAGTAAAAACTTAAGCGAAATACTACCACCTAACGGTTTGTGCCCATACTGTGTGTGTGACACAGTAATCATCTTTATCAATTGTTAAACTTTTCCCACATTTGCGACCACTGTTATTCTGCTTGCTTTGGAGTGTGTAATGCAGTTGTGAACATGTTTGTGTTTCAAAGCTGTCTTGTACTTGTGATTAGAAAGTGACCTTGACATGTTGGGTGGAGGTGTACGATATACTTCTACTTTGAAATGATACCTGGGCCAACATTTTCATGCCATATTACAACTCTATAATTCTCTACACGATTAAGTCAACTTTCTAAGGTTTATAGTTCAAAAGTTATGACTCGACTTTGTAGGGTTTGTGGTTTAAAAGTTATGGCTAAAAACTGTAAATTTGGGTAAATTTTCCTGGAAAGATTGATTTGTCCAAATTTTGGTTATTTTATCCTGAGTTTTGAACCAGAAACCCTAGAAAATTGACCAAAGGCTCAAAACACTCAGATTTTAGTCTAGTTTACAGTAAACACTTGAGCAAAACATTTCTAATAATCTCGGCCAAAAAGACCTAAACTTTCACCACTTGTGACGTCATCCACAAAAAAACTTAAACTTGCTGGGTCTTTTGGGGGTTTGAACAACTCTCTACCACAATCGACTGACCTAATGCAAACCAGAAGACTCACCGCTTTTAAGGGTTTTCAGCAGTTCTCTAGCTCAATCACCAGGCAAGTTGTGAAGTTGCAAAGTGATGGTAAAACATGGCTCATGTGGGTCTTTACACTTTGAGAGCTGGGGTATGATATACACGTAATTTGAAATTGGCCAAAAAACAGCAGTTGTCAGTTGCGTCATTGACGCCCTAGCTCCTCCGCCGATTGCGCTGGAGAGCTGTTCAAACCTTCAAACGGATCGGCCAGTCTTCTAGTCTGCACTTGAAAAAAAATTTTTTGGTTGGGGGTTGCGGATTTTTTGTGACTGACGTCATAAGTGAAGTAGTTTTTGGGCCGTTTTGGCTCATGTTCCCTGACCTAGGGCCCAACCGCTAGGCCAAAGTATTTCGCTAAAGTTTTGATTGGAAACTAGGCTTGAGTCCGAGTCAATTGAGCCTTTGATCAACTTTCTACCATTTTTGGTTCAAAAGTTATGATCTAAAATAAATAAATTAATTAATTATCTTAACCAATTAGTCAAACATTTTCATTACTTTAGATCAGGGGTTCCTAAGCTGGGGTACATGTATCTCCAGGGGTACATTTCCCTATCTGAAGGGGTACATTTAATGTTGGCAATAGAAGAGAAAAGTATATTTATATGTAATTTATTTCCAAAATTTATACATATATCAACGAATATTATTTTCAAAAAAAAATCATTACATACTCATTGTTACATATATACGTGAATAATCATGACCAAATATTTTGTCAAAATAAATTTTAGGGGTACTGTTCATCTTTGGAAATGCTGAAGGGGTACATATTCATCTGTCTCAATGCTGAAAAGGTACATGCTCATCTGTCGGAATGCTGAAGGGGCACATGGCAAGAAAAAGGCTGGGAACCCCTGTTTGGATCATAACTTTTGCACCCAAAACCCCAGCAGGTCATCCAAAGTATCAAGACTCGAATTGTAGCCTAGTTTCCAATAAAAACTTCAGCGAAGTACTACCAAGTCCTCCACTTATGGCGTCACAAAAAATCTGCACCCACCAACCAAACAATTTTTTTGACTTGCCGAGTCTTTTGACCAGGTCTGTAGTGCTTACTGGACCGGAAAAATTCCCATGCAAAGCCACGTGCGATCCAGCTGTTTTTGCACGAACCGCTTGATATAACCTGGGTGTGAAAGTGTTAAAGGTAAATCCACCTGGCACTGAAGGTGTTAAGAGCACTATTAACTGTTGTGTACTGACACAAGATCTTATTTTTTGGTTTATAAGGCCAATAAGCAAAGTTGCCATCTAATCAGTTGAATCTGCAAATTAACCACTTAACATGGAACCTGCAGTGGTGATTTTAGTATCTTGGCCTTCTTTTCTGGCCGTTTCTANGGAGACAGTTGCTTAACACTTTTGGTACCAGGTGGATTCCCTGTGGCGATATCCACNGGTACCAGGTGGTTTACCTTCAAGGAATGCAAGAGCCACTGTTCTGGCAAAGTTTGGAACACTGTCACTCGCCAGCCGATTGAGCTAGGGAGCTGTTCAAACCCTCTACGGAATCAGCAAGGCTTCCAGTGAAAACAAATTTGTTTTTGTTTTGGGTGTGGTGGNGTGTTCTTTGGGTGACGTCATGATGAGGGTTTGTTTTCACCTTTGTGGGCGAGTTTACCTGGCCCTGGGCGCCAACCCTACAGATCATTTTTTTGGCTCATTTTTTTTTAAAATCCAGGCTGTCATCCAAGTCTTGATTGGCTTGTTAACATATCTAGAGCCAAAATTATGGCTGAAAAAAAAAATTGGTAAAATTCCACCCCCGCAAATGCTAACCTGGGGTGCATTCCACCCCAGGCCATAATTTGCCAGCCGATTGAGCTAGAGAGTTGTTCAAACCGTATCAAGATGGGGAAAGTCCTATAGGTTTCAAAGGAAAAAATTGTTTTAGATTTGGATGTAGTTTTTTTATTGATGTTTGCATGATGGGGGCATGTTTATGCATATTTTTTTACATTAGGATGACATCATCAGGCCCTGGACGCCAATGCTAGGAGTCATTTTTTTGACTCAAGTTTTTATTGGAAAGTAGGCTATAATACGAGTCTACAGAGCAGAGGTGTCAAACTCGTTTCAGTTCAGCGGCCAATTCAGGCAAATTTAATCAAAATCAAGCGACCAATGTAATCATTGTATTTCATCCTGGTTATAAGTATTGACAACTTCCAACTGTTTTCATAACTTGCACAAAGTTCAAGCTTGTCTGAAAATGATTATTTGCACATAAAGTTTTCAATTTCCTCATGCAAATAAAAAAATGCCTTATTACTGAGAAGGCTGTCAAACTGACGGTGATGGTTTGAATGAAATTAACTGTCCGGACAACCACTTGCATGACGTGAACCAATTTTAAGGATTTGCAACACAATGCCTCCGAAATACAGTGAAATGTCCAAACTTCACGTCCTCCACATACAACCTGTACTTTTTATCTAACTTTTGTCACACAAAGTACTGATGTTTTGCAGCTTGCGTTGTCGGTCACACAAAGTACTGATCTGACTGCTCAACTGGAGAGTTACAAGGAAAGCCTGATCAACATCAGCCAAACCAAATGCTCGCTAGTAGTTAGTGGACTAACTCGCAGCTTGAAGAAGCTATCAAGCATTGTGAGTGTATAAATGGTGTCATACCTTCATGGAATGCGTATTGCTGCAGCATCATATCAGCTTCAAATGTTATCTTGATTTTGTTTTTTTAGTCATCATTCAAATCACACTTGTAATATCTGTGGAGGTCACTAAATGACAAATTTTTGAACCCAAAAACATTTTATTAATTCTCTTTTCAATCAACTTTAAACATGATAAGAAGTATCTGTTAAGTGTTGTTTGATTCAAAGATGTGTTCAATTCCCCTTTTTAATGATTTAGCATCTTGACATTACAGTTATGGTGTGTCGTTTTACATTAACCATAACCAACTCTGTGTTTCATTTAGTAAATTTTTGATGACAATTCAACAGTTTTGCTGATAATAAGATAGTGTCTTTTCTGAAACATGCAAAAAGTATTAGCTATTATTATCCAAGTAATTAACAGATAGTCCCCAGCGTAGTGTAAATGAGATACAAAACACACAGATTTTGCTTTTTATGACTTAGTGCATAAGCATTAGTGGAGAAGAGAGCAGATGAAATTCCATAAAAACTGTTCAACAATCTCTTCTCTTTAAAAAAAATAATTTGTTTGAATTTAATCAATACAAATTGAATCAATCCAATCAGATAAATTTGCTAACATGATATTTAAAAGAATACTTGATTGTGCAAAAATTTTTGCCTTCAGTGTGCTTTTCAGCAATATCTTAATCACAAATTTACAGCATTTCTTAAATCTTTGACTGTGTTTCTGAAATCCAAGGGAAGTTGAGACCAAATAAGGTGAAGTAGCATACCTAAAATCCTATATAGCTTGTTCGTAAATGACTTTAATGTTGAATTGTTAGTTTGTGATAATCAAGCTTGGTAAATGTGAATATTACAATAAGAAGAATGGTGTTTTATGGGAAGTGCGGTCTTAAAGTTGCTAGCTATGATGAACCTAGTTTGGTGAACTAAGAACTTTCTGCAATTGTTTTTTCTGGAATGGTCTTTTTATGCACGGGATTTGCAATCAGCCAATGTGATCTTGCTATGACTTTTGTGCATGTGATTGACTAGTCACAAGAGTTATTTTTATAGAGAATCTATGGAGAGCGACAAGAGGTTAACCTGTACACACATCACAGATTATTGTGCTTAATTTGCTGGAGAAATGCATTTCTGTGGTAAGGAAAAGTATTTGAGAATTTGGTATAGTTTGAATTTGATATTGCTGTGTTTGATGCAGTGCTTATATATACAATATTTATCTATGGTGTTCTGTATTTCCTAGCATAGTGGGCCAATTTAATGGCTTTTTCAAACTATAAGTATAATGATTCACCCTATTTCTCATGTCAACTGTGTTGTGTTGCAGGTGTGAGATAACATTTACAGAACAATTTTGCCAATCTGACTGATTGTGCAAGTAATAATCTGGAGAGACATTACCCTTGGCACATTCTGCTGTGCAAAAAATGGCGTTTGTCAAAACCCTGTTGAGCATGTTATTAAAGCAATTATTCTCTAGTTTGCAGTGGTAACATTGAAGTCAGGTTGCTTGTCACAGGCTATTTTGAACAGAAGCCTGTGGCAACAGCAGCATTAAGCATCATGAAATAAAAAGGTTGAATATTTTTTGGATACATAGTTGCGTTTTGAAAGCAAGGGGCAGTTTGGATTGTACAACATTTAATGTTAGTTGCATATGATGACAGTGTTAGATGCTGTTCGTGCTTCAGGTATTGCTGGGGTACCTTTTGTGCATGAGAATGAGTCCAAAATAGGTATAAAGCAAAGTGTACTTGCCACAAGAATATCACTCCTATTCTGATGTGAGTCACCTTTTTCAATGCTTAGGCATTTTATATACAAGAACACAGTCTTTGAAACATTTCAATGGATGCTTTTGTCTCAAGCTTGATTCAAAAGCATGGGTGTGATGCAGTTTAGTATGTTGTCTAATTGCTATCCATTGAATAAAAACTTGTGAGGTCGGCAAGTGATGGTGATGTATGAGATTGAGCTCACTTTAAGTGTCGTGCCATCTGACTTTTGCACTGGAAAACAAGATCTGTGTCTGGAGAGTAATAGATGTGGAAATATCTGTGTCTGGAAAGTGATAATTATACTGAAAATACAAGGAACAAGCCACTCTATGGGTTGTAGCAGAAAACGGTGCTTGCTTGATGTTGGTGACAAAAACTTGATGTTAGGTTATCTTTGAGAATATGTGTGGTGATGTACTTAAAATCACATAGAAAGAAAGTCTTGTGAAACATGTACTTGGAAACAAATGCAATAGTAGCTTGTCACACACATATAACATCTTAAAATATCTCTGTAGTTGTCACAGACATTCGAATTCAAATTCAAACTTATCAAAAAAAGTCAAATTCAAAATCATCAAAATAAGGACAAGTAGTCACTATGTACTGTAGGATACTTTTACTACAGCAAACACCTAAACTGGGTCGCATAAAACCTTCAACTGGGCATAACTGGTCTAGGAAAACTTTCGCTGTTGGTATTCATGGCAAAGTGGCCAAGAAAATTTGTCAGACATCTGTAGAATAAGCTTACTTGGCATTTGATTGTAAGTATGTGAGTTGGAGTTTGCCTGTGAGCAACCTTGGGCATCCCGCTCCGTGAATCGCGAGTTTGCGTTTGCCCAGGGGCAGCAATCTCTGGCACCCCACTGTGAGAACAGGAGTTCGTGCTCCGGCAGGCAACTGTTGGCATGGGATTGGAAGTACGAATATATTTGTACACGGACAGGCGACTGATGGCAAGAAAGTACAACTATATTCTTAGATTGGCTATGAAATATGAATTGCAATCAGAATAACTACGTGAAAGTTCAAGCAATAATTTCTGTCCAGGCTTAACTTTTGTGTGAACTCACAAACGCCTCATGCCAGCAAAAATAAATGTCACAAGCCATATTTACTTACACATGTGGTCATGGTCACACTAAGCTCTTCCAAACTCCTGGCGGAAGGGAAACCACACTGGCCCTGAGGGTGACAACCAAACCGCTGATCAAGGAATCATCCTTATTTCGGAACACTTTTTGTTTAAAACACTTGCAACCACCATCAGTGATTCAGTGTCGCCGAACTGTCCCAGACCTATTTGATGAAGTGCTTTTATGTTGTGTGCACGCCTACAAACAACCGCTTTTTCACAAGGTATTGTTAACATATATGAACATAACTTAATTTGATGTCACAATGTTGGCAAGGGAACGAATGTTTCGTCTACTCACAAAGCAACGTCACATCAGATTTTCTTGCCATTTTTCTATAGTAGGGTGTCCACCTCCACTGCATCACATCAGATACAGGGCATAGAACTCCTACAAACAAAATCGTGATGCTTCCCATTGAAATCAATGGCAATTTGTCTCTTGTTGTTTTTTTCCTGTTTGTGGGGTTTTGTTCGCAGGAAACACGGGAAAACTGCTGGTCGCCCGATTTTAGGTGATCCTACGGTTCGTCTTTTGTATTGCAGTTTGTTGAGATTATGAGTCGCTTGTGCGTTCAAAATATGCCGGTGTCAAGCGAAATTTTTGACTTCACGCCATGTGGGTTAGAAAAAGAAAAATAATTAAGGTCTTAACTAAGTGCAACATTTTTCAGTGGTTATAGTTATTCCCGTACTGTAGCTTGTTGTGGGTATCTGACATCTAGCCAAAAAGTTTTAAATTACACGACACACAGCAACAAAGTCATCGCCAAACATTTTTCCTTAACTCTGAGAAACAAAATAACTGACAAACAATAATAGGTTAGGGGTTTGTGGCGAATGCGTGCTTTTGATGTTTGGGTAACATCAAAAGCAGTCAATTGCTTCTTCCACCCAGGGCGCGCATCGTAAACAAACAGCAAAACACGTTTTTGGCGTTCGTATGTGCGAGCTCCTGTTCCGTGACAAGGAAGTTTGTACCTTCAACTAACGAGCAACAGAAGCTGGATGTTTGTTCTGGTCCTTTGACCAGAGTGACTTGCTTGCGAGTCGTGCGTTATAATCGCTACGATGTGAAGCGTTGTCGGTGGTCCAGTGACAGTTTGCGCTGCTTTTCATCGGTTCCCCCCAAGCCTTTATGCCATTTGTACGCTCCTCGAGTCGTGCGCTTTTAATTAACTGCCGGGTTTCGTGCTGGTTATTTTTTGGAGGTAGTGCAAAAGTTCATTTGCACGAAGAAAAAAAGATCGCTAACGCTGAAGGTTCAAATCCAGTTTATGATGCGTGACGTGCACTTAGGTCATGCTGACATTCGATTATGGTTTCGCTTACTCACAGGAATTTACCGGCCGCCTTCTATTTTTACCCCTTCGTTTTGCAATAATACCAATCGCTCAGCCATGAATTGCTTTGGTCAGGGTATTTTTTTGCGGATGGCCAGACCGACCTTCTTTGAGCGAAGCCCACAGACGTTTTTACGAAACTGTTTGGCTGCTGAGCTCGAGGGCACTTTCACCTGAGATAGAATCTAAAGCTAGAGCTTGTAATTGTTGCTTTCGTTACGGAAACGTGTGGCTCTGGTCGCTATGTTACAAATTACGGCGGACACGTGATCAGATAATTCATTGCTTGAGCAGCATGAAGCATACAGGAGTCAGCTTGAGTTTTAAAAATATTTGGAAGTAGGTCGTTGAGTGATTACCTGGTGAGACCTTAGCGACCACGAAGCCTGCGTTCTAATCGAGGAGAACATCGCGGCTGAGCGACCACGTGACGTTGCCTCCACGTCACTGACACAAACCATCGTTCCGACATATGCTTGTTTGTTTACAGAAAGAATCAGCGCTTTCTGAAGACTCGATGATGATGAAGCAGCTTCTGCCAGAGATCTGTCAGGTACAGACATGCAGTTCTTTGTGGGTCGATACAACGAGATCACCAGTGTATGCTGCTTTTGGCTTAACCTGTGATTTTGGCGTGCCGGGTCGGGCATTTGAGGGTGACATGCATCAGATGCTCTTGTAATGACACAGTCTCGCTTGCACTGGTTAACTGCACGAGCTACCCGTAAGTGCATTCCGCTAGTGGGAATAAGAGCCTTATGCCTGCTACTGTTTTGTGACCTTTTAGCCGGTTTTGTAACTCGCCCTATCTTGCGTATCCCTTTCTTACCAACACCTCTACGAGCGACGTAAAAATTGAAGTTAGCGAGTATCGTCGTCCGTTTGTGCGCCAAAACTGAATGCAGTTCGAAATATATTGTTGCCAAAGCTTTATTTCTTTTGTTCGCATGCAAGCGCAGCGTCATTATCCAGACTGATGCAATGTGTGTTTTGCCAGTTCTTGTATCAATCAGCCAGCGACCGACTTGTCTTGAACCAACTCCACGCTTCGGCGTCGCGCGTTCTCTATTGCATCAGCGAAAACAGCTTCAACGTTGTCTTCAACAGAATATCGGCGAGGCGAGTATGCGGCGGACGCATCGTTAGCCGCGTCGGAATTACAAATTTTGAAAGATGCATTTTAAGTTTCTCATTGTTTCGACATTTAATGTTACGTCGGCACAAAAGAGTGATAGCAAAAACGTTTTTTGCAAATTAAAAAAAAGGAAGGTTTTCGCTGAAAAAGATTTTTTTTTCAGTTGCCAACATCACCGATTTTTTTGAAAACGTGTTATGGATGATTTTTTTAAACCACCTCATTCGCTATTTAATGCGATTGAAATATTTGCTGCGTAATTGCGAGTTTGCGTGAAAATGTTTTGAATCTGCATTTCTATCAAATTCACGTTCTTGGGATAAATTTTCTCATCGAAATCAGAAAACGTGCAGTGCAACCGTGATCTACCTCACTTCAAACGAATACTTGTCACAGTCTCTCGGTTTGTTAGAATGAAGTCAGCCGTGACGATGGAAAACGTTTCGATTTTTGAAAGATGCATTAATTGATCGTCATGCACATCCACGCACGACCTTCATGGCATATATCGTGCAGATTGCAAGATCTTTCTTCTCATGCTGATGACTCGATGGACTTGAACGATTTGGAACTTATAAAACATGTTCACCTAAACATTGATATCCTCATAAAACTGCTAGAAGGTACGTAAAAGCGGTAGGGTTTTTATGAGCTGCAACAAATAATATTTTTTTCCCCAAAAGCGTAACGTAAATTATTTTTTTGAATGCTAGGTACTTGTCATCTTATTCTTAGGATGTTTAACAAGCTTAAAACATACTTTGCTTTCTTCTGACAGAATTTGTGTTGAAGTTTCGAAACCTGAAGAAAAGCGCTCAGCTACTGTTGCTGGCAAATTTTGACGCAGTAAGTTTGAAGGTTATATGAGTTTGAAGGTTATACAAGTATAAAGCATTTCTCTGCTCATTGTTCAATCACCGTTTTAATGATTTTGTTTTTGATGTAAAATCCTCATGTTATTGAAGTCATTTTTAATGGATTTTTTTGATTGAGTGATTGCTACATCGTGAAGAGGTCTTGTGCTTTTTGCTTACATCGCCCATGTGTACATCACTACTAGTTTTAATCGCGATCTCTGATAAAATTGAACCTTTTATGTAATGAAAACTGTTTTGATGATGGTGTTTTTGTGTTTTTTTGGTGTTTTATTGCCCAACCACCCAATAAAGCGTCGCCAGCTTTTTTTGTAGTTTTCTGCGTTTTCGTTTCCACTTTGGAAGTCATGTCATGAGCATCCAATTTTCCACTTTCAGGCGTTGAGGAACTGGTTGAACACATACCCAGCCGAGTTGAACCAGCTGTACAAACCAGTTCGGTCCGGTTCAAACCAGCCGTCCCCTGCACAAAGCATTCATCTTGGCTCATCTGCCTTGTCACAGGTGCGTAGCCTTTCTTTGACCATTCCTGAAGCTATTCAAACGCGCAACCAAAGTGTGTTTTTCATAATCTTCATAATGTTTTTGAATTCGAGAATCGTTGTTAAATGGTTGGAACAGTGGTTCTCAAAGTGGACGGTTCCGCACCCCTGGGGGTGGTGAAGCAGAAATGGGCGATTGGGGGGCGATAGGAGACCCAGTTAATAATTACTTTCTGTTGTCTTACTAACTTCGAGTGACCAAATGTCATAAAAAACAGTATGATCAACAAACGTGTATGCATGTAATTTGTAAACAAAAACTTAGCGTTTTGGAAACAAAACAGAGGTGAAATGCTTGGAGATAAATTGATGAACTGCAATTTCCATCATTAAAGATAAGCTGCACAGTGAAACTGTTGTCCTCTACAATTAAATGATTATGATTGGAATTTTCGTCAGCTGTATTCCATGGCACAGGTAAACTGCTACTTAACAATGCCCGTTTCGTTACAGTGACTATCACCGGTCAGGGTTGAGAATGCACGCTTGCACTTAAACTCAGCCTGTAACCAAACGCGTGAGCTAATTTTGGATGGAGTGGTTTAATGATCACAAATATAATAATAACCTTGTCCGAGTTCAATTCGAAGGTAGAAAGGCAATTTATATTTT
>JGI24158J21664_10012924_pt1 | contig 11041 bp, 7 predicted proteins | sample Ectturendosymbi3_FD_21664 | JGI IMG/M metagenome (IMG submission 21664)
GCATTTCAAACATGAACAGCCACAAGTTCTTTTGATAGAGTCACACGTAACAATCGGTACGATTCAGCAAACGCAGGACGCAGCCAGCGTGCTTTGAGTATATCAACACAATAGTTTGCATGCTGCTTGACCAACCGTCATATTGAGATTCATGGAAACTCGTTGGAAGACTCTGGCGTTATCAACACGAAAGTTAAATAAAACTAAATTTCGTGAAGAATAATTAAGACATGCATTTTTGACGAAATTTAATCTAAATGATCATAGACCGGCCATTGACTCTCTGCGTACCACAGTTTGTTGGAGGCCCCCTTGGATCTTGAGGCCCTAGGCTTAATCCTATATAGCTTGTAGGTAAATCCGGCCCTGCATTTGTGCACTCAGTGTAATGCACGAGTAGAGAGTCATACCCATGCCAAAGAAACGATTATTAGGAAAACGTTACCAGCGAAATCAAATATATTTGCATTGAACAAAACCGGAAATACAGGTTTTTCAGTAGCGATTACTAAAACTGGCAGACAGTCAAACTTGTAAAGAAGTCAGTTGCTGCTGGGGGCCCTTGATACTTAACGCAACAGAGGAATATAATATCGAGCTGTATTCCTGTGTCGCTTGTGAATCACGAAATTTTTTCAAACGAGTATTTTATTTGAAACATATAAATTTCATGACGGGGCCCCCCTTGCAGCGGGGATCCCGGGGCAGCTGTCCCCGTTGCCCCCCTTAATCCGGACCTGCTCGTTGGCGATGTGCATGACGTTGACCATCTGCGACGTTTTTTCATTCCCTTTCGCGGTGACCAATAAGCACGAAAATAACACATGTCCGCCCGGGATGTATAGTAGCATGAGCAACTCGCACATTGTGCCAGGTTTGATGGCGATTGCGCAGATGACTTTCTTTTTGTTTTCCTCATTTTATCTTTTGTGTGATAGATTGCTGATCAAGACGAGAGTATGCGCATCAAGTTTGCCCCGTGCGCCTCTTGGCGAGGTACTCGATGTTTGACCCATTGTGACGTGTTTTTTTTACCCCAGTAGCAGTGCATATGAGCACGAAGATAAAAATTGGCTTTCGTCCATCTTGAGCGTGTCGTTTAATAAATGCGTCGAAATTTGTCATCTTTTGATTTTGCTTCGTGTGAAGATTTATTTTGATTATGCATTTCGTGCATTCATTTCGTTTTATTTTATTCGACTGACGAATGAACAAAAATCAGGAGCATCTTTTTTTCACACAAGCAATCATAACTGGGAAAGGTCTTGCACATGTCTGTCTTGCACGGTCTTTCAAGTGCATGACGACGCTGAGCACAGGCCGCACATTACTCAGGAGGTCACAGTGAAGCCGATGTGCACTGACCACTGTGGCGGATTAAGGGGGGTGCTGACTGGGCTACAGCCAGGGGACCCCAACATTTAGAGGTCCCCAATCCCTAAGTCGGTAAAAAAGTGTAATGTATGAACAATACACAATACGCTGGAAAAGATACCATCGCCAATTGGAACAAATAAGTAAATAAGTAGGCGCTCTGTGCTCACTCACTGAATTTGTTTCGTTGACATTAAAGTAGTTGATTCTTTGGCGTGTGGTCTGATCGACACTTACTAACAAGTTGGTACTCCAAGGTCTAAAAAATTTAGGTATTCCATCTGCTTGTCTTATTTTGGTTTCCGATGCGCATGCGATATCCACGTCATTTGAACATCGGTCTTGCAGACAGCACCGAAGGAAGTTGTGAACTTAAGTGGTGTCACGTCTCTCAACAAATTTTGAAAGAAGCTAGATTTTACCTTGGGATATTAAATCATGGTGTTATAAGGCAGGACTGCCAGAGTTGGTACATACGCCACGTATATGTCCTCGTGTACCTTCATGTATTTGTGCGTTTCTTGTTACAGCGATGTATGTTTGAGCCCAGCGCGTTGCGTGTGGGAGTGAAGACCTTACGCAATACACAATGTCAACTGGTAGTTTAATACCAATTCTGGTACTGTTTACTTCCAAGATGCAAGTTTGGACATTTTGGTACATACTACTTTTATGTGAATTGCCATTATTTGGTGCAATTCTTGATAACTGACTTAAACCAGAATAAACGCAATAATAAAAAGAAAAGTCGGCAGATATCGAGTTACTTAAAACGCTAACTGGTAACAAGAATTAAACCGTATCAACAGGGACGGATCTAGGGAGTGCGGGGCCTTAGGCCATCTTAGTTTCTGGGGCCCCACGCAAGTGTGACCTATTTGGCCGTTTGTCTGAAAAGCGTGAACACATGCCCCCAGTATGTATAGCGTCCCCTCAAAAATCTATCTTTTGTTCTGCGGACTTTGGTTCTTCAATCGCCTTAGATCTTCAGCAGAAATTAAAGCCTTTCCTACATTCTCCTAAAGAACAAATAGCATTGCGACGTTTTCTTGGAATTTATAGCTCTTTCGTGTAGTTCAGAAGTTCTCTTCATGAAATTTCTGTGATTTCTAACGTCTTTAGGTTTGTTTTACGGATATATACATTTTCATGCGGGGCAGTGTTGCCGCCCTCTAAAATATCGTCTATCTCTCGATCTGATTATCTCTACGTAAGCTCCTTTTTCATAGTAAGAGTAACCATAGATTTTATGAACCAAACAAGCACAATCCACTAAGTGGACACAGCGCTTATTTATGCCGTTATGAAGTCATTTTCTATGCAATACAAAAGACAGGGTTTTAATCCTCTATGGCAGGGGTTCTCAACCTTGTTCCCGTTAAGTACCCCCGAGTCATAAAACAAATTACAATCAACCCGATCCCCAGGCGGGTTGACCCGACCCGCGCAGGACTCTATTCTGCACTGTGCAAAGCCGTGGATTTCACACTGTTGCATCACAACAACGCAAGATCAGGCAAAATCTACGCGGAGTTTTCAATCGGCCAGTATTTTCCTCTAGTAGAGGATATTAAAAAATAGCAATTCATGAAAACTCAACTGTCATCCAAGTACCCCTGGAAATCTTCCGGTGAAGCCCTGGGGGTTCGCGAACCACAGGTTGAGAACCACTGCTCTATGGCTATGCCATAGGACGAATGTAAACAGCATGAAGACAAGTTTTGCGTTTCAAAAGTTTGGAGTTTAAGAGTTTTAACAAGCAATCTCTGTTTGCGCGAAATCCAGTGAAAACAACCAAACTTAGGATCCAATACTGACAATATTGCTTTTCATTGGAGTGTTACAGTGTCTGGGGGTCTTGCGTTGTTGCGAGCTTTTAGTCAGAACATCAGTGAAGTAGGGCAACCGTTTTTTTCATTCTTTTTTTTGTAACCGCTTTCATACCGACAGTCTGAATCTCTCACGCCAAGATGCACAATATCATCGTGTTGTTACTGTACTGATAACAGTCTATCTAGAGTTAAGAGTAGACATTTGTATTTCCGCCCGTTTCAAGGTAAAGTGTGAAGTTATGCCTCTGCGCAGTTTCGCAAATTTTTAGTTTCCAATGAGTCGTCATAGGAAAGAGTTGCGCGGGACCCTAGGCCATGGCCTATGCGTAAATCCGTAACTGAGAACGACCACCCACTGGACGGCGCTCAATTGGTCGTGTTAGCGGTGCTGTGGTGGCCGCGTCACACTTGCATTCCGAAAGGTTTTATGTATTATCGCGATCACTTCATTTCTACATTTCTTTCCTTGATTGAAAGTTATTTAGTTTTGTTTTACGTGTTGCCATATAGCCTATCGTTACTGTACTATAAAATCACACAACGGAAAAATTCGATGACGGCAGTACAAATTCCAGAAAAGTTTACATTATGAGTTTGTAACGTCACATTGGCACTTACTGCGCTTGCAGTCACGCCTGCATCCCTGTATTCACGGCGCTTAAGGACAACGTGATGCAGCTGAGCAAATTGCTGCTGACAGGTTAACAATTTTCCAGCGTAAGGATACCGATAGAATATGGTGGTCTTGTTACGCGGTGCTCGATTAGCAGTTTTGTAACAGCTGGACTGTGGTCGCGGCCTGGATACAGGGGTGGTCGCATTAGTGAAACAAAAGGTAATGCATTAGGGTATAGGGAAAACCGCGTTGAAGTGGTCGTGATAGCGGAGTGGTCATCGACGGGGTGCCACTGTATATTCAAAATATTCCACCGGTGTTTTGTGAACATATATCGATATGGTTTCAAGTTTCCAGCAAGAAATGGAGACTTGAAATCAGTGAGTTTCGTTCATATTGTGACGTCCATAATAATTAACGATTCGTTTTTTTGCACAAGCTATTTTGTTTCAAAAATATAAATACTTCAATTCAGTGGTGTATGAGGCGGGGGTCACCCCCAAAAGTTTTGATTTGGTGAAAATCCGGCAAAATCAAGGGAAATCTGGACAAAATCTGTGAAAACCTTTGCAAAATCCCTGAAAATCTGGGCAAACTCCCCAAAAATGCACAAATGGCGCCCAACGTGCTTCGATTTGAGAAAATGGCGCCCAAAGTCACATGAAGACGTTTTTTGTAGGTCATCCAAAATTCGGTCTTCATGCAACGCACAAAAGTTGGCCCAAAAGTTTTCGGGCAAGTTTGGGGAAATTCGGACAAATATCCTTCGCACCCCCAAAATATGCGTGCTCCTCCACCTATGCTGCAGTTCGTTCATTTATTTTTTCCCTACTAACGACAGTTTTATGTAAATAGAAAGGGCCCCTTTCTATGTTTCAGCCAGGGGCCAGTAGTGGTTTGCTCTTTTTCACGTGATCCAAGACAAGAAGGCATTTGTCCGCTGGACCGAATTGCTTCGAACGTACGGAAGAAATGCGTTCCCATGCAAACATAGCCTATTGGTAAATCCGACCCTGCCTGCATAATAAAATGCTTTGCGAGAAATTCGACTGTTGTCGTTTTACCTCTGTGGTAGTTCAAAACTGAGATATTGATAAGTGCAGTCAGAATCCTTGCAGAGTTCTGAAGGCACAGCATGACAGGACGATTCCTCCAATACCCTACTTCACTTATCATTCTTCTTATCTTATATCAAATAGATAGATCTTTGCCTTTGACAAGCCGTGAACAAAAACGATAAGGACGCCTGTTTCAAATCGAAATTCATTCACACACGACAACTTGCCAACTTATTCTGTTCTTTTGCGTAGCAAACTACCCTGAACTTTTGTCCTGTTTTAACAAAAGCAAACAAAAAATTCTCATTTCGATTGTCATTACCTAAAGTAAGAAGCACTTTTCAGACAAATTAGCTCATTTCGTTTGCAGTGTAACTAATCTGGCTTGCCCTGTTCTGTAAAAAAGTAAATATAATCGTGTCATTCTTGCAGAACAGTATACTCACAAAATTTGAGAGTTTGTTTTACGTCATAGTCAACATTTCGTTTCGTAGGACCTCTTTTATAAGAAAGTCGTAATCATTTCAAAGTTCAAATGCTAGATGCGTATATCCCATCAGCAGCTTAATTTTACTACTCGTATTCGTCTTGTTCGAGAACCTGACCAACGTGCCGTTGCTTTTCTTCAACATTTGTGGACTAAACAGCCGCATGCGGCTTTTTGCCTTGTTTCATGCGGCTCTTACGTAAACACCGTATTTACTCGTGTATAAGTCGCAAGTTCACCTTGAAAGTCGGGGTCCCACTAAGTAACATGCGTAACAATGAATGGCTTATAAATTTCTGTCATTATCATGTTGGTGTGTGATATTCACAATAAATCTAGCTGAGCAAAGGTATGTGTGTGAGTGAGGAAGAGATGGGGTGATGTTCATGTGTGCCCATGTGTATGATGTGGCTCTTTGCGGTAACACAGTAAGAAATGCGGCTCTTGGTCTCTGACTTGTTGTCCATCCCTGCTTTAAACGTTTAGCAGTCGCTTTTTTGCGTCACTTTGCCGTCACATATCAGTGACGATTCTAAGAGGGGGGACTGATTTTTGACTGATCTCCAGTTTGGCCCCCCTTTGTGTGGTGCTTAATTTCACATTCAAGTTCGTTTGATTGACATATAGAGCAAATAACATTCAGTCAACAATATTTTGAAACGATAAATTAGAAGCCTCTGGCCTAGTATTCAATATTTGCCAAATGCATGATAAGCTGGGTTGTTGTTATTGACAGTGGGGTAATGGGAGTTTTTGATGACGACACACATCAGTGGTTGCTCGGATCCTGCGTGGAATGCAGCCAGACCGCGGTCTTGGTGGTGAAAGATTCAGTTCGAAGCTAAGAAACTGTCGCAGAAAGGGAATATTGGTCTATCGTGCATTTTAATGTGAGGTAGAACTGAAATTTCCTGTTTTCGTTCGTGTGGGGCAGGCACAATTGTGTACGGGAAGTGGTGTTTCGTTTTAAGTGTCTAGTACTGTGGAAGCTCATGGAAGCATGGTTAGCACAGAATATTCGACATATAGCAGTGCAAGTGTGCGTTTGCGTCTAGTGGTGTTTAGGTGTCTCTAGTGAATAATAACGCTAGGGCATATTTTAACGATATTCAGAAGCCTACGCTGGTTTCGATAGGATTAATCATAGCAAATAAATCTTCAAAACAACGGAAAATCACCATGCAGGATAGAAATTTATGTTTGTCCTCCTGCTTTTTCCTTGGCCCTGCGGTGGCCTCCCCACTTTTTTAATTCTAGAATCTCCGCTATCACACATCCACGCTTTTAACCTATATCCTGTTTTCAAGGTGTAATGTGATTCTCTTCATTTTTTCTGAATCATTTGTGTAAGCAAAAAACACGACAGTTAAAAAAGATTTGCGTTAAGGTACGACATGCAAGTTTTCCATGAAATTTTGCTCCAAAAAGTCCGAATATGCAAAACGTTCAATGTTATTCAGATTTTGCAATTCGGACCAGAATCATTTTGATACAGACAAAAATTTTCATCTCGAAATTTGTCAAAAACGCTTTGATATGTAAATTAATTTCATTCTTACAAACGGTGTTGCAGCACAATGACCGAAAATTCACTTTGGTGAAAGGAAAACACGGGGCTCGAAAAGTGAAACAAAATTTTTGTCAACGCTAATTTTCCATGTACAGTATATAGCGAATGAACATGGGCAGAGAGGTTCGTTTATTATTCAATTGTGTGCAATCAAAATCACGATAAAAATTTAACGCCAAGTGTTTCACCTGTCATGTCAAAGAGAACATTTTCCTGTATAGCTCCCCAGCATGTTCGTGCTAACACGAGTGGAAGGGCGTTTAGCAGACGCTGTGTAGTATGCTCGGAAATCTAAACCCTCAAGTAACTGTTGATTTGGCAAAGTTCACTGGTCATGCGAACTAAACTTTTCAACGGCTGCCACTGATGCAGAAAACCAACAACCCGCAAGAAACTGTTTTGAAACAAAAAACATATGGGTGATGCTCACAAAGCGAGTTTTACACTAGAAAAAGCATTTGTTATGGCAAAGTATTTGATAATTTGCTCAGCAGCAGAACGATGAACGAGTAGCAGGAAACAAAGATGATGCAATAGCGGTGCTCTTTTTTGTGAAAGTGAACATTTTTTGACGAAAAGCGTTTAAACAGAAAAAAGGTATATCTTTTTACTTGGCTGGGCAAATGATTTTTTATTTGAGTATTAGGGAATGTGACAGGTTAATTCCGACGTCCCGTGTACTTTTACACAAAGAAGCATAGACGTGGGGTTGAAAAAAACATAAAAAAAGATGAAAAAAGATGTTGGTGAGTGTTTTCATGAAAAACGTGTTATAAAGTGTTGCAGAATAAGTTTCAATATGTACAGGTTGATCTGTTAAGATTGCAAATCGAAGTGTGGAAACTTGGTATAAGAACTTGAAAAGCGTGACAACATAAATATTTCCAACTAAATTTATTCTGCGTCTCGGGTTCACTGTGAAGACATGATGCTCAATGTTCAGTGTTGGTCTGATAGCATTTGACATGACGATGGGCTCTGGTGTTGTTTGAATAATGACGGATAAATTTGGAAAACATTGACAAGCCTTTTTTCTTCCGTTGGTAGAATTCGTTCACAGTCCAACAAAAAAAAATTTGGTACAGGTATAGAGGAAGCGCTGGTAATATTGACAATATTATTGACAATATTTGCAGTCTCTTTGTTCGATAGTCGCTTTCAGCCGTGTGACAAGCTTGTTGGTGGTTACGGAGATATACGTAGGATTTGTCAGCACGCTCAGTTTTACTTTGCAAAACATGACTGTTTGTCCTGTGGTAGTTTGTTGAGCAAGTCACAATGAAAACGCAGGCACATTTTGAAAATGGGTTGAATTAGGCGTGCATAACTATTGACATTACGTAGTGGAGATCGGCGTTTTTCATCAACGCTGCTTTGCAAATTTAATTCCTTACGTGCAACGTTTCTGCATTTTGCGATCGTGAAGAGGTCGTTGCTCATTGATCCCGGTTTGCTGTCAGAAGGTTCAAAGTAATTGCACGAGGAACATATAACCTTCGATGCTTTTCTTGCGCCGCCTCTGTAAGCCACTGAAAAAAATGATTGGCTAGCTAACGAAATTTGTGCGATTTTGTGGTGCTTTGATAACTCATTTCGAACTAAAAAAACGCACAATCAAATCTGGATAAAGTTGAAAATGTAGCTATGGTTACGCCATTTCTCATTCTCCCAAAACTTCTGCTTCCTCAGAAAAAGATATTGCTGTTGGGCATGCTGCATATTAATTCTTCACGTTTGGAACTCTTTGAGTCACAAGCAGTTCGTGACTTTGTTTTAGAGTAGACAATGCTTTTGTTTAGAACGTCACCAAACATTTTCATAAAGGGCCTTGTAAGTGTAAGAACTGTTAACTGGATTATTGCAAAAAACCCTTGCATGTATGCAATAATTTTGGCAATATCATCATCAATTATATCATTTCCGGTTTGGTATTATATTCAATGTCACGACTTGCGAGCAGGCCCGCAACTAGAGGGGTGCAAAGGGGGCGAATACCCCCTAAAATTTTTCTCCCCCTCTGGAAAAAATGTGTTGGACATAGTTTGAAACTACTGGACATAGTTTAAAATATTTGGGCCCTTCTCAGAAAACTCTTCGCCCACCCTGGTGTCCCAAGCTGGTTACGGGCCTGATTGCGAGTGATTTTTTGTGCATACGTGAGAGTGTATTTCCAGACAGGAAAGCAAGCCGTTTGCCCTAAAGAACATCCATTGTCCTGGTTGCTTGGAGCACTTCTGTACTTGGGTTGGTTTATAACTGCGAAGTTACGTTAGGTCTAAGACTTAATTTTGACATAACCAGGGCCAGGATCACTGTTCAACAAGAGCTTTATCTCTAGCGATAGCAAGATTGAAGGCAACCTTTCAGTTTAAACTTAGAACTGACCGTAGAAGTCTATTAAAGATGCAACATTGCGTGTTTTAGATTTCTAAGATTTTAAACAGTGTACCAATCCTCCTACACGGCTTAACTAGTCTTGCCGTTTTTGTCAATTACTAACACATTAAAACCTGAGATAATTCATGAACCAGGCCTAAAATTTTGCAGGATTTTATTCGAGGTTAAGTGTAACCTTGACCTCAAATCTCAAAGAAGATTCAGCAACATCAAACGCTCACATTGTTACATAAAATTATAGGTCCGGAAATCAAATCAGCAGCCCGAAGTAAACAAACTAGCGAGCGTTACGGTTGAAAGGGGGAAGACGTCAACGTATGTCCATACAATAAAAAGAGGTGCTTGATTCAAGTGTTATTGAAATGTAACCGTGTCATCAGAACCTGGACCTCCAGTCAAAAAGCTAAGACGAGACACTAAACTGACACCCATAACCAGGGTTGCGGAGTCGGAGGTAAAAATGTCCGACTCCGACTCCACCTTCGACCTTTCCAAAATTTCCAACTCCAACTTCTTAACATAAATAGCATGAGATTTGGCTGTCAAGAATTTTGTAGCAACTAGCACTCAATGGAAAGCGTGGTACACAGCAAGAATTCTCTGTTTTAACAAAGTTTCATAAGAATTGTACCATTTCAACAGGAATTCCCAACGTAGGAATGTGATGTAAAAATGATCCACTTCGACTTCCGGAGCCGGAGTCGGACAAAAAAATCAGACTCTGTTGTTAGGGGTCCGATTCCGCCCAAACACTACTGACTCCTTGCGACTCTGACTCCGCAGCCCTGACCATAACCCAGGGTTGCCCGCTGCCCAACCTTTAGTGACCGAAGATATGCTTTTCAAATAGCTAAACTCTCGAGACCCTGCCAGTCCAGTGTCAACGTCAAAAACCTACAGACATCGTTTCCAGCCTGCAGTAACTAACGTTATCACACGACACTTTTTTATTCTTACACAACCACAGACATCACATAGCAAGCCCTCTCTCTCTCAAATACACGATTAGTTAGAAGCAACTGCATTACAAACATTTTTTCATTCCTACACTCCTCGCGGTTGACTTGGGGCTCAGTTTTTAAAATTGTTATGTCAGGTTTTTACTCTGGAACTCAGCCTTGGCTTACCATTTACGGAATTTCAGTGCAGAGCTCACATTAGCTGATTAAATCACTCTTGAAAACTTTATAGTTCGGAACAGTTTCTACTTTACTGTACTGCTTAACTGTATTAGTTTGGTGGCTAAAGTTAGAACATTGGTTTGCACAGCAATCCATTGTTTTTTCGCTTCTGTATGTCAGGTCGCTCAAGAACCACATCGCCGTACCAGAATGCTGGTGCCTGGGAAGCCATTTCCCTGCAAAACAATTTAATTACGGCAGGTTTGATAGAAAAAATTCAGATTTTTTGCTCGAACTTTTGCTAGGTTACATGAAAACATGATAGATTCGCTGAATGATGAATGAAATTTCAACACATCCTCTGAAAAATTGTGGAAGGTATGTTGGTGACTTTTTGGATCATACACAACACAAATGTTAATTGAATTAGAAAATTGAGCGTAATGAATTGTTTTTTAATGTAATTAAGCTGAAGGGATTGATCAACGTTATAAAGTAAATGAGCAAACTTTAAGCAGTTTTTTTTTAAGGAAAATGTTAGGTACCCGGTATGGATCTGTAGGGACCCGATTTCTCTGATTCTAGG
>JGI24158J21664_10012925_pt1 | contig 11040 bp, 7 predicted proteins | sample Ectturendosymbi3_FD_21664 | JGI IMG/M metagenome (IMG submission 21664)
CCCGTATTTAAAGAGACCTTAGTGCAGCCTGATTTTGTAGTTGNAAATTTCTCTGACGTAGTGATGAGTGTGTTTCATTCCCCTGTTTTAACGCGCAGCCTGTTATTTTTGCAGTTATGAACTGCTGTGTCGTAGCGTTGAGTTTGTTTTTCCCCGATAGCCTAACTTGGAGCGCTGATAGTTCATATTCAGTGCAACGACATATATAATAAGGAGAGTGGATGTAGAAAAATATGCATACTATGTCAACAAACTTCGCCAAAACGTTGGTTTGGAAACATGGAAATGACGTCAAATTGTGACGTCACAAACAGTGCACACCAAANACAAATAACCACCATATGACCTTNAACCAAACCCCCCCATGAAAATTTTCTGCGTACGCCACTGAACATGCCATTTGCTTAGGTTCGGTGTAGCGTTTACAGACATCACATTTCTTGCCCTGTCGGTGTTTCCATTTTGGATGCTTAGTATCAATTTACCGCTATTATGTGCTGCCAAGACCGCCAGTATTTTTTTCAGGGGAGGGACAAATTACAGAATAATTGTTGTCAACCGCAAATGCTGACATATGCACGAACAGTTAAAATCATGATATTTCACATTTGAAAATCAATGGGAGGTCACGGCCTCCTTGTCTGTGTGCAGGGCTACCATGCTGTCCTTATTTCTGAGAATTGTCCTTGTTTTGAAGTGCTGCTACGTCTTAGAAAATATTGTTGTCCTTATTTCTAAGAAATGTCCTTTTAAATGTGGTCTGCATCCGTATTGTTTCTTATTTTTTGTAGCATAACAATTTTCAATAGGCAATATTTGATAAACATACATACAGACCATTTCCATCTTATCTTGAAAATTTTGTATCAAGGTTTTGTGAGGTCATAAAATGAGTGTAATCTTACACCCCAAAGACGTAACGTATTATCAGCAACTGTTAAGAGTTTTTTTGAGAATAAGACATTGCTGAAGCAAATTGCGCCTGGAGATGAATATGCAAACATATGTTCTGATGTTAGCCGTGTAAACAGAAATAATTTCACCAAGTGTTTGTTACGTTTTGGGTAGGAAAATCGAATTATTCCCAGTCCTCCTTTTTTTGCTTCTTAGATCGATGGTAGCCCTGTCTATATGTCTACCTCTGTCATGCGCAACTGCAGCAGTATTTACATAAAGCCAATGTTTTTAGATTTTTAAATTGGAAAGTTTTGGATTTCATTTTTTTGTCGATGACTTCATAACTGGGGTAGGTTCACGCATTTTTGGCCGAGGTCACCTGGCCCTGGGCGCCGACCCAACGAGTCATTTTTTGTCTTAATGTTTTTGGAAACTAGACTATAATCCGAGTCTTTAGAGGGTTTTATTGTCTTTCTGCCGTTTCTGATGAAAAATTGTGGCTCAAAAAAACAAATTTTGGACAAATTATACCCAACAAAACGGTATTGTAACCGATGACAACCACTCGGTCTCATTGGCAAACATTGCTGTACATTACATCCTACAGCCTATTGCTGGGGTGCTACGTGAAGCAGCAGTTTTCCGCAGATAACATATTAAACAACTTGTTGTCACAAGTTAACGGGATAGGTGAAGTAATACCTAACTATGAACATTCTGATATGTGTTACTTACAGGCTACATAGTTTGTGCAGGAGAGGAACAGTTTACAGAGTTAACTTAACATTGATAAGCATGATCCCATATACTGAAGCTGCCAACGCCATTACTGCAAACATCGATGTTTCGCCTTCATCTGAAATCGTGAGGAAGCTCGCTTATTGTGATTATGAGATGTTTCAGCCGAATGCATCGAACGGAAATGCAAAAGTATGGGATTTTATTAACGTAGTGTAAATGCTTCAAAATTTTTTTGATTTAAGGCTAAATGTGGACTGCCGGAAATTCGAGAGCTCACATATACCATCCATTACATGACCGACTTAAGCAGCGCTGCGCTTTTGATGAAACCATAAATTTCCGCCAATTCGACATTGTCCATTTACCTGAGAAATACTATTACACGCATTTACATAGGAACGTAGTATACTAGAATCCTATGGAAATTTTCTCCGTTTTCATATTGAGGAAAACTCTTTAAAAACAGAAGTTAAAGTGTTTAAAACAATATTTTTAGTTTTAAACTTTGCTGAATTGTTCACGGTTTTGCTACCAAGAGATAAGAAACGTTTAAAATGGGTTCGAATCCGATTTTAGCACCATGTAAACGCAGTTACTGAAATCGTGATGATAGGAGTGCAGAGAATGCATTCAGGAGGAACTTCGTAGATTTTGGCGAGCAAGCACGTTCTGGGATATTTGGCTGTTGATCAGCTTTTTGAACCGAAATAAGAATATCTATTAGCACACAAATTATACATTCGGAATAGAGTTTCACCTATAAACGATGCTGTGTTGTCGATAGTCAGTGTATGGAACCAACTTGTAGTAATGTTTTCACACCATTGTCGTTTGAAAAGCCTGCATGAAATTGTTGTGTTGCTGTGTATCTGACCATAAATGCCGGGGTTATCTCCTATTTTTTGCATGTGACCATACGTAAACTTGGACATCTAAAATATCATTTAAAGTCGACTTTTACCTGTTTGTGAACCGCTGGTCGCAGATTTTAACTTTTCCCAAAATGTTGTTCGTAAAAGTAGAGCTTGATTTTTTGCAAACCATTCGCTTCTAGCCAGTATTAGCAGTTTTCAACATGTTTATTTGCTTTATTGACGTTAGACTTTGTACGATGAATCCATCCTGCAGTCGATAGTGAGTGTTGCAAAGACCGTAAACACCGTGTTGCGCTGCGGCGAAGAATCTGACAAAAGCATGATTGTAATGGGTGGCTGTGGAACATCTGGAAGGATTGCGTTCCTTATCACGGTTTGTCACCGAATGTGAAAACCCAAAAAAACAACAGTTGGCAAGCTAACATGATTTTATGCCTCAGAGATCCTTCAATGATTGGTTTGGGTTCGACTTTACGAAGATCACCTACACCATTGCTGGCGGCGACAAGTAAGGAAACCTTATGTATCTGTTCCTATTTGAAATTCGCAATCTAGGTAATCTTAACCGCGGGCAAGATGAGCTGAAGGTGAGCGAAAACATCTGTTTTCATATCAGAGCGCTGTTCACTTCACAAGAAGCACCGGAAGATGATTATCAAGCAGGAATTGCTGATTTGCTAAAGGTGAGAGGCTTAACTTCGGTGGTTTTGTCATCATAAGACAGATGGATGTTGGTGCCTGTTGTAGTAAAACTGTATGTTAATTGCACCAGAAAACACTCACAATTAAGGTAACATTTTGCACCTTTGGTTTTTTGTGTTTTTGTATTTGACAGTGTTAGTTTCAGAACAACAGGAAAGAATAGATGAAATTTGACAACTGGTCAATTTTCAGCCAAACTGTATTCTGTGCAGGTGTCACGAGGGATGGATCGCGTGGTCTACATCGGAATAACGTGTGGTTTGTCAGCACCGTATGTTGCTGGCCAGCTGGACCATTGCATGAAAAACTTAAACACTTTTATACCTGTTCTTCTGGGATTTAACCCTGTTCATCTTGCGAGGTAATGGTAATCTTTGCTGTGTGAAAACTTCAGAGTGTGATTTGCATTTCATGACGGCTTCAGTTTCACTTTTCAGTTATAATACGCACGAATGGAAATTATTATTGCGTACGATGGTGTCAATGCAATTTCTAGATTGTTGTAACTCGCTGCTTGACCAAGTTCAGTAATGTTTTCAAGTGTTTAAAACTGCAAGTTTTGAATGTGAAGAAAAACCACCCAAGAATTTGCGTTTTTTCACACTCTCTGAATGTTTTTGCTACTTTTTATGATTTAAACATATATTTCTTAAGCTGTTTATGATTCCTGACGGTTTATCAACAAGTTTCTGACGCATAATTTTGAAACTGGTACGTACGGACATCGCAGGAAAGATACCAAGATAAGTAGAAATAAAGCTTACGGCGATAGATCAGTTCATGTAGCTGTTGTAGGTCAAAGCTATGCAATGGACAACTAAAACGCTTATCTGTTAGAACTATGATTTTGAGTCTACAGTGCGAACGCGCTCATCTGGCACTTACGTATCTCCTCTTCTGAGTGCGTATGTTTATGCGCGAAATTCTCTGTTAACGCTGCAAACTGAAATCCTAGCTCCAGCAGGAAATGCGCAAAAAGTTCTGCTGGCAAACCTTGAGCACTTTACAGCCGCAACTTTCTTCGAATCAGGCAAAAGGACAACTATAAAGGCAAATTGAAAAACTCGAGTTCAATTAAGCTCTTTTTGTATCAGCAAAAACAATCCGTCAGTTTAAATGGCGGTTATAACATTCAGAATTTGTACGGTTTCATGACGTGCAAGATGTGGATGAAAGTTTCTTGCCGTTCTGAAGCATTGCTTGTTTGCCATCTAGGGTTATTGTCGATTTGGCCATTTGCTGTTAAACGTACATACCTCAATAGTAAATACTTCCACTGAACATCTCCTGAGATCCTATCAAGACATTGCTTTCTTTTTGCGCAGAAACGTACCGATCAGTGGATGGGACAAAACCTTTCTTGATGGTATGGTGTGCCGCAGTCTTTGAATGTTTTTGAGAGCATTTGAGCTTGCGTGTTTGCGACACGTACTGTTCATATTTGCAGTGGCGAGGAAGCTGGAACCGTTGGTCAAAAGTGGGCGTGGATTTATAATTAACCCAGTTTTGTTGGTGTGTGTTTAGCACTTCTATTTTGTATTGGCCTGTTTAACCGGTTATGGCGCCTGGTGGTTTTGCCACGCTTTTTGGCTTACTGCTTTATCCGGTTTGCAATTGCTAGAGATGTCAGTGGCAAATTCGGAGCTCACTTAGGAAGATTTTCTTATAAAACTTGTTTTGTGTTTCAAACCCCGCGTTGGGGTAAATCATAGTAAATCGCGAGGTAGCCTACAGGCAAAACGAATAATTTGACGGTCGATTATACTCACAGCTGTTGGTATGGTCGCTTGACATTCCTCAATTCGGTAATGGGTAAAAGCCGAAGTAACCTACACTTAACCCACTCAACGTCTGGTACAAGCAAATAATTTTTGCCAGAATTTCGAAATATGTAACTGGGGTCATTTGTCGCGCACCAGCACAAGGGAAGCGACATTAGTGTGCGGATCTCGGGCTCGAGAGTCAGATGGGGAAGGTATCACAAGCGTTTTGCAACTCTGCAAATACCTGCGATGAAGATGACTTTCCGCTTTAGGTATAGAGTTGGAGGAGTTTGTCAAAATAGTTGCTCTAGTCTAAATGTTATCGTTCGGATGGATCTCGGTTATTTTTACAGTTGAAGCAATGAAGCACCAATAGTGCTTTGAGGAAACTTTTCTGGCGATTTTTATCTTGAAGTCGACACAAGTATTTTTGTCAAGACCGACGTCAGGAAATAAAAAGCTGGTAGTTGGTTCTCAGAAATTGGAAAAACATCAATTCCTCCGATTTTAATGCTAGTTTCACAAATTTTTAGATTTACTCTTGAAAAACTTTTTAACTCTTCCCAAAAATTTTGTTCTTCGAGGCCCTGAGGTTTACTGTACTTAACTCAAGGATATAAAGTTCACTGTTACGTTTTCTGAAAAGTGAGCTGCGCATACGTTTACTGTTTTGCTACTAAGTTTCAAATATTCAGGGTGAAGCTGTCACCGGATCTTCTCGTATGAAAGGAGGCTCGATGACCAAGATTATTTTGGAAACCATATTTCTTCTGTCAACAGTGGAAAGTTTCAACGGTTCTGTTTATCAGCTCTGCAAAGCTATGCTGACTGGGTACTCGATTGCTTATAGGTAAATATATGAAGTACAATGTTTCGACATATAACTCCGGTTTGATTCAGAGGATGGCATTTTGTTTATCTCCATGTCCAATGAATGAACAGATGATACTCGCGTGTCAGAATTACCCGCCCGAAATAAAATATATTCCGTAAGCTTTTGCTTTTGATAAGGTTATACTTACAGAAAGATCAATTTTCACCACCAAGCGATGAAGAAGATTTTCCACAGATGCTTGCATCGTATCCTACGTTATGGGATGGATACAAAACTCGTATATACATTGTACTAGCAATTTTGTATTTTCCAGAACCACAAATATAATACTTGCATATCTAAAGTTTAATGATGCCGATGAAACGTCGTTTTCAGTTGGCAGTGCACGTTCAATGCATTAACGTTTGCTGCGGTGCAGATTAGTTTGATGTGGGGTTTGCATCTTGTCGCTAGCTCTCCCTCAACGCCCATCTGATTAAGAAGGTTTCCCGCTGTTAGACTCCATGCCAACCATTGCTGCCATTCCTAACCAAACTTTGCAAATGATCAATAAAATTTGTTAGTTGTTCTAAGTCTTTACGTTCATTCCAACAAATAACTTTTAATGACTGAAATAATGTAGCACTGGAAGCTTGCAGATGTAACTAATTTTGTGCAACCGAATGAACTCTTTCTGTGCAGGCAATTGTACGAGTCTTGTTCTGATTTCATCAGCACTGTGGTGCAATCTGCCGGTGACTCGCTGAAAGTACAAAGCAGTGTCTATCAAGTCAGCTCGAACGGGATTGGTGTTTTGGGAATAATCGACGCCACTGAATGTCCTCCTACGTACGGAGCTTGTAAGTAGAATCCATGGCAATATGGAAACACTTACAAGGCCTTAGTGTAACCCAGAGGTTTCAAACTCAAATTTCTCCGAGGGCTCCGTGAGGACTTATAAATTAATCCGAGGGATGCATTATGACGGTCACGCACAATGGCGGTACTTGAATCTTACTAGAAACATCTTTTACGTCTTATTTCCTGCGAAAGGTATCGTGAGTAATAGGCAAACATTTCTAGTCGTCTCTACGTTTGTATAAAAGGCCTTTTTCACTCGCTGACCGAACACTTTTAAACACTGGTGAATAAACTGAATAACTTAATTGTTAATTGAAAATTCCCAAAACGCATCGCGAGCCGCACAAAATGCCCTCGCGGGCCACATGCGGGCCTGGTGTTTGAAACCCCTGGTGTAACCTGTGTTTTCAGAAGGCCGTGATATATGATCTGTCTTTCTAGAGTCTAGACGGTCATGATATTAACTAAGTAAAACTTCATATTTTTAGGAGGACCATACTGTGTTATAATTAGGGCAACCAATTTTTTTATCTAAAAACGTACAATTTTGACTTTATAATTTACAAACTTTGACTGTATTTTGACCTATAAATTTTCTGCGTTTGCAACTGCTAAATAGTTCAGCCTTAGTGTTGAGGTTTAACCAGAAACATATTCATGCATGCTATGCTTCGAAATAAAAAAAATCGGTTGTTTAACTTTGGGGATGATATATTGCTAAAAAGATTAACAACTACAGAAGAGTCAAACCTGAGAACATCATAAAGTTGAAACACTATTATGCATAAGCATTGACAATTTACCAAACCAAGTACTGTAAGACCACGTTTTTTGCCTTACCAAGCCTATCGTACATAATATTCAATCGTCCAGTAGTAGGCAAAACAACATTATTACGTCAGAAATTGCAGCAAACCTATTATTATTACAGAATTGTAACAAAACTTGCAAAAGCATATCAATATCTGCTGTTGTGGTTTCAATAAAATATCGACAGAGAAAAAAACTGTGCTGGAGGAAAAGTTTGACGCAACAATAAATTTTGACTTTTTTTGACGTAGTAACTTGGGATTCCTTCATGATACGAGCGTGAAAATTGGTTTGTTGACGTTTCAAAAGTTTTTAAAAAGGCAGAAAATGTTTGACTTTATTGAGTTTTGGTTGCCCTAGTTATAATTAATAAATGATACTCATCTATGTGGAGACACTAACTATGCTAAAGCTATTTTTAAAACAGGCCCGCGGGTGTCACGTTAGTGAACCCTGGTATAACCGAACTATAATCTGTTATACGTACACTGTGCTGTAGATGTACGCTGTAAGTGTAAGACATTGCCTTGCTCACCTGTCATCTTTGGAATTATGATAGTACAAGGTTTTGGGCAAGTGTTTTCTTATGCTTTCTTGAGCTATTTGACCATATGGACAAATAAGGTAGATTTGTGAACCATAAACCAAAAATTTATCAGAGCTGTTGCTGTTGCAAGTTGTTTATTGTAAAGCGACTCGATAACACGACAGTTGTTTGTATACTGTAATTGATGTTAAGGGGAGAGTTGAAGTTATGTGAGGTCCAGGCTTCTCTTTTACTAAGGCTTTACATAAGCTGGCAATAATTCATTCTAAGCAATCAGTGTTGTGTAGCAATTGGTGTCATTTAAATATTTTGTTTTGTTTAGCTACTCAGGACGTTCGAGGATTTGTCGTTGGTGGCTACTCGGAATTCGGAAACTCAGACGGAGACATTGGACATTTGGTATTTTTCGATATATTAATTTGTTTTTCCAAAGCATTCCGAATTCAATTCCCGACATTCTTTGAGATTAACATACTTTAGAACAGCCAGTGCTCAATTTGACAGATTATACTTTTCGCGTTCAAGGCTGGTTTGCATTCTTCAAAAGGTTATGCAAACATCTGATTTTTCCAGGATATTTCTTTTAGAAGTACAAAGACGTGCTATTCCCTCTTCGAGTATCGTCTCCAAGAACAATTTGGAAATCGTTGGCGATGATTTTGCATAAATCTTTTAGCGTTGCGTTAAGGTCCCGGTTCAATTCCTCGATGTGCGCGACAGTGAATGGCACAAGAGATCGTAAGCTTGTTGGTTGCATGCGCTCAGTATAGAACACTTGTCAACAGAGACCTTTAAACTACCTCACTTGCAGTTTATCCACGTAGTAGTTTATGTCAGCAAGTGACGAGTAACGATTGACTGTCACTTGTTCGATCAATGGTAAAAATAAGGAATCGCAATCATGCAAAGTAGAGTCGAACTATAAGCGGCTGCTCACCGCTCTTTTCATAGATCTTTTCTCGACTTGCAGAAGTTTTCATTTATATTGCTAAAATCATTGACGTGTGTATCAAAAAGTCTGTGAACACACAGAACCTTGATGAAATGCAACAGGGAGTAATATTTTTTGGTTTCATGATGTATAAAAGTTGACCTACGCCGCAGATCATGTCTTTTGGTCTAATTTTTTCGGTTCATATGAGACAAGTATCTGGTGGAAAACAAGAGTTTTGTGATTGCGAAGGGAGAAGAATTTAAGATTGGCGCATCAGACCTTGCTAAGCTCCTCGAAGCATCAGATAGAAGCAAAGAAGGCGCAAACAACAGCACTGTACTTGTTGTTTCGACTGCGGACGATAGCAACGTCGTGCGTTTGCTGCAAGAAACCGAAGGTGAAGTATTTTTCACGCAGTGAAACTTCTCTCATAATTGTTCTCGTCGCATGTTGGAAAGTTGAAAAACAAAATTTTTGAACTAAATGGGATACTCTTGCTAGCAGCGCAATCACAGTGATTGCTGCGAGATGCTTGCACAAGTTTTTGGTACATTTGTGCAGATATTAGGATTGAGAAACGTTTTATAAGCTTGCATAAAAATTTAGTACACATCGCGATTCGTCAATAAATTTTGTTCCACATAGAAACTGACATAAAATTCAGTTTATTCTACAACTCTTTTGTGTGCTTGCACGTGCTATAGTTTTGTCTGAAATGTGCAAGTTTGTTTCAGAGTTGGGAAAGAACCTAAAGCGCCACTGCAACGAAAACACTCGAGCTAATCGTGTTTGGATACTACAGTTGTTGAGAGAAGGCGAAGTTGAGCAAACGTTGGTGAGGATTGGTATTTGTTTCCCAGAACAGTAACCTATGACCTCGTTTTGTGCTCATTCACAAAAGATCTTTTTCATTTCCAACGTTTGTGCCGCTTTGCGCAGAGACCAGAAGCAAATGTCAGGATCAAGCAAAAGTTTTTCAGACTTGGCTCCAATCGACAAGAATACACACGTAGAGCTCGGATAAACTTTGTGTTATTGCTTGTCACTACAACACTGTTATCAGGGCCTGGGGTTTTAAGCCAGAATCATTCATCGATTCAAACATTCCTTCATTCTGTTGCACACGCGCGTTACCCACAGGACGGTTGCGGAGGCAGCAGCCCTACGAGGTCTCGCAATACCTCGTGGTATTCAGCAACCTCTGAGAGTTCATCAAGCTCCATGCCAAGGTTCGACCGAGCCAGTTCGGAGATGTAATCACACCACCTTTTCCTTGGTCTACGCACTGTGTTGCGTGGCGTTGTGCCGTGAACTCTTCGTAAAAATCCATCTCTGCCGTTTGTACTTGTGATAGGACTCTTTTAGTGCTTACCCGAGATTCATGTCCATAGGTAAGGATCGGGAAGATTAACGGATTTTGAAAGCTCCAGTTTCGTGACCACGGAATAATGAAACTCACGCAATACTGAATTTGTTTTTCCAATTCGTGCATCGATCTCTTTGCTCGCCTTCCGTCTCTCGTGAATACCATCCCGTGGTACCTGAAATTCTCGATCTGCTGTATTGTATTGCCACTCACTTGTAGCATACACTGACTCGGGTCTTCAGAGAGGCATAATACCTCTGCCTTTTCAGTGTTCATTTTCGTTCCAGTTTGATCGTACGCAACTACAAACCAACCAAGTACGTGTTGAAGACTCCATTCAAAAGATAGAAGCAGCACCAAATCGTTCGCAAATGGCAGACAGCTGATTTTACAGGTTATAACAGTGATGCTCTCGTCGACTCGATTGATTGCTTATCCAGTTTATATAGACCAGTGGTTCCCAAATGATGGTGCGCAGAAGTGTTCCAAGGGGTACACAATTTTTTTAATTATCTTCACAATGAACTTTTAACGTAAAAGTACAATATTTATAGCAGTGGTGTAGGAGGTGGGGGTGAAGTGAGTGCAAGCGCAACCCCAGAAGTTTTGATTGTCGAAAATCCGGGCACAATTCATGAAAATTTCGGCAAAAGCCCTGACAATCTAGACAAAATCCCTAAATATCTTGGCAATATCCCCGAAAATCCGGGCAAAAATGGCGCCCAACGTT
>JGI24158J21664_10012927_pt1 | contig 11040 bp, 9 predicted proteins | sample Ectturendosymbi3_FD_21664 | JGI IMG/M metagenome (IMG submission 21664)
ATGATCATCTCTTGTTGAAGCGTCAAGCTGCTTAAATTGCCAAGTGTGACGTTTGTGGCACAAACAGTCACAATTGGTGAGCAAAAGGTCTGCCCGGAGTCAATGTCGTTAAAATTTTCTACGACTCCGACTCCTCAGGTTGAAATTCCTTCCGACTCCTCGACTCCGACTCCACAGCCCTGCTCAAAACACCTCTAATTATGTGAAATTTAGACATACATTTTTGGGGTCCATGCCGGGTTCCTAATATTTTGCTTGAAAAACCCTGGTTGACATCATGTGTCTCACCCTTGAGACAGCTTGCTGGCTCTGGCTGGGGTGCTGGAGCAACAATGCTGCGAATCGCCACCTTAGGCCTGGTCCACTCAACTGCAGAGTACTGCACACCTGTCTAGTGCCACAGTGCCCATACCCACCTCATTCACCCTGCAATCAATGATGCCTTGTAAATTGTGACTGGATGCCCGTGTCCTACACCAGCGGAGAACCTTCCTATTCTTGCAGGCATCCAACCTCCTGAGCTTTGTCGCAAAGGATGCACATTGTCTCTAATATGCCGTTCCATGGAGCCTGGGCACCTGCTCCACTCCGCACTCACCTGTCCATTGAGTGCAGATGCACGGTTTCTCAAATCGAGACTCCCATTTGTACCCATCTCACAATAACACATCAGTTCATCTGACAATAACATACGTGCGGCGCTCTGGTTGGATCACGGATGGAATGCAGAGTGGTTTAACAACTAGGTGTCTTAAATTATATTTCTCTTTTGTAGGGTGCCACAAGCCTGAAAAGGTTGGAACCACTGATTTAAGGTTTCATGTACATATTTTAAGATCTTTTCTGCATTTGTCTTAGATGACATGTGTTACCAGTTACAGAAAGTAGTAGGGCGATCATTTTGTTAGACATAACAGCTAAGCCAGTGGCAGTCATATCTTGTCTTTGAAAAGCAGTTATTTACCAGAATCTTGTAACAAAGACCACTTCAGTTATCTTCAGTTTGCATAGCAGGCACTATGAGAGCTTGGCAGTCATTTAAAATCGTGCAGGCATTACAATTTAAAAGAAACAATTGCTATGAGTGAACGTGATACAGAGTGCAGTATTTTGTTTGTGCCTGATAGTTTTTGATTGATTCATCCAATGGTTGATATAACAGAAATAATAATTTTTTTGTCAATTACTGAGAATTTTACAACAGGAAAAAAGAAATCTTGATGAAAGTCCAATGTGGTATATGTTCTGTATCTTAAGGAAATTTACATTGCAATGTTTAGCAAGCTTCTATTTAGGAAACATTAGCATAATGCAAACCATAAAACAGAACGTGTATACTCTAAAATAGCCCCCGGAATTTCATCAATCATTCTAATATTTTGGTAACAAAGCTCATTTCTTTATGGACTGAAGTTAATGACAACTTGAAGAAAAACAATCATCTGATCAAAAGACAAGAAGTAGGCTCATCACTTCATTTTTTACATATGCATATCAAGTAAGCAGTGGTTGTTGTGATAAATGAAAATATTGCACAATCACAAAATCTACTTCATACATTGTTTTCATAACATCACTTATTGATGTTAACGAGGTGCTCCTTGGCAGTAACGATTTATTTTTAAACATGTTTTTATCGCAAATAAAATTGCATATTACTTTCATTGATTAAATCGTGGTCTTAAATCATTAAATCCTGGTCCTACTAACAGTCACATTTCTGGTATATGATTCAAAGATTTTTAATTTTAAACCACTAAAATTTTTGAAATTTACAAAGAACCACATTTTGTTACTCAATACCAGGTAAGAATGCTGCATCCCTCATCTAAATATAGTTTATGCATAAAAGCTCTTTTAATTATATTCTATGCTGTTTATCAATATAAAATCCCTTTCGTTCAGTTTGAGACTTTATTTTTGAACAAAAACACTCTCAGCACCCATTCAAAACTATGTTCGCGTTAGTGATTGTTTCCATAAACTTTTTCCAAGACACAAGAACTGCCATGGCAATGAAATACTTTATCAACTTCCACAACTTTTTGCAATTTACAAAATCAGCATCAAAGGGAAATCAGCAAACATGATATATTATGAACTGATCATTTTTATATCATGAACTTGTCATTATGCTAACTTTTTTAAATTGTTTTTTGCATATCGTAATGTTTTAATTGTGGCAGTGCATGTTTTATTCCATATCCTATCTTTTAATATTTTTTCACCTGTTGCTGAGCATGAGATCAAAAATTCTGACTATGAATTAAAAATAAAAAAAACAACCAAGCAGGTTAATAATTTTTTAAGGCAAGGGTGACTTCTTTCAGAATTAGTGCAGTGTTTGAGTGAAAGTTGACTTGTATATGTGTCAGTTTTAAACATGTACGCAAAATATTTAAATATGTTCAAAACTTTTGCAGTTCGTATTCCATTTGATCCTTTGATAGAAAAAGCTAAAAAACGCTACAGTGAAAGCACATGCATTGATTTTGTTGAGCACACAAGTGAAGATTACTACTTTTTATTTACTTCTGCTGGTGGCTGCTCGTAAGTTTTACTCTATTCATAATCTGATTGTGGTATTTTATGTTAGCATTAGAAAATGATTTACTCTTTTTGTTTTTTTGTTAACATAAAAATATTTTCTTGTTGTGAGAAGTGCAGATGTTACCTTGCAGCAGTAAAGCCATTATAAACGCAGAGTTGTGCACTTGATATTCATTTTTTTCGTTTCAATTACTGCTTATCTAATGCACCACCTGGCTACAATATTTTGTTGAATTGCTTCAACTTCGTTAGGGGTGCATCTGACCAGGCAAAAAGTCTTTTTTCAAAGGGTAGCTATGTATAATAATTTCAGAATAAAGCCAGATTTTTTACAGGTGTCCTTAGACACAATCAAGCTTGGCTGTCGCTTAGTGCAACTACGTATTTCGATAGTGCTACTAGCCTTATGGTCAAAACACACATGGAAAGGTTTAGAACTAGGCTATCACCACTTCTTTTTGATTAAAGCACGTTTCATCACCTAACAATAATTCTTAGTTCCTGTGAAAGTGGTTCTGAGAAAATCAATACCTTGTCGAACAATCAGAAACGTCAGCCATACAGATTACAGTAGCAAGAAATCTGTTTATCCGAACCTACATACACTTAAAAATGGCATTGATGACAATGGCAATTACCTTCACTACTGTATCTGTGGAGCACTGTCTACCAAGATTATTGAAAATATACTTGTGAAATCACTGGAGAACAATGCTTTTGAGTGGAATTGCTCTAATGATTTTGCATTATGATGTGGAAATAAATTACAAGAAGGAATTGTAAGACTTCTTGTGTAGGAAACAATGTCGTCAACTATTCATTACAATGAAGCTGTGTTTTGAAATACAAGACTTGACTGATATTTTGTTGAGATAATGCCATGATAATTTCTGAGGCTATGTGTTGTGCTTTTCAATATGAGGAATTTCTCGTGAAATAAAGCTTCAGTGAAACAAACCTGCCTTACATGGTGTGATATCAAAGTTATTTATTCCTATTATAACATAGCAAGTGTGAACAACAGACAAAACTTACAATGCGTGAAGCAGTGCTGTTTCTGCATAGTGACATGAAAAGAAAAAGAATTTGATTGCAGTCAGCCAGATGCATACAGTTGTATTCTTCTTTCACCACTTGCTTCTTCTCTCACCGATGGAATGTCGGCAGCAACCCAGGAGCAATGAGAGGAAGCTGTCAACTCCATCGATTTCTTGAGCTCTAGCCACAAGGCGTGGAGAACCATCAACAAACTTACTGGCAGGTCTGGGCGCTCCTTGTGCCAGTGCCACATCTCGGCAAATTCCATTGCTTCGCAACTTGTGAAGAAAGTGGCACACAGGACCAGGGATAGCGAGTCCACCAGGCTGGTCAACAAGGAACTGTCCGACCTGTGGAAGATTCCAACACCAGAGGGTCACAGTATCTCTGAACCCTTTAGGCCGGAGGAACTTTTTGCTGCCCTCATATGCCTGAAGCCAAGAAAGTCTCTGGGATTGGACTCTATCTTCCCGGAGTTCATGTTCCATGCCGGGGGGGCTCTCAAATCTTGGTTTTGCGACTTCCTCAGTTCCTGCATGCGCCATCTCAAAATCCCAAAGATCTTGAGAAAAGCACTAATAGTTGTGATCCTTAAGCCAGAAAATCCACTGGGGCACCCAAAGAGCTGCTGTCCCATATCTCTGCTGTGCGTCCCCTTCAAAATTATCATCTACGCTCGTGTCGATCCAATCATTGACCCATTGCTCCATTGAGAGCAGGGGGCTTTTGACACCGGAGATCGACCAAAGACCAGGTCACCCTGTTGACACAGGACATCGAGGATAGCTTATTGGCTAAAAATAAGGCCGGAGCTGTGTTTGTCAACCTCACAACCGCCTATGACACTGTATGGCATCGCGGCCTCATCTGCAAGCTGTTGCAATTGCTGCCTGATTGACATCATGGTCCGCATGATCATGGAGATGGTTGGCAATCGCAGCTTCACCCTCGCCACTAGAAATGGCAAAAGAAGCAGGTTACGAAACCTCAAGAATGGCATCCCACATGGATCTGTCCTGGCGCCCCTTCTCTTCAACATCCACACCTCTGAACTGCCAACCACCATCTCCAGAAAGTATGCATTTGCTGACGACATACAGTGGCAATCATGCACGCTGATGGAGATTGGCAGGCAGTGGAAGGAGTGCCGACCAAGGACATGGCAACTGTAGATGAATACCTCCGGACTTGGAAGGTAAAGCTCCTCAGCACTACAAAAATGGTGTCGGCAGCCTTACATCTTGACAACGAGGAAGCTAAACGTGAGCTGAAATTCAATACAACAACGAAACCCTGCCCCTCTGCCCCGAGCCCAAATACCTTGGAGTAACGTTCGACAGGTCGCTCACATATCACGGACACCTTGAGTCACTTTGCAAGAAGCTGACGTCGCGTGTTGTGCTCCTGAAGCGGCTTGCTGGCTCCGGTTGGAATGCTGGAGCAACAACTCTGTGAACAGCCACCCTAGCCCTGGTGCATTCAACTGCAGAGTACTGTGCGCCTGTCTGATGCCGCAGTGCTCATACCTGCCTCATTGACCCTGCCATCAACAACGCTTCATGAATTGTGACTGGATGCCTGCGTCCTACACCAGCAGACAACCTTCCAATCCTCGCAGTCATCCAACCTGCTGAGCTTCGTCGCAATTGAGCCACACCGTCTTTGGCAATGCGTGCCATGGAGCTTGGACATCTGCTCCACACAGCGCTCACCCATGCATCGAATGCAGATGCACGGCGCCTCAAATCGAGACACCCATTTGTACCCGCCGCGCAACATCTCATCAGATCATCTGACAACGACAACATACTTGCGGCGCACTGGGTGGATCCAATGGACTGCGGAGTGGGAGGACAACCCCACAAGACTCTGCATTTTCATCCTCCACACTGGCACCCACTCCCCCGGAATGACCCTCCAAAGAAGAACCTGGGTCCAACTTAACCGCCTCCACACCGGTGTCGGAGTTTCCGCTCCTTTTACAAATGGGGTATGGCCTCCACTGCGGCCTGTGAGTGTGGCGCAGAAGAAGAAACCGTTGACCATGTTGTCCTCCAATGTCCAATCCACCGACCTCCTCATCAAAGGTATCCGGACTCTAGTTTTTTTGAATCCGACTCCAGTTCTGATCCAAGATGTAGGAATCCTGGTTGCAACACAACTATGAAACCGAGTCCTGAAAAAATCCTGTGAGCATATTTGACTAATCAATGTGCAACTATTACAAATTTTTGTTTCTAAAAGGTCCGTAGTTGCTACAGGTTTGTCAGTGGACCTTCGTATTTGAATAGTTATTCATCCGTCACCTGTAACGTGACAGTAACATATGATGAGTGTGCAGTAGAGTGGACTAGGTTTGGTATTAATGCACTAAACCCTAAACCTAAACCAAAACTGTAAATCTGAACACAAAAGTTTGGAAACATTTGAAGAAAGTAAAAAAGTGGTCCCTTGACAAGTGCAAGCATTAGACTGCTTCCAAAATGAAGGCGCCAAGGTGAGAGTTGAACTGAAAACCATTCACACAGTAGACATAGATGCATTCGCTATACTAGCACAACGATGCTGTTAAAGTGACAAAGTCAGCATTTTATTCTAACCAGATCACTCTCACCGTACCTATAGGCTAGCCACGTTCTTTCTGAAAAGCAAAGTTTTGCCAAACACAGACTGGGAAAAATCAAATCACACAACCAAAAACGGCACTAAAACTCCGATCCAGAAAATGCAGTCAACCAAGGTCATGCAGTGAAACATGAAGCTGAAGGCAATATTACCAATTAAACCTCTAATCAGAAAACAACTTAAGCTTACTAGACTTGCTACATCCACTGACAGTAACTGATGAGTGATGATTAAGACCTAACCGATAAGTAAAAAAGCACGAACTGATGCACACTAAAATAGATATTGCAGCAAAATAGGCACAGCAACACCATATCTCTAACCTCGACAACTCATAATGTACAAAGGTAATCTGACATCACATTGTATTGAGCCTGATAGTGGACTGGTGGGATGCTATGGTGGTGGACTGGTGCCCTGCAGTACACGACACGTCCAGTGTAACAGCGCCTTTTTCACACATTTGTAATTGATGTGAACTACATCACATCCTTTAAATCTTTGCGAAAATTCTTTTTGTGATTGTGTTAGCGTCAAATTCCAAAAATGAAATTTGAAAATCCTGATTCTGATCTGGAAACTTGAATAAAACCGAAGTACTGATCCGATCCGATTTCTTCAAAATGTGCTGAATCCTGCCGGATTCGAGTCCTGAAATCCGGATCCTCTACACTTCTGATCCCCATGAACTACATGGCCTGACAGTTCTGGACGATTAGACAATTGAATGGCTGCTCAACACCTTCCCCGAGATCTAGTGCGGCCAAGCAGTGGTTTCAACCACTGGCACAAAAGAAGAAAACGAACCGCTTGCTGTGGTCTAAGAACTACTTAAAGTGTGAAAGTGTGCCCAGCACATTTTTGAAAAAACGATTTGTCGATTTCATGAATAAAAAACAAAATTGCATGGAACTTTTCCTCTGTGAAGAAAATTTGTCCAAATTTTGCAAGTGCTGGTTTTCAAAAAAGTTTTGTCAGCTCGTGCCCAAAAATGCGCCACTTCTTTCAGGTTGGAAGGAACACTGCTTTTCAACCCAGTCATTGTTACACCACTGAACACACATGACCCATGTTTGGGTTAGGAAAATACCATCACTGCAGCTGAAGTCTGCCTTGCTGTCGTAACACTGAAAGCTGTGTGCTGTGATGAATCCGACGTAAAATGCTCTAAGCCATGAATTGAGGAGTTGTTGGGCTGACTTGTGTGTGTCAGGTGGCTTGATCTTCTGGAAGAGCACCGAAAGATCGGTAAACTGTTGTGATCATCCCCATACACAGAAAGGGAGGGAGGAGTGAATGTAACAATTACGTGGACATTTTGCTTCATTGCCTCCCTGGAGAAGTACATGCAAAGTGCCTTGAAAAAAGCTACTGTGGAATAATTAAACCAAAGCTGAATGATAACCAGTGCTGGTTTTGTCCCGTCTGCAGAACTATAGACAAAATTTTCACTGACCAGCAGATGTCAAGAAATCTTCGGAATCGTTGAACTTGATAAAGCACACAACTGTGTTCCTCGTGAAAAGCTTTGGGCAGTGTTGCAGGTGTAGTGTGTTGACGGCTGCCTGTCAAAGGGTGTCAAGTCACTGTATTCCTGCTGAGAAGTTGTCTGTGTCGGGGTAAAGTAGTTAAATCACAACCGCTCACAATGTTGCGACTGAAAGTGACAAGTTATCTCTAAAATATGAAATAGCATCTGGAGCTGAGTCAACTGCATTATGACATCTGCCATAAACCCGGTGTCTATAACGTTGTACTGGATGCATTATCTTCCGCGCACCTTGTATGCCTTTTTGCCAATTGCATGAATCACTCGGCCATACTGGTTTTGCTTGGCTTTACCCCTTCGTACAACAACACAATATGCCTTACTCCCACGAGGAGATGAAAACCGTCTGCCGAACGTGCGCTGAAATGAGTCCGCGTTTCTTTAAACCACCTGTTCAGACTCTGATAAAGGCTTTACGATTGTGGGACCATCTCAGTCTCGATTTCAAAGGTCCAGTGAGGGGAGCATGACCCTAGCTTCTGGCTGCCGTAAACGAATATTTGCGTTTCCCTATTGGTTTTTGCCGCTACGTAGATGACCTGTTTTTATTATTTCCTAACCAAGATTCTCTCAACAGGTTCTTTGCCAATATTAATTCTGTTCACAGGAATATTGTCTTTACCAAGGAGCTAGAAACTAATAATTGCCTGCACTTTCATGATCTTTTAATAATTGCCTACACTTTCTTGATGCCAAAGTGTTAATTAATGCTCTTATTTAAAATACGTGTAAGAACTGGCGCTAGAACAAACTTAGTTAACTTAATTCTTTCGCATTTGGTAGGTTTTGAGGATTTAGCACCAGGAAAAACAGATCGCACTTGGCTTTGGGCGAGTGTAACTCTGGTGCCAAAAGTGGCAGAGAGTTGTTCAAAGGCTCAGAAGACTCGGCAAGTCTTCTAGTCTGCACTCGAAAAACATTTTTTGGTTGAAGGGTGTGGATTTTTTGTGAGTGACGTCAAAACTTTGAATCCATCATTTCCAGTGTTATTATTTATATCTTTTAGATTCCATCTCTTATGGTAGATGGTGTCTCTTAAGTTTTGACAAAGAAACTTGACAATCATAGCAGGACTTCCATTTGAGTCATTTGGAGGGGCTAACCTGTGTGCTGCGCTGATTTCTGATCCTGTGATGACAATACCAAGTTGTTTGACCAAATAAACAACTTCCTCTGTATTTTCATTGTCTGTGTATGGAATTCCTTGTATCTCTAGACAACATCTCCTGCTGTATTGTTCAAAATTATTCACTTTAGCTTCTGTTTCTGCACTGTGTTTTTGTAGTGAAGCAACAGTTTGTTTCAAAATTGCATTTTCATGTTCCAAATTTTTAATGATATTTTGCATAGTTCTCAGTTCAACTTTAATTTCTTCATATTTGCTGCCCAAGTATTCCTGACATTTTCGAATTTCCTGTATTTCATTCATCATTATTGACAGAGTGCTATCAGTCTTTTGCTGAGCAATTTGAAGGTTACCCATGAATTCTTCCAATTTTTCTGACAGCGCAGCTACAGTTAGCTTCTTAATTGGTTCAGACATTGCTTTGTAGCAGCAAACTGTTCAAGCAGCATTTTCAATCAAATCAAATGTTGTAACCTCAAGGTACAAAGCTAAGTTTCAACATTCCTTGAACTCGTGTCTCCTCACCTCGACGGTCTGAGACAGAATCACATGCATAACAATCATGGCTTTCAACAGTTAAGGTAGAAAGCAGGATCAGAGCAGGCAAATGCAGCAATCAGTGCACATACGTGAATGCTCAGCGCACAACCAAAGTATCACAACATTCTTGTCTGAAAAGAAATTGGAGTCCCTTATCTTTTTAAGCACGAAGCACAGTTAACAAATTGATTGTTTGTGAGAAATTAATGCACAGGTGCTTTTTCCTTGTTTTTCTGTTGGAGACACCTAAGGGTTGAGCTTGCCAAGCTGAGTGGCTAAGTCTAATTATTGCAGCTTCATGCAGTCCTTTTCCTTATGCCTGAATCTATTCAGCATCAGGTGCACTATATCTCCTTGGCTTAACAGCTATCAGACGACAATCTTCTGTTAAGGTACCAAATGTGGATGGGCATTGTGTGTTAGAGGCCGCTACAGCTCATGTTTGCTTTGATGCTGAGGGTATAATGATTTCTGGCTTTGGGCCACCATAATCAAACATGACTCAGACATGCTGCCGTTGGAAATCTTGTCCAAGTGAAACATTGCAGCAAAGATTTTCCATCAATGTGATATAAATGTTGTTGTGCACTTTATTGTTCCATGTCAGTGCAATACAACATTGTCCACTGACTTCCAAACAGGGAACCAACAGCCATAGACACCTTAATAGTTGACCTATGAATAGGCAGATTCAACATCTTCACTGTTTTTTTCATTCATAAAACTTAGAGAGCATCCTGGGTCAATTAGAGTAGACATGCTTTCCACCGACATAGTGTCTGTCACGGCAGCTCACAAACACTCCAGAGCTTGCTGCATAGCACATAATGAAGGATAAAATGCAGAAGCCGAGGTGGATGAGGCATCTTGCGTTCCTGGTGGTTCCTTACATGCCCTTGGAAAATGCCCTTTTCTGTGGCATCGAAAACACACAGCAGAGCATGCAGAGCACTTTGCATATTTATACTTCTTGTCTCTGCCACTGAAGGCGCATCTAGTACTAGTGTATGTGTATGCCGCAGATGTCGAGTAATTATCTAGTACTAGTGTATGCATATGCCGCAGATGTCGAGTAATTATTCAGTTTCCTGGGTGATCCCATGTCACAGTCCTGGAATGGGCATGCAGCTGCAGAAGATCTCCCAGGCTCGGCGTACACTTAAGAATTCTTTTTGCACCATGACAAGTGCTTGGACCTTCTCAAAAGCATAGTCAATTGTCAAAGTGGACTCCTTAAGCAGGCATTGGTGAATCACGTGAGACGAAATATGACAGGTAAAGCCATTCCGAATGAATCCATCTCTGTGCTCTTTCTGTGAAACTGCGTGGAAATTGCAGTTTTTGTTCAATCACCTTAATTCCTGTGGGAAGTCTTCTAAACTTCGGCCAGGTTGTTGCTTGGCTATTGTGAGCATGTGTAGGGACTGAGGTTGTAGGTTATTGTAGAGGTCCCTACTGGTTGTCAAGACAGCGTTGTCGACAGTGTGGTCGTGGTTCTCGGCCAAACAAATTTCGGCTGAGGCTCATTCTTTGTGACGAATTCATTAGTGCTGATCGAAACAAGTTTACCAAGATTGTTGACATACAGTGTTGAGTTCCAAGAGTGGCAATC
>JGI24158J21664_10012928_pt1 | contig 11038 bp, 6 predicted proteins | sample Ectturendosymbi3_FD_21664 | JGI IMG/M metagenome (IMG submission 21664)
CTGATTAAATGAATAAAAATTAAAAACATAAATCGTTGACGAATGTTTATTTATTGAACTGATCACATACAGTAACGGCAGTTGACTCTATGCGTACCACAGTTTGCTGCAGGGCCGTTTGGATCTTGAGACCCTAGGCTAGCCTACATAGCCTACTGGCAAATCCGGCCGTGAGTGTACACAACCTACGTGTGACTACTCAAAAGCTAATTTCACAGTACTCTGTGTTTGGTACAACGCAACTGTCCGTCATGAAATTAAAACAAGAAGCTCTTGGTTTACCACAAGCGAACGTTTTGTTTACATAAAGCATTCAAGACCCTTATGTTAGCAATTCCGGTGACTAAAACAGTAGCATTTTGCGCTTTTGTTTACATGAAAAACGAACGCAATGTCGCGAACAAGAGTCATTCAACAAACTATTGCTTGTTGATTTTATCTGCAACTGCTCATAGCAATTCTACAGCTTCGTGGTAGGTCGGACCAAACATGAAATGGGGGGGCACAGAGTTTAAATGGGGGGGCCGGGCACCACTGGCCCCTCCGCTGGCGACGGCCATGGCGCCCGTACGCTGCCCTTATCTGACAAGTTGACGATCAAAAACAGGGACTACGTTTTTAACGGTTTATTTTCAACACATCTTTTAACAAGCAGGTCACACCTTCGCAGTTTATTTGACTAATATAACCGGAAGAACTAAAAGACTTAAACCAAATTTTGAAAACGGCCTCTAGTTGTAAAGTAATCAATCTGATGGAGATTCCAAATTAGATGAAGGTTTTGTGGAACGTGAGTCTCGTCGAGGTCGTCAGCACATCACCCAGTTACTGAGCACACCATGCAAACATACCGTGCTTTTGTACGACTTCAGGTTTTGTAGTCTTGCTCTATGTGCTGCTGAAATGTAGCCTAGCAACTGCAACAAACTGTTTCATTTTTAACAGGATTTGCGTCAATTCACGTTTATACAAAATCGTGGAAATTTTATGGTACTCGAAGAATTCGTGTTTTTTAAAACTTTGTTGATTCATGAGCAGCTGCAGTTTTGTCAGAAAGATGAAAACAAATTTGTACTAATTTCGTTCAATGCCCACTGGCCAGGGCGATTACATTCAGTAAAGAAAACCTCAAGCAAAAACAAGTTCTATTCTGGTAACGATGAATAAATGGGTTGTGCCGCCAGAACAAAAACTCGATATTTCACATGCGCCACCTAAATAGAGTTCAACACTTATGAGACTAGAAACCTTGCATTAATAGATGTTGAAGTTTTTGAATGTAACATACCGCTGGAGTCAGTGAGTTTCAATGCAAGCGTACATGTCATCTACATATCGATTGCTATCCTTTTTAAAAACACAGTTCGCTATATTTTTATGAACTTACAACACAAAGTTTTTATCATTTTCGTTACAGATTTCCCTGCCCAAATAAAAAAATTCGAAGTAAACGTTTATCTAAGATCAGTGGTTAAGGATCTCATCAGCACATCGGGTTTCTTGTGCACTGTTTTAGGCAGTGACACATGTTTCACGTCATTACAAAGTTGAAGTGCACTTCCATTTCATGGCAGAAAACAAAATAACCTGCTGGTCTTTGAACAAGTGAAAGACAAAATATAATTATTCTTTCCTATCTTCTGAGCAATCCGGGGAAGGTAAACTAAAAATCGTTAATCAAATTACTAAAAAATTCCAAAAACTTGACTTTAATAGGAATTTTATGATCACAATCGAAAGTTTTGTTAAATCTGAACACAAAAATTCTGGAATTTCAGTTTCAGCACAAAAAGTTTAAATTCAAACGAATCTTACCTTCTGGTGTTCAAGCAGTCTCCCAATGATTTCGACAATGTGATGCTCTTAATGTTCTTTATCGGTAAACGCGGTGATTTTTCCGATTAGTTTTCGCGACGATGATTTCCTTCTGTTGTTAAATCAGTCCGTCCTCCCAGTCGTAGAATAGTTAGCTGCTGAGCGGCTAAATCCACGTTTCGTTCCTTTGACCGGTTTTGACAAAGCTGTCGCAACTGGTAAGTGCTGCTGTCTGTCTGGCCGCTCGAAAATTTGAGCAAGATGCAAGCACAGGAACAGTGATACATTGACTCTGTAACAGAAAATAAGCCAAATGAGTTTTCATAATAGTCAAAAAACGATCGGCAAATAATCTACCGGCAACAAGAAGCAAAGGCAGCATTTTTATTTTGCATTCAACGTGTCAACGGGAAGGTAGTCGTACTTTGGGGAGAGCTACCGATATTCACCCTGTGAATAGGGTGAACTCTTCACAAAGTGCGACTACCTTCCCGTCTTGCAGTTTTTCAAACCTTCGGCGTATATCGCCATATCTCAGCATGTTTTGACGCGTCACAATTGGACAAATTGAAAATTAGCTTCGCACTACCGAAGTCTGGTTCGACGTTCGGTCTTTTTCACCAGATCCACTGCTCTACTGCGTGGCGAATATTTTGTTTATTGCCCATCTTTGTTTCCTGCTTGCGAGTGCGGTCACACATCTGAAGTGCAATTGTTTGACGCCAAACAGCTGCTCAGCGTGCTCCACAACAGCGCGTTCATCCGCGTTCCAGGCTTTCTGCTGCTTTGTGGAAACATTTGCAACTCTTGTAAAATAGGTCAGTCTTGAAAATCTTGCTCAGTCGTTTCAGAAAAAACAACACAAAAAGCAAAGGTTCAAACGAAATCTTATTGGATATATAACAAGTAACCGTCTCAATCGTCAAAAAAGTAGTGAGCCTTTGCTCAAGATAAAAAAAAGTATGAAATGTTCTGACAGTAGAAACAGTTAAGGAATTTTCGTTGTGATGTCGATGAAAACAGATGTTTCTCAAAACATTTAATATGATTTCATTTAAGTGATTTCTTAGGTTTGTTGTTTTTTATTTGTTTATTGAATTTGCTTTATTACATCTGAAAAGGTTGCTTATGAATGTAGTGAGTGAATGCTCTTCTCAACTTTACCTGCCAAAGCAAAGACATTCGACATTTTTCCGTTTAATGTATTTTTGCTTCGCTGTCTTACCTCATATCAGATTCCTCGTCATTTGCTTGGCTGTCTACTTTGTTTTTGATTTACGACATTTTTCAAGCCTGTTATACCTTTTACCTTTTGCGCATTTCGCCAATGTGACTATGTCTTTAAAGTAATCTCTGTGTTTTTTCTCCACACACGAAGTCAACCCAGGGGAGGATCCAAGATCGCCCCCCCCTAAAACCTAGGAAAGTAAGTTTATTCACCATGATATTTTACAATTCGGAAAACAGCACTTGCGATATAAGGCAATTTTGTCGTCCATTGTTTTGTCACAGGAGTGTTGTGAAGTATACTTTATCTCTCTTACAGTAGCGAAGCTGTTATGAGACTTGACTACCAAATATTTCTGAAATCGCCCCCCCTAACCTTACTGGCTGGATCCTCCCCTGAGTCAACCAGAAAACATGCTGATAAAACGTTTATCATAAAAGTTGCTCTTTGGCGCTGTTAGCGGAAGTGATAATTTTCTCCTCAGCCACCGCCACTTCGTTCGATGAGCCAAGCGAGGTCACGAAGGGAAGATGCTTGCATGAACCAATCTAGTGCTGTGCATGTTTGTTGCATTGCAGGGTTTCTTGACGTGCAGTATGCTCGATCTTTAAGGGATGTTGGAAATCGCTGCTGACAGTAAAATACAGAAATTACCCGTGTAGCATTTCAGGTGCAGCGTGATGGTAGGCAGAGAAGAGAATGCTGGTCTGCCCATAAACAGAATTCCACATTTCTAGCTCTATGGGAGAAGTTTTGGGCCGCTTCTGGAAGCTATGCCTGATTCTTCATTGAGCACCACTGTCGCAACCACTGACAGGGATCTTGAGCATTTGGAAGGGACCTGAGTCGGCTACGAGCTGCAAAATGTCTCCACAATACGCAAAACAAAAATTTAGTATTTGTATGAGTGGTTTATCATAAAAGTGGAGATTGTCAATGGAATTAAAAGCCAATGTTTTCACAGGAGCTCACAACGTAGGTTGAGTGCCATTGCTGCCCACAGTTGCAACCTCTCCGGTGGTGTTGCGTTAAATGTGTGATTCACCACGAACGGGATGTGCGTGAACAACAACACCATACATATATGTGGCGCGAACAAGCAATAATAGAGTGATCATGGCATGTGAACTCTAGTTTTGCTTGCTGCCAAAGTGCGAAGCTTTGCGCACATGCCGCTCGGGATTTCCGATCGCAACACCACTACGAAAACTGTTTGATAGGTGTAACCATTGATTTAAACAATGACTACTTTTTATTTTTTTATTTGAGTCTTTGATACAGACTCATGTTCCATATCACAAGGGTAATCGAATAACGCAAGAGCACAAAAATAATTAGTCACAGCGCGTTACAGAGTAGGTGTCAGTTGATAAACACAGTCACCGCTGAGAGAGGAGCAAAACACTTTAAACAGCGCAGTAGGTATAACTGCATTCACTCATCGTCACACAGGAATGCGACGGTGCGGGAGTGAAATAAAAACATCAGGGTTTTGAAGTAAACGACTAACAAAAAAGTCGGACTAGGCTCTCAGCAGCGAACAAAAAGATGTAAATTGTTTTGATCAAGGTTTCAAATGTTCTTGTGAGACTTTTAGCATGAGGCTGACAACCAATCGTTTTTACTGAACTTGAAGCAAGATTTGGCGGATGGTGTTTGACTAGTTATAATATATATTCACTTTTTACATGTTTGGCTTGCACACATCGTCTGCATGTTGGAGGTCATAGCGGAATCACAAGAAAATACAGAAATCATGACAAGGTTTTTTGTCGAGATCGCTGCAAAAACCGGCCATGTTGGTGTTTCTATGAACTTGTTGCTGTTTAAGGAACAAGGTTGAGAGTAAGATGGGATGTAACAAACCGTAAACAGGAAATACAATTGCAAGAGTGTAATGCAGAGGAAAAGGAAGCAGTGGTAAAATCAATCGTTATAAGAAGTACAACACGTTCAAGGTGGCGTGATGCAAGTGAGCACAAAGAAAAAAATATCAGGCAGTTGTACGTTTCGATCTACTTGAGGTCTCAACTTCAATAGCACTTGAAAACGGTTGAGATCACTCAGATATACGTTGGTCCAGGAAAATCGCCAGTAAAGCTTATTTTTTGACTCAGACACCTTGAACGTGTTCTACTACTTTGCCTTTTATAACGATTGATTTTACCACTGCTTCCTTTTCCTCTGTGTACGCCTCCCGTCTGTGTGCTTTGTAGCTTAACACATTGCTATTCACTCAGTTAAGTTTGGCTCACGATGAAAACATTTTTTTGTAGAAATGTACAGTAATTCTTCAAACTTTAGTTTTTGCGTTGCGGTTTCCTTATTCAAACCTCCACCAACAACATTCCTACACATGCTATACTTGGGCACAAGATCAACAAACCGCATGTTTAAATATTTTCAGCATTCATATTAGTCTATAATTGGATTGGAGATAAACAATGTATTGCTAACGACAAGAAGCCTAGCCTAATGTTTAACTGCCTTATCTCTGCAATGCATTTAAGACCAATCGAGGAAATGTCTGTTTCTGTTACGCACGCTGCCGAACGTTTGCTTTTATCTCAAGTTTGAGGCTGGTAGCCTTCTTTTTGCGTTTTGTTTTATGTATAAAGTCTGCTGCGAAAAAACTTATTTTCTTTACGTGCTACAGGTTGAAAATGTCGAGAACCTGTGGGTTAGCTTGTTGTATTCTTATTGTATTCGCCACTTACTTCAACCTCAGTTCTTCTGACGAGGTTTACAAAGAGGCCGTCAAAAGACACGATAAAGATTCACAACTCCACATGTTATGCAAATTAACTTAAATTGCTTTTTTGATGATCAGCAAGTTAAAAGTAGACATCCACGCTGGAAACTCTAATCGAAAACTGTTTTTATGAATTTCAGCATTCAAGAACGACAAAGCCTTATTTTCCAAACCAACAGATTCACAGACTATAATTAAAGAACGTTTGCGACGCCCGGTGATTGGCTACATCAGAGAGTTGGGAAACCTGAAAAAACATGAAGTTATGAAATGAAAATAGAGCGTGATTGAGGCTTATGTTCGGTTAACAGCTGCGCTCAGTGGTGCTGGAAAATGCAGGGGGCGTCCACAGAGTGAAGTTACAAAAATTACATTATATTAAATTGCTGTAACTGGATGCTTCTTCGTATTCTAAAATTATTAACACATACTGCATGGATGTGAGGGGAAGGTGCCTGATGGAGACATGCAAATATATGTTGAGTGACCCGAGAGGGAGAGAGAGATGATGCACTGCCATCGTTATCTTAAGGCCCCTATCTCTCTTCCCCTTTCGTAAGCTGGCCGATTACTGCTAGTCTATTGTTAATCTGCGACTTATAGTCTTCAACTCCGTTCAGTGGTGCTCACGAAACGCAACCGAACGCAACTTGAGTTCTACTTAGGGCAGGGGTCTCAAACTCGAATTGCTCCGACGGCCAAGTGAGGACCTGTAATGTAAACCGACGGCCGCATTATGACGCTGACGCAACAATGGCGATACCTGAACTTCACTAGAAAAAGCTTTTACATCATATTTCCTGTGGAACGTATCATGTGTTGCAGGCAAATCATTTCTAGCCACATCCACGTTCGTTCAAAAGGAACTTGTTCTTTCGCTGGCCGAGAACATATAAACGCCGGTGAATAAACTAAATAACTTGAATCAAAGCCGCAACCAGCAGGTGGCGTAACTGTCAGGGGGGCAGGGGTGAGATTGCGAACCGCCCCCCTGGCAAGCTAAATGTAAATACCATGCCCCCACTCAGCTTATATTTCGGTTTTAGTATTCTTTTGGTTTATAGTGAATTTTTTTACGTTTTTCTGAGTATTTTCCGGTGATTTGGGGTTTTAGTTTGGCCATCCACATCAACATTCACTATTATTTCTCATGTTTTTTTTTGAGTGTTGGCTAGTGGACCTCTACACTGGCCAGTGGACCCCCTTCAACTAAGCTTCCCTCCTGGCTCTAACCTCTAGTTACGCCACTGGCAAACAGCTGATGTTTTCGTGGGGGGCAAAATTATTGCAACTTGTTATTTTACCCAATGGCATCAACTAAACATTTTTGACGCTTTCAAAATGTGTTGTATCCAGATCTTTGGGTGGGCTGTTGAATAATGTGATGTCATATCTTCGCTTTGATCTTTCGTAGGTGTGCGAATTTATTTCACTTTCGTTTTGCTATGATTCCCCTGAAGACGAACTTTCTTGCATTTATTAGGTCTGTAGCCAGAGGTTAGAGCTGTCATTGTTTCACCACCCACAAAGACACATTTCAACGAGAGTCAAAAATTTTTATTTATGGCGAAGAAAGTAATGATCGAAATTTAACTAAAATAAAAAAATTACAATACTTACACCTTACTTTTGTAGTGCGTAAGTTTTTTACGTTCTCTTGTGGTGATGTAGACCTAATGTAGCCACCGAGCATACACACCAAAACTGGGCTTAATTTTGCGCAGAGATACAACTTGCGGCCATGTGTGGGAATATTACGTGGAATACCATTTGCGGTGAGGGATATGCTTCTTGCCACTGGGTTAAATCAATTGCTGGTCGACTTGCGGCACGAACAGTGATCCGGTTGACAAATAAAATAATATGATCATAAACCGAAATACTTCATCACAAAAACTTGGAAAATAGTTTTCGACAGAAACAGATAACCCACATTTGTGCGACGCACAGGAAGTGCGCACATTGCGCCACTTTCTTTTAGGGGGTGTTGATATTTGTGAGGAAATGTGAAACGGGAGGGATTAATTTTTATGCATAAAACGTGACGTTATTTGTGAAGGGCCCCTCTAGGGTGCTCATTAGAGTAGGGGGGGACCCCTAAATGATGTAAGGCTTTCAAAAATGAAGCCCAGCTTCAGCTTGTCAGCATCAAAATGACTTCACGCAAATTCAATACACTCAAGTTCACTGAACTCGATCATGACGTTGAGTTCAAAACTGTGAACATTGTTTGGCCGAAGTATCGGAGCGTAAAATATGTGATGTAAAAATAATACCAACGTCTTCGCAAAAGTTGTAGCCACTTTTTTTATAAAGAGTGTACGTCAACACCAGACCTCGGCAATAAGGAACGGAAAGTTAAAACACTTGTCGCAGAGGTGCGCGATGGTCGCAACACAGCGCGCGCAAAAAAGTCAAACCAGCTGGCTCATTAACCAGTTCATTTTCCACCAGCACGACGCGTGGCCTTCACACTAACTGCCATCAACTCATCGAACAGAGTAAAACGTTGGACTTCTTGCGGAGACACATACGAAACGATAAACGCTAAAAGCAACGATCGTCCTTTAAATCAATGTACGTTTATTTCTCACATATTTTAGTCGGAAACGAAACACAATCGTAATTGCACCGTGCACTGTTGATGTTGCCATAACACGACTGTGAACAAAGAGAACAGGTTGCAACAGATCGCTGCAATAACTTTTCAACACCTACCGCAAGACGTCTTTATCTTCTGTGTGGGAATGCTGAACATGCCAACTATACCGAGCTGGTTGCATCAGATCGCACGACGCGTGCAATCGCCCACAAGAGCGCAATGAGAATAATTTATGTGGCTCGTTATTTTGTACGAGGAGTACTGCCACATCATGCACAAAACAAAATTGTTTCAAACTGTTTACATAGCCAGAGTAGGACATGTTGGGCCGCTCAGCAGCAGGGCGGCATAAAGCCCTGCGATGGCAAAATGATAAAAAAACGAAGCAGATATTTGCAAGGATTGCAGCTTTTTTGATCAATCAAGAGATATTGTCAGCTGCAACGTATTCTTTGATCGAAAGTTAGTGGTGCTTTTGGGCAAGGGGCATTACGCAACGATGATTTTCTTGCTAGATGTCAAGGGGAGACGTTGCAGGGCTTACGTCCGGTTGTCCACAGTTAGTTTTACCTGATTGCAAGGAAAAACAAGGTAGTGGCGAACAATGATGAAGCGCAGGATTATAGCAGAGGCAACAAAGCGACGCAGACCGATCGCAAACATAAACATGGCGAATGAGAACAAATCGAGCCTCTGAACATCTGTGGAGAAACGAAGTATGAATCCGGATGAACTACATTTCTCTTTCTCATTGGTAAAAAAAGGTTGGTGCCTTTCATATAGGCAGCGTGGGCATTTGTTGCGCGCAGTAATGATTAGTTTTAGTTGTGCGAGCCCTCACAATTGCATGGCACACATTCCTTTCGATTGTGCAAATCTTTACATTACACAGCAAGCATAAATGCAGGTGGGAGGGGCGAACCTTTCCATTGCACAACACGTGAGATAACTCGGCCAGGAATTAATATCAACTTCGTATTTTTACTCGACGAAAGCACGTGACGGTCAGTTGGCATAAGACGATTTCATAAAAAAATCGCATGATGTTTTCGTGCAGAGACACGTAGTCGGTACATTTTGCTGATTAGAAACGCGTGAATTGGTTAGAAATCATTTCATTTTGTAGTTTTTTATCAAACATATTTCACTTCAAACAACAAACGGTTAGCTGTGCTTTCATGTGGGGTGAAGAAAGATCTAAGTCTGGTTTCAAACCAGTGTTTGGATCAAAATATTCCGAGTAATTCAAATCTCTAAGCACTTTGTAACCCAAGAATTTCTTGTTTATATCTTGTGAGTACCGAGATGTCAATAGTCCAACAGTATAATCGCAACCGTTTTGAAAGGCAAGTGCCTCCAATGCCCGGATGGCTTGTGCTGAAATTCCATACCCAGCAAAATTTGTATGAACTGCAGCAAATCCCCGCATCATGAACTTATTGGTGTTAAGAGTTTTGCAAATGTCTCTTCTCATCCAAGCATCGAAAGTCTTCATGGCAATTAGTTCAGGCGAACAGTTTGTCGGTTTACCACATGTTTGTTTGGTTAATTCATTTGATTTGTCAATTATTTTAGAAAATGCCACTGCTCCCAACTTCCCTTCGTTCTTTTCGTAAAATCCGAGGCTGCAGTTGTGCGCCAGTTCTGTCTTCATCCGAGCCACGTCATGGCGCCAAAGTTCACTTTCCTTGACCCGAAATATTTGACCCAGTGGATTTCGTTTTGTGTAATAGTTAAAAACAAATTCTGATAACTCCTCGATGTCTTTCAAACCCACTCTTCTTACGTCAAACTTAAGAAAGAAATTTTTGTTCATAGCTGTTTGGTATGAACCACACGTTTTTCCACATGCATTAACAATCCTTCTACACGCCTACTAGCACAAAATAAATAAAATGACTTCAATACAAATAAAAAAATTAGCGAAATGAAAAAGGCATTTTTATGTATGCCACTCACGTAAGCAAGAGGGCATGACAGCATCATAGGCGGATCCAGGATTTTTTTTAAGGGGGTTCAAGGACNAGTTCATCCGGATGTGTACTGACTGCATATCAGTGAAGACCCAACTGCTCATACACGGTTAATAACCATAGACGTTTTGGCAAAATTGCNTTCTCACCATTACCCAGGCTTACCAGGACGTTTCCGGAGCAGAAGCGGCCTTCAAAACAATTCCGAAATTGTGCTCAAACTTATCTAACATTAAAAAGGTAACTTTTTGAATGTCCGAAAAGTTTTATTATTCGCAAAACAAACACAGGTCCGCGCCGAAAAAACGCGTGGGGCGGGCATAGAAGTGACACAAAAACTACACGAAGAAACCTGAAATGACGCCAACAACCTTTGTTGGCAGTCTGTGCACGATCCATGCCGTATTTTGTTCGAAAATCGCAGATGCTTATGGAATAGAAGTTCATGACGTTTGGATATGAAAATTTGTTTATTTTCGCAACATTTTCCGATTTTTATTGCGTGACACCAGAGACGTAACGAGTGGGGCAAGGGGAATATTCCCCGGGCGCCGAATCACTGCAGGGGCCAAAACTCACAACAATGCCATAAGCACTTTTTCAAAACAGTACATTTGCTTCCCAAAGACCTCAGGTTCGAATATGGGGGCGCCAAACTTTTTTCTTGT
>JGI24158J21664_10012930_pt1 | contig 11038 bp, 8 predicted proteins | sample Ectturendosymbi3_FD_21664 | JGI IMG/M metagenome (IMG submission 21664)
GTGCTGGTATCTTTTCAACGAAATACAACCTCAACATCTAAAAACAGTTTCGAATTGCCGGAAAACAGTTTCGAATTACCGTATATTCTACACGTAATTAACAAATCAAACATCTATGTAGGATATACTAAATATATAAGAATGATTCCAATCTAAAACGTACAAGATTTCTTAGACAACCTAAGCTATTATTGGCAACTTTAGGTAATTCCATATGAACCGGATAAGACGTTTGCATGCATTTTTATAAAAATTGCATAATCCATGCCCAGTAACGCATTTATTGCCACAAATGAAATTATGTGAAAAAGACACATTCAAAAATCTTTTGATACTTTCAAATTTTATCGTTTGAATAACAACAAATGTTTGCTGTTGTATTTGTCGAATAAGTCTTCTGATGTATCGTTATGGTTAGGACAAATTCTTGTGTCCAGTCGCCTCGAAAATGCAGGAATAGGAGCTAAACTTCGGTTTTCCCGGAACTTTTTCATAATGGTCCAAGTACAAAAAAAGCAAAACAATCACAAATAGGGAAATCTAATGATTGTTCTACAGTACTTGCCCATTTCCAAATTATAGTCGATATTATCGAGTACTATGCATCGGCTCGAACCTTTGCAATGAATGGAACAGAAATGTGTGCTTCGGTCTTTGTGGTCGGATTTGTACCAGGCATGCTAAGATTATGCATTTAAAAATCTTGTTAGACTTTAAAAAATAAATCTAATGAAACTCTAACTGCGAAACATAGCTTTTTGGAAAACCTTTTTAATTTGATCAAAATTCAACAAAAATTTTTTTCTGATGGCTGTTACAAACCTCAGGTGCGGAATTGTCAACTTATTGCAAGAATTAGAATTCTGCCTAGTTAGTCTGGCTCTATCAGCTTACTGAAAAACATTTACATAGAAATATGGTTTTCCGAGTGACAAAATGTATGGCGCGTGACGGTGTTTGCAGAAGCGTGACGAGTAAATTGAATTATTTCTTGTCGCGTGACACCAAAGGTCAAGAAAAAAAATCGTGCGTGCGCTTGCCACGGATTCCAGACTGGCACAAAGGGGGATTGGGGTTAACCCCCCTTGACCTTGATATTTTACAAAAATTTATTACCTGCACAAAGCAAATTAATTGTTTTCGCATACTTTTGCTTGTTAATTTGTCGACTTTGTCTGATACGGCTGATCACCACAAGTGCGGACCGCAATGGCTACATTACCAATTTCTGTAGCATGATAGAACTGTTGCATGAGCTCAAAAACAGCTTTTTTAACATAGAAGCATCCAGGAATTTGATAATGTCTCAGCAGGGAAAAAGGAAAACTAAAATTTTCTGGACTTCTGTACAGAATGCAGAATTGAAAGTTTTCTTGCGTAGTTTATGCGCATTCTCAATTCTTGTGTAATTTAGAAAGATTCGATCATGCAAACCGGGGAGTGCGCCAGCCAGTCCAGCCGCACACTTTCTATGCTCGACTGCTCCTCCGATAAGACATCAGCGCAGCCTAATGTGGCAGTTGTAAATTGCTCTGACGCAATGATGAGTGCGTTTTACTACCCTGTTTTAACGCGCAGCCTGATACAGTATTTTTGCAGTTGTGAACTGCTGTGTGGCAGCGTCATTGTATTTTCCTTCGATATCCTAGCTTGGAGCGCTGATACTCTATATTCAGTGCAGTGACGCATAAAATAAAGGGAGTGCGTGTAGAAGAAAGTGCATATGATGTCAACAAACTTCGCCAAAACGTTGTTTGGAAAAATCAATATGACGTCAAATTGTGACGTCACAAACAACGCACACCAAATACAAATGACCACCACGTGCCACTGAATGAAACCCCCCCATGAAAGTTTTCTGCGTACGCAACTGGTTGTAAGGGACGCCGGAGGGCGGAGGCATCAACTTGAAACAAATTTGTTGAAGCTATTCGCGCACCCAGAATATTGAGAATTGCTCTCTATAATTTCTGTTGTTGCTTTTGGGGTCAACATTGTTGCTGAACAGAAAAAACATAATTGGAAACGATTTTTTTATATATAAATTTCCATTGTCGTCAACTCTTTTATTGCCCCCCCGCCCCACCATTGCTCCGGCGCCCCTGGCTGTTGCAATCAGCACTAAACTTAACAGCTGCGCACAAGAAAGCAATGAAGGATATTCAAAATTATCTATAAATCAAATTGAAATTGTGACTGGCATATGCCAAAGCCATTACCAAAGCCATTGCATGAGAAAACTCTGCGAACAAGCCAGCCTCAAAATCCAAATTGTTCTGCTTCCCAAGACAATCTTTTTTTGCGGTCCGCCTTTTTTTCTGCGTCGGCGCCCACAGGTCCTCTTCATTGTATTTGTGGTGCCCAGTCACATTTGCGGTTGGTTACAGCGCTGTCCTTGACCATCCATAACTTTTAAAGTACTTGCATTAGAATAAAACTTGAGATATGCAAGTTGTTCTATTTTTGTTAAATGTTCTGAATTTGTACAGACATCTTACATTTTCGTCTTGTTCCATGAGGTGCAGAACAAAAGCTAGACCACATTTAGAAATTTTTCCATACTCTTCTATAAATTTTGCACACTTTTCTCGTCATAACATTTTTTTGGAAGTAAAGTCACAAAAGTAGAACATGTTTGTTTTGGTAACCAAACGTATGTTTTAGATACTGATATTTACACGTTTACATTGAATACTGAAAGATAATGGCATGCTCTCAAAGCTTGTATCACAACAACGGCCACTTAGATTATTTTACTGGTCACACCAAATGTTGGTTGGATTTGCAGGCTAAAAACAAAAAAGTCCGCACGTAAATTTTCCACAGTGTACTCCACGTGCTATCTACAGGGTTGTCCATGGGACATATTTATCTGTCCCATCCCATAGCAATTTATGCCTGTCTCATCCCATGGGGTTCCAATTACATTATTATAATATTAATATGAAATACGATTCGCAACGTGAGTCTGCGTTGTTTGTGACGTCACAATTTGACGTCATATTCATTTTTTTCCAATTATAGAGAGCAATTCGCAACGTGAGTTCAAGAGATACGGTAGACTACTTTCATGGGTGTCCGCAGAGGGGGAAAATTGGTTTTTGCCCCCACTGGAAATTGGAAATAAGAACCCGTATTGGTGGCGTAGCAAAGTAAACATGACTAAATAATTCACACAATTAATCATATTTTTATTGAAGACTTAATCAATTTGATTGCTTTATCAGTAACTGGCCACAAAAGTGTTTGTCGTTACGAAAAAAATTTGTATGCAAGTCCAAAATCGGCCCGAAACATTTTGACAAACTTTACCCCGAACCCGGCACGGCCCGAAAAGCCCGGTCCGGCTTACAGCAGTTATTCAAATACTTTCTTTGAAGCGGAATCCAATGAATTTCCGTAAATGTATTAGTACGTGTCATGCACACTTTTTGTTCAGGCGGCAGCACAGAACCACACGTTCAATATTTGTTGCGGCGCTACAATGTTTTAACTTATCCCACGTTCCAACACAACTTACCTCATCTTCCCCTAACCCGGAGGTTCTCAAACTTTTTTAGATACATACTCATTGACTCAATGTTTCTCAACCTTTTATGGCCCGTGCACCATCTTTTTAGAAAAAATATCCGGCGGGCCACTCTCCTGTGCTCACGCGTCATTAACAAGTCAGAACTGTATTGCACATAGCTGGTCTTACATAATGTATTGTACAGTGAAGGTTACAATTTTCAGGAACGTTTTGCCAAGGATTTATGGAACCCTCCGTGGACCACCAGAAATTCCAGATGGATCACCGGTGGTTCACTGGACCACGTTCCGCACGACTGCTTTAGGTGAACCTATGTGCGGCGCACCTTTTATAAATAATTAAACAGTACGCGATTGGAATAAAAAAAAACACAAACCATCAGTTAAGTGTATGATCATCACTCCATAGGCATGTATTTAATGTGACAGATGAGGTTGGCGCAGCTTCACAAGTAAATCAATACTGGGAACTGGTTTGGAAAGACACAGACATTGGTCACGCTGAAAGTCTTGCATGAAAAATGCTGTTAATTTCGCTACTCGTGTTGTTGCGTAGCATTTGCCACCAGGTTGAAACCAGGGTCGCAGCCTGGTTTTAAGGCTTGGTGAGGAAAAATATATTTTATATTTTTGTTTTTATTATATGTTTAAAAGAAATTTTCCTGAGCACACCACAATTTAGGGAGGCATAAAAAATATATGGAGGGCACTGCCCCTTCCCCGTGGCTATGGGCCTGGTTGAAATGGTATTAAATCATAAATAATAAAATAATCGCCAGAAGAACCTATTTATCTGCTCGGCCTTGCATGAAATTTGTTTTCGTGCGCACCACAATGAATTTACACCAAAACAAAATGCCAGTACGATAAGCTCGCGTGCCCCTGATATTTCTCCAGCGTACCACCTAGGAGAACGCCCAATCCAGTTTTAGAACCCTTGTCCCATCTCTGCAGCAAGCCAGTACCTAAACTTTACCGCATCGCTTGCAACAAGTAGCCATTTATCTGTTCTCCTCTAGATACATAGATTGAATATTCGCTGTGCTGACTAGGACAGGGTTGCCAGATATTTTCCGTAACTATGTCCAAAATCTTCATAAAAATGGCCAAAACGGCTAGACTAGCCTACAGATCTGTTTCTAAATCTTAGTATGGTAGCAGTTTATCTATATTCTGATTGCTATGCCCAAAAAGGTATACAAGTTTCGACGAGGGCCCCAGAAGCTAGGGGACCGGCATCGGTCTGCTTACCCCCTGGCAAAATTTCCTCTCAGAGGTCCCAGTTGCTATCTTTCGAATTACTGTCACAAACTGCAGGGGTCACTTCCATCCTGGGACATAAACTTGATAATTGTCTGCACGATATGGGATAGGTCTGACTGTGAGCAGCAGTTGCCGCTTTGATTCGTTTGGTGACCATTTTCAGATGGAGGTGTGGAGATGTACGTTTGAGGAACGTGAAATGAGACTTTCACGCTTCATACTTTTTTTAAACTGCAGAATGCACAGAGCAAGCCATACAAGTTTCAAGTTTATAATCGTTCCATATGACACAGCTGTTCAACAGAAACAATGCTGACGGCCGTTGCGAAATAAGAAAACCAACTGCGACTGTTCTTGCAGTGACTATTCTAGCTTGAAAAAGTCCCAACAATATCAATGATATTTTAGGAATATTTACCGCATTTTTGGCTAGTTTGCAGAGTCCATAAGAGAAGGAGATCATTGTATTTGCCGCCCTTATGTCTGGTAGACATTCCATGATACGATCCAAGGTTGCCTTGAAGAAAAAGCACTGTTTACTCTATAAAGTAGATTATAGAGGAAGAAGCAAAGCACAGTTTTGAAGCGTTGTGTTGAAATGGCTTCGACAGAAGAGTTTCTTAGCAACGTAGTCTCTTGCAAAATTTCGGTTAACTTTCCTCCCACAGACATACAGCCTATGATTTGATGATGAAAATAACAAAGCGAATAAAAAGGTAACTGCTTAATGAAGCAAGGACGTAAATAAGATGATTGTGAAAAGCACGATGAGCTTTCCCTTCAGTCTTTACATTAATGAAAATAATTTTCTACTGAACACCAACTTCTTTTTGCTTCTAAAAACTTTTTCTACTCCCGAAAGGTCATGGTCGGGTGGGGTGATCGTAAGTCAATGCGTTATTTCAACAAACGATCCTGTCTTTAAAGTATGTATGTGTTACGCCTAGGGTTGCCAGATCGCTTGAAATTTTTTCAAGGACATTTTGTTTTTCAAGAGATACGGTGGAACAACATGTGTAACAACATGTGTTACGTCTAGGTTTGCCAGATCGCTTGCAGTTGTTTCAAGGACATTGTGTTTTTCAAGAGATACGGTAGACTACTTTCATGGGTGTCCGCAGAGGGGGAAAATTGGTTTTAGCCCCCACTGGAAATTGGAACTAAGAACCAAAAAATGTTAGAAAATCTGAAGTCAGCATTTCAATTCCGATTAATCGATTAATTCTTGCAATACCATTTCATTTACCGGTATGGCGCTCACACTGCACAAAAGCCAGCTTCACTGTTCTGGTGTGATGCAGTGATGAACTTACAGAACTCCACTCATGTCCGCTCCTTCGCCTGCAGACTCACGTTGCGAAACTTGCGAGCGCATTGTTCTACTGTTTCTCTTTGTTGCGTAACAATAACATGGCAGCTAATCTTGAAAGGTTCACTCGAAAAAATTTTGGCACGGAGTGTGTGATCGATTTTAGGGTATACTGAGGTCGCTGAACCCGAATATGCACTTAGTTTTTTCAAATTGGCTCTGGTTTTTGAGATATTGAGCGCAAAAATTTTTCAGCGAAAAGTGCAAATAGGCTACCTATGCTGCACAATGCAAATACCTATGCTGGTGTCCCTATTGGCCGTTCAGTAACTTTGAAAGAGAGCTACTCGGCTGTAGAAATGGTGTTGCAGAAGCTGTGCTGCAACGAGCATAAGTGGTTGATATGTGTCGATTTGAAAATGGTAAACCTTTTATTGGGACAGCAAGGTGGTGATGTGAATATCCATGCTTTCTTTGTCTGTGGGATAGCAAAGCTGGTGATCAACTCAAAGTAAGGATTGTCCCGTACGTGAAGAACTCGTGGTGGAGGAGAACAATGTGATAAATTAACCTTTGGTTGATCGTGATATAATCCTCCTCCCACCTTTGCATATCAAATTTGGGCCTGATGAAACAATTCGTATAGGCGCTAGATAAGAATGCTGATTGCTTCCGATACATCCGCAACAGATTTCCTGCTACAAGTTGTGAGAAAGTTAAAGCAGGAATTTTTGATGGACCTCAAATCCGAAAGTTGATGAAAGATCCCGCGTTTGTTTCTCACATGACAGTGGTTGAATCCGCAGCCTGGTGTTCATATGTTTCTGTGGTAAAAGAGTTCTTGGGAAAAAAGAGGGCAGACTGTTACCAAAACATAGTAAAGCAGATGCTAACGAACTTTCAAACTCTTGATGGGCAAGAATGAGCATAAAACTTCATTACCTCTTCAGTCACCTGGGTCGATTTCCAGATAATATTGGTGAAGTAAGCAAAGAACAAGGTGAAAGATTTCACCAGGCCATCAAGACTATGGAAACAGGGTACCAGGGTTGATGGGACCGTCATATGATGTCTGACTACTGTTGGAGCCTTATGCGGGACTCTAACCAGCAAAATTTCAAGCGGAAATCATATAAACGTACCTTTCAACAAGTGGATTGACCTAACCTGGACTATCGAGGACAGCTTATGTTTTATTTTGTTTATATTGGTATGAAATTTCAGTGCCATTTTGCAATGTACAGTAGCATGTTCAGTGATACGCAATTTATCAATAAGCGCTAATGTGAAAAAAAAATGATTTCAGTATATCTCAAAAACTAGAGCCAATTTGAAAAAACTAAGTGCACATTCGAGTTCAGCGACCTCAGTATACCCTAAAATCGATCTCACACTCCGTGCCTTTTGAAAAAGTAATTTTTTTGTCGACCTGTGTAATTAATGCGTTTTTCCGCATGTGACTGCTGACCTCAGACGTCTTTGGCTGGTGATGCAGCGAGACAGTAACTGCTGATAACAGTAAGACGCGTTGTTTTATACTGTGTGAAAAGAAGCAGGGGTGAATCTGTGGCAATGCTTCCACTTCCACAAGTTTCAAAAATCCATCATAGGGTGAGACTGAGTGTGACAAATGTGTCCAAGTGAATAGTTTAACCAAGCTACGCTTATGCAGCTGCTTTTCACACTGCATAAAACTACGTGGTTTGTTAGAAATACCTCTGTGGAAGGCTTGTGGGAACACGTCTTAATCATTAAGGCTCAGTTCCAATGTGCCTGAGTAAATAACCTAATCCAGCTACACTTATGCAGCTTCTTATCACACAATATAAAACTACGTGGCTTGTTAGAAATACTTGTAAAAGGCTTGTGGGAATACATGTTAATCGTTAAGGCTTAGCTCTTACTTGTGAGCGAATACTAAATGCAAAGCTATATTCACCCTGGCGAGTTTTCATAATTCGTCTATTCAGTTTGTATGCCTGTGTGGTGTTCTAATTTCAGTACGTTCGAATCGTAAGTTGTCTGATAGTCGTGTTAAGATACAGTGAACAGTTTTGCGAGAGTGTGTAACTTTCTTGATTTTTCACCGCTAATGCTGATCTGAGAGTTGATTGTTCTTAACTACCGTATGACTTGTTTGTAGAACGTGCTCGCAAAAATGGATATTAGGCCGTTTATGAAAAGCAAAAGCATTTCTGATAGCCAAAGTGTAGAAAACAAGTTGGACAAAAGATTTCAAAAGTGAGTTCTATTCAACCAGCACAGACAAATGAGAAAGCTGCAAACGTACTTGTTGATAGTTCAAGTCCATTTGAGACTCATTTGTGTGGAGTTCACAATAGTAACGACTTTTACGCGCCAATTCAGCAAAAGTTGTAACAGATGACAGAAAGTACACCTTTTTGTCAAATTCGTATAGCCTACAGCTCCACTTCAAAATGATTTCAAAATGATGCTAATGGAGCGCGTGCTTTCACTGGGAATTTTCTTTGTGGTGTGGAAACAGTAAAGTGTTTTGTGAACGTCCATTTGCATTTCAACGTTAGCAACCTGAAAACGATCAGCAAAATGTCAACGTTGGCTCCCATGGAAAAATTTCTACGGACGCCCATGGCTACTTTAACTATTTCAGTAAACTTTCACGTACGGGCACATCAGGCCAAATCAGGCCCGTAGCCAGGTTTTGAGGTTTGGAGGGGCAAGATACATTTTTAGGGGGCACGATTTTTGTTTTCATTATATTTTTAAAACAAATTTTTCTGGGAACAAGATGATTTGGGGCGCACAAAAGAAATTTGGGGGGAACTACCCCCGAATGACCCCGTGGCTACGGGCCTGGGCTAAACTAACTATGTACGAAATTGAAAACTAACCAATATGTATTCAGACGACACAACCGTTCTTGAATAGTTTACTGTTACTACCAGGGCCGGATTAACCATTGGGCAAACTGGACAAATGCCCGGGGCCTCGCGCTTTTCGGGGCCTCGGGCTTGAATATCAAAGCACTCCTTTACAGTTTTTTTTATGTCTTTAGGCTGTTCACCACGCTTCAAAATTGTAGAGCTTTTTGATTAGTGCGTATAACATTAAGATTAAGGAAACTGACAAGTTTGGTATTTATCGTTTTTGAGTGACGTACAAGCATGGAACCAAAGAGCACCACGCTTTGTGACGCAAGAATTTGATCGAAATCTCTGCATCCATGGGCGTCCGCACAAATTTTTCCAGAGTGGGCAACGTCGATATTTTGCCTATCATTTTCAGGTTGCTGACGATGCAATGCGAATGAACGTTCACCAAATGCTCAACCCTTCCCACCCAGTGGCGTATCTATGCAAAGTGGCGCCCATGGCAAAGTTTAAATGTGCCCCCTTTCTAATAATTTAAATATATGGGCACAAATTTTCCGAAAAACAAACTATGAAGAATATTAATGTTTTATGAAGGAAAATATTTGGCTATGTGTTTGCTCTAAACGTTTCAGCAAGTAAAATGTGAATTGAATTGTCCATAAGTACCACAACATGCTTCTGTATTCATTTATTTTACTTATGAAGAAGAGCAAAACACATTTAAACAACAACGTTTTTATAATTTATAGGGCTACTAAATGTTGCCTGACAAAAATGTTATATCTTGCAAAAAAAATCAAACAACATATTGCAACTGCAAACGACAGTTTATTTTAAAATGAAACACATTCAATCTGAAATGTGCAAAAATTATTTAATGCATGTATCATTTTTGTTCAAAACACACAATTCCATCGAAATAGTAATATATACAATTTTTGGTTAAACTACACAAAAATGCGAATTTCAAAACACCATTTTTCGTGACTTTATCGAAGCAAATTCGTTTGTGATTTCATCAAAGTCAGCTTTGTCTGTTTCTTCCATTCCTGTACTCATCAAAGCTAGATCGCACAAACTGCCCGACTAGTTGTTAGTCATTGGGGCCTGGAGGTATTAAAGGGTCAGTTTTAGTTCACTGAATGACCGCTCGCTGCTTGCAAGACAAACTGCCATCGTCAGCATTATTTGCAAAGCAATTCGAAGAATGTCAGGACTTCAGGACTCGATACTTTTAAAGTTGCACGACTTGAAACTAGCATTTTTCAATTTAGAATCTTCTCATATAAATGTTTGCTATCCACATCTGAGCTGTACAAAACTCCTAATTATCACTCACAGTCGGGACTGTAACAAAGGCCTTGGACATCGAACAGAAAGTCACATTTGGACAGAAAAAGGCAGCTCTAAACAAGACGAATAAATTTATTCTTTTGCTCAATATGCACGCGGTAATGATACGAACTGCTAATTTTTTAAGGACTATCTGTACCTTAGTTTCCGGACTGGGGCGTTGTATTCAGCCTATTTGTCGGACACTAGTGGCCATCGAAGAAGTTTCGTAATGTCGGAGTGCACCGGAGCAGTTCAAGTAATTTGTAAATCTGTAGGACCCTAACAGCAGTTATTTGCGTAACAGTCACATCCTCACAGCCACAGACTTAAAGTCATCAACCAAATTCGAACTAATATCGTCTTGCCTGAAATGCAGCAGCATAGACTGACCTATCTTTTCTTATAGCGTGAGAAGGTCGACGTCTTGTAGACATGGCATGGGAGCATTCTTGCTCTGTCACAATGTCTGACCGTCGTGAGTAGTAGGGAACTGGGGATTGAGGGGTCCGGCTCTTTTCTTTGTTTGTTTATTGTATCGACTTCTCAATGATGCCCAAAAATTGCATCGGAATTCCCCACCCCAGGGCCCTTGTCTTTTCCAGGGTCCCTCTGTCTTCCCAAAATTGCATAGGAATTCCCCACCCCAGGGCCCCGTGTCTTTCCCAGGGTCCCTCTGTGTTTCCTTGGGCCTCTCTGTCTGTCCTCATCCTTGAAAGCCTGGAGCAAGAGTTTTGTATTTTGCCAG
>JGI24158J21664_10012933_pt1 | contig 11037 bp, 4 predicted proteins | sample Ectturendosymbi3_FD_21664 | JGI IMG/M metagenome (IMG submission 21664)
CTGTATTGTCTGTTTTTATCAACCTGCGTTCTGCAGAGTGTGTGTGTTCATACTATGGACTTCGTGTCTGCTATAAACAAATAAATTAAAATTAAAAATTAAATAAGCTTTTCAACAAAACAATGCGAAAACTAAGTGCGAAGCTCTAAAAGAAGGACCCAGGGCATTTATGAAAAAGAGAAGCCCGAAGTGGCCACCTAGTTAGCCTTCCATAATATCCAGTCCTGCTCATATCATAATTTGCAATATCTTCTGCCTAATCAAAAATTCAGTAGCCGATTCATTTTTAGTCACTATTCAATAGCACTTTGACCGCTAAGAAATAAAACCTCCAACGTATCAAGGTAGCTTTGTGAAGACGAAAGAAACATTGCGACTTCGCATCGGGTTTAAATGCAATGGTCGGCAACGTGTTTTTGCCTCGGAGCCAAATTTCCTCATATTTTCAAGAAGCTGCTTCACTAGAGCTGCGGTCGTAGCAATTGGCTTTTAATGCTGAAACAGTGAAAGATTTCTTACATAGAAGCTAACCCACTTACTAGAAGCTGCACTCAACCGTTACGTTATTATCCTATCAAATGTGACAGCAGTGCATTCTGTGTGCAGCTTGTGCTTTGATGCGATTTTTGTTCCTGAACTTCTTTTGACAGCTTTTCAATGTTTGGAAAGTACGAAGTACAGTAGTCTTTAATTTCAAACATGATTCCAAACTCAAGTCGTTCAATTTGTCCCGCTGTTTGTTTTTCATGATGTTCATGCTTGGGAAAACTTGTTCTCAAAGGTAAGTCGAGTCAGTCAAAGGTTGGCGAAATCCCATTGCGAAGTTCTTCATATTTCCAAAAGAATCAGTGCGAAAGTGCTGCATTGTCGGGTTTTACAACATCCGTGATCTGATGTTCAAATCTGCGTTTGCATAGGCTCTTTTTTTGGAATTCTTCCTGTTCTAACTACAGTTCCGCTCGATTTACATTTTCAGTGGCAGAAATATCTAAAGCAGTTAGATCAATTTCTAGTGAATGAACGGCAAATAGCAAAGCTGCTCTTTGGTAGCGAAAATCTTGGTAACGACCAGCGAAAGCGTTTTTGCTTTCTCTAGGGGCATGCCTAAGGCATTCTGTGTTTAAGTACAGCCGGGTGGTTAGTTTGTACTTCTTCAAGCAAGGCAAACACTGCAGATAATTGTTAAGATCATCGACGAACAATTTCAGCTTTCTTTCAAAATGTAAGACTTCTTTAAAAAAAGCAAAGCTGTATTTCCCTCTCCTTCAAGTTTTTAAAGATATGGTGTGACATCAATCATAAAGTATAACGTCCGTCGCCACTCGTGGGATGTCGGTTTGGGAAACTCAAGACCATTTCCATCCAGAAATATGTAAGTTTACTCCGAGCGTGCTGACAAGTATGTTAGTACCTCCCTTGGGAAAGTCATCGCGATGTTGTTGTGTCGCATGAAATCAAAATTTTGCTGTCGACTTCTTGTAGCAATTCACGAAATTACTCTGTTAACAATTTCTATGACTAAGTTCATAACCTTAATGCTTTCTTTGGGAAAGGACTTGGCACAAAACGCCGCCTGCAAATGTACAATAATTACAATTGCAAAGGTATCTTCACCCTTTGTTTGACCAGCAAATGGTGGCACTTCTATCAGGCCTCTTTTGGTCCTTCAGAACTCTTGTTGCGGTCTAACAACACTGAGCGCAGCCCCGCAGCCAGTTGTTAAGGTTGGGGGTCGAAATACATTTTTAGAGGGACAAGATTTTAGTTTTTATTATATGTTTAAAATATTTTTTCTGGTCACAACAAAATTTGGTGGGTACAGGCATTGAATTCCCCCCCTTGGCTACGGGCCTGCCTGAGCGATATTATCAACATTGCATTATTCATGGCAAACAATAGAAAATGCTGGATCTGAAGTGGTATTATTGGTTTGAATGGCACTGATACTCAACGATCTTTCCCTGACCGCTTTTGCTGACAAAGACGAGCTTTCTCAATTGTTTTGATAATTTCTGTCCTGTTTTCAAAATTGCTGAATAGATGCTCGGAAGCCGCGATAAGGCATGTTTTCATGTGTTGCCCATATCAGAAAAAAAGCTTACGTCTTTTCATTATTTCGTGGCTCACCACAAGACTGGCTTTAGTGACATTAAACGTTGATTTCATCCGGTTGTCAAAGACATATTTGCTCTGGATAGAGTTACGTCTTAAATCTTCCGTTCCTTTTTTCTTGTGGTCCCAATGTGTTTTTCTCCAAATAGCGCATGTTTCCAAACAAAATGCTTTGCTATTTGCAGTAAATGCATCTCTATTCTCTTCCTCGATTTTACGTTTTCTATGAATCCATATTTACCACTTGTTGTAGTCTACGTTTTACTTTTCTTTGCAACTCTAAACTAGGACGTGTCCTTCAGTTTTCACTGTCACAATTGAGAAATAAAGTAGGTTGAGCTCCAGATGGACTCACTCGGTACTTACTCCGTCACACCACAACGGCTGGTAAACTTATGCGTGCTATTTAGTTAAACTCTTTGACTGTTGTTTGCGGAAAAACTGATTCTGAAAATTTATCAACATCGGAAAAGCTCACAAAAAAGAACATGTTTCTGCAACTGCACCATGTAATAGTTCTTTAAAACTTTTTTATTTATTTCCTATTAATTTCAATAAGAAATAACATGAAGATGTGGAAAATGTACAATGTGATAAATCGCAATTATGAAACTGTTAACAGCAGACCTTTCCACTTGACCTGACCCCCTTAATGGTTACAAGGAACACTGTTACGTATGCAGCAAGTAGGTAGAAGCTCATTTTTGAGTTGAACTCTCCGGGATCTTCCATACCGCTTGTGACTTGAAGTACGTAATTCCTGCAAAAATTAAAAGACATCGTGAGTTGTGTAAACGACGCTGTGGTGCTGCCGCAAGACTGCGATGTTTTCATAGTTATCGGACCACATTTTTTAATTAAAACAAAAACAGGAAGTTATTTACGCAGCAAACCAAACAAGGCTGCATCACAGTCAAACCCAGTTTTTTCTACTAAACGAAAACAAAGTCACAACAAACTGCTTGTACTGAATTTTAGATTTAGAAGATATTACAAAAAACTTCCGGTTGAAGAGAGAACTTTAAAAATAATCTGCAAGCGCACCTCCAGAATTCCACTTGTGGTAAGGATGCATTTGATTCAGCAACGAGAGTCAGGTTTGTCGAATTTTCGCCAAAACCTAGAGAAGCTCCATAAGGAAGGCACGAGTTGGTATTCCACACGTTGTCTATAAAAAAGCAAAACACTTTTAACTACAATATCTTGAAAATGACAAAACCATTTCATAGGAAAGAATCAGATGCTCCAGTGATTGGATTCTGCACTAAACTAGGCAATGCATCAACCGCTACAAAAATACCTTAGATTCACAAAATTTTGAACATAAGGCATCCAAAAAATTGCCATTCAGTTTTTACGATGAGAGCGATGCATGATGTACTGCTCTTTCTCGTGCACTAAACCTATTGCATCGCCACATCCCGACCCCATGACGTGAAGTGTTCCGAACTGTTTCGTTTTTCTAAAAATTAAAAATGTTATCGTTCGTCAATAGATTCTATTAACCACTGTAACAGGTGAGTTTTTCGGAAGTTTATTTTTTAAAAATCACGTCATCCCACAAGCAACAATGATTCGATTCAGTCACAAGTCTGTCCAAAGCGCATGATGCTGTACGTTTATCACAACTACAAACGTATATCAAAGCTCTTACCACAAGTATTCCATGGCAGATCCGATGCAAATGAATTGACGAAGAACAGAATTGCCCAGGCCATGATGAGTGTGTAAGGTATCATGCAATACATTGCGATGAAGAGACTTGCAAAAGCCAAACCCTTTGGAAGTAAGATGTTTTCAAAAGCTGTATCGATGTAGTTCATCTCTATATCAATGTTTTTTGAATGCACATGAGCTGCTGATATCTTCAATGTTTTTTGAATGCCCATGAGTTGCTGACCAACACGGCTGGTGTACATTTTGTTTGTGCCTGTTCCGTCACTGCGCTTGCTTTTCAGTATCTGTATCTTTTGTTTTATATGTTACGAATTGTATGTCAAGCAATATTTAAGGATTGCTCGATACATTGCAGCACATATTGCTTAGTTTCAAAGTAATGCTGTAATCTTAGAAACATGATTCCGGTCGAAGTAAAATACACGAAACTTTTGAGAGCCATCATCAAAGCTTAAGGTTAATTTTGTCAAGAGTTTCCGGCTAAAACAGGCGTCGCAGATTCCACAAGCAAAATCAGCAGAAAAGATTACTTTCATGATTGGCAATCGATCCCAAGATCCTATTTTTCCACGTCTCGTGTATTGACCATGTCCAATCTCGAATATGTACAGTGGAAATGCAATCAACACGCAACCAATGAGGAACGGAATTAAGAAAACACCTGAAAAGCATAGACATTTGAGCTACCAAGTCCACCAGATGCACTAATGACAAGATCCAGATAAGTTCTTCAGATTTTACTTTTACGGTTCCAAATTACCAACCCATGTGAAATAATGGCAAATATTGCAAACGTGCAACAATTTCATCACTGAAACACTCTTCAGAACGTTAGATATGAAAAATAAGGCATGTCAATGAATCTTGTGCGGTTATTGCAACTTTTTAGTGCATTGGAACGTTAACAGGTAACAATATATTGTTACTTGAAACGGGAATTTTGACAGGCTCTGCTTTGGTTTAGGATGGTTTTGAATTGAGTTCTGATGGCATGTTATGTTGAGAGCAGTTTCACAATATGGGTTTTGGAAGGCAGAATTTGGTGCGCTTGCTGTGTGAAGATAGGAAGATGTTGAGCGTATTTGGCACCAATTACCGCCGTTTTTCATTCAGAAACTGATTGTTATCAATAACTTAACTTTCATTCAAATTGATGGGTTATCCATTGCATTGGCTCGCTTCGGACGAACGATGCGTACACATTAAATTTAAGATGTTTTAGCTGCGTCGGAAAATTGCGAACTGTCTTTTAGGCACGTTTATCTGTGCTTTGACTTACACCATGCGACGTGGTAATTGATTTCAACGTACAGTATTTACCATCATGGTTTCAAATCGTGCATTTTTATCATAAAAGTGTGTTGTAGTTATGCAGAGTGAACTTGAGCAATTGCCAAAATTCCGAACAACATAATTGAAAAGCAAAAAATAATTTAAAAGCAATAGCGTGAACACTGCACTATGCTAAACGTGCTACACACTGGGTTTTAGGCTCTAATAGTTATTTTAATTATAGGTACTCTTAGAAAAATGCTATTCCATAACAAATGTGATGCGGATGTCGAATGACAACTCTTCAATTTTATTAAATTTCCCTGTACAAATAACTAAGAAGTCATGTCAGCTTCATTACCAGAGAATCGATAATATTGTTTGCAAAAATTACCCTGATGATCCTGCGAAAGCCACAGTGTCTACTCTTCAGGAAAGTGTTGGGGACATTGTAGGAAGATATACGCTTAAGCTGTTATAAACAAACATAAATTTTAGAAAGCTGTACGGTCCGGTTGGGTGTTAACTTGTATACATTGTTCAGCTCAACTTTTTAAGCGGGTGTAAAGTTTCTTATGACAGAGCCATATTATTCCAATCACATTTGGAAATTGAGATATTTGCTAGGAACTTTTTAGGGTGGAGTAGATTATCCTTTCTAGTAAATCAATATCTTTCAGAAATCTTGTTGACTCCAATCAACGAAAAAATTGCGTGATCGTGAGGTGAAGTACACAACGGTAACAGCAAGCAGTGGTGTCTGTATGGGGAAGCCAGCGAGGCAATTGCCTCGGGCCCCCCCATTTTAGCCCCCCCTTGAGATGTTTCGCGTGTAAATGTTTCTTTTACTTACAAGAAAAACTTAGAAGCAGATCATAAGTAGGTGCTCTGCTTTCAAAACGATCCCCCAACATCAACTTTAATGTGTAAGTAGCTTATGCTCCGACTTCAAAAGGCCCCCAGTAGCAACTGTAATATATAAGTACTCTGCTTTCAAAGAGGCCCCAATAGCAACTGCAATGCTACATTACACGGTTTGCTGAGTATGATGACGTCATCACAGGGCCCCATTTCCGCCTTACCTCGGGCCCCCCAACCCTAAGTCCAACGCTGACAGTGAGCATTGAATAAATCAAGAACTCAATGGCGATTCCACAATTCTGAAGCAATCAGCAACTTTTGAATAAAACTGTAATGCTTGAGATAACGTTAAGAACGATGCACGCCGATTTCTTCAGGTCTGTACCGTCCTCTATATCCCTGCTACTCACTCACTTGCATTTTTACAAAACGTCTAAAACTTGACTTGATAGGAAAGAAAATGTGGATCTCAGTGTTTTCGAATCCCTCGAAGCAGTGCAGGTTCTTTGAAAACATTATGCCTTCGGTTTGCGCAGAAGCAAGACTTGCTACATTTATACCTCTGAAAACTGTTTTTAGGTTTCAACTTCAAACCATTGTAAACAATCTGAAACAACGCACAACGTTTTGACAAGGGTATGTTGCACGAAAAGTATTTCGAGCTGTGTACAAGCGCAGTGAAGGCAAATCACTATTGTACCAGCCCTGCAGTGGTCGCACCTTGACTTTGACTAGCAATCAATGCAGGAATCATGACGCAGTGTGTTGTGTAATAGCTGTATCGTGTCCAGAACTCGTGCAGTATCCCGTAAGCGTGTATGCTATGTATAGAGATTTGTGTCATATGGGTTCAGGGACTGGGCATGGATTTCATTGCAAAAAACTAAACAAAGAAAACATGCTGTTAGATCATGTTGGTGAAAACAGCAACTTGTTGTTTACGCAATCGAACAATCTGAAACGATCTGTAAAGCCAGGCTTGCACACAGATGTAATTGCAATGTTTTATCATTATTTCAATACCAAAAATGAAGCTTCATTGCATCCTTTATTTCATAGATATATAATTATCATGTGAAGCTTACCCTACCACAAAGTATGCAGTTTTTCTTAGTTTTTTCGTTAATTTTCCTCCAACCTAGAGAGAGTAAGTACGTACTGTAAACTCCAACAATTTATGTCAACACTATATGTTTATTGTTTTCCAACTTGATAGTCCAAGTCGTTTCAAGCCTTCGGTGGAAGCCTTTTCACTATCTATTCCTTTACCTCCACCATTCCTGAAGCATAAGTATGGAAATCTCCACAGCATGCCCAAACCAACGTTGTAACCCAACAGAGTGAACATAAACTCTATTGGACGATCCCATACAGGTCTGAATACAAAACATATGCAAAGCTGTAGCAGCCGTTTAACAAGCTAACTACTTAGATATACTGGGAGAAGCATTTGCAAGTCTTCTCTTGTTATAGAGCTAATTTTTTATTAATCTTTTTAATAAATCAAGCCCAATACACCTTTCAATGGAAAAAATTTGTTATTACACTAAGTTGTGCGAATGTACAAAAATAAAATGGATTCACTCAACACATGTTTCAGACAATTTCAAATAGGTGATCAAATATATCTATACAAGTAAATAAATGAAAAATATATCAGTCATAGCAAAACTAAACAATTGCTTCAGCGTCGATTTTTTACGACGTACAATTTGTCTTAGTGAGCCTGGACTAGACCAAACATCAAATGTTAATCACCCATTTGTCTGATCGTTTTCATCAGTAAAAGCACTGAAGGCCTAGACTTAAATATCGGTTAAGCATCGTAATTCTAAGACTACAAACAGTGCATTTCGGATGGGGTCTAAAGTTCATAGCGATGCTTCAGAGTGCACTCTGCATCACGTAAGTAAATAAAAGTCTGAAAAACTAATTTGAAAGTTCAAGTGAGGTGCAATCGAGTAATTTATCTGCTTACTGCTTTGATAAAAAATTAGGCAATACCACCAAACAACTTTTAATTTATCGTATAAACCAGGGTCTCCAAAATTTTTTGTCCGAGGGCCACACAAGCTGCTACACAACAGTTCGAGGGCGGGACATCTTACGTTCTATGATTCTTTCGGGATATGCTACATTATATTAGATCAACTAGTTTTTCGTATATATATTTTTTCAAAATTGTCAAAATGTCTTTCCAGCCGGACAAAATGGATTCGCGGAGTGTAAATTGGAGGCCCCTGGTATAAACACATGGATTTCTTTTCTTGAAGAGTTTGAATAAAAAAGTTTATTGTAAGTGCAACCTCCTGCGATTATTGTGCTTAATTAGTAATGTACACATCGGTCCTGTTATTTGCAACTGGTCGTTGTTCTTTTTAGAGAAAAAGGATTAATGCGACCTCAGCTGAAAATTACGAATTCCAGAAAATCCATAAGTTAAGTCTGGTAACATTTAAATTTTATTGGTCGCATTTTAAGCTAACCTCCTTGGCCAATCAACGTTTGTTCACACATTTTTTTGCATTTTCAGTATTTACTAAATATACATATTTTTAAATCAAGGCTGTACAACAGGTAGATTATATTTTATCTATAGCAATTTTTGCATGTTTCTAAGCGGAAAATATATTCTGAAATTAGCCAAAACTCATTTTTAACAACAGAAAAAAAGTTTGTGAAAAATACCAACGAATTCAATTGCAGTTCGATACCTTGTTTGATTTATTTCCTGCCATTAACTGAACAACAACCAAATACGCAATACCACAGGTGTAGGAGCAGGTTTTTTGGGGGTACCAAGGATTTTTGGCCAAATTTCCCCAACCCTATACATTTTCTCTGTAGCTGTTGGTAGATTTTAATTTCGTCTCCCATGTTGCCATAGACTTAAAAATGGAATATTTGGCATTTGAAATTTGGTTCTAAAACACGACTAACGAAAGGTACGCTAGGCTGTGCAAGAACATTGTCAGAAGCCAGCTCGTTCAGTACTCTGAGCATATGCCTCACAGTACTTACTGTAGGTTTGGCGTTCCATTCACATTCCAGCTGTTGGTGTGAGCAAATAACCTCACACGTAGCTGAGATAGGCCTAAAGCTTTTTCCTTCTCTGAAGACACACGTGATATATGTAACATGTATCGTAATATTTTTATTATGACTATGCAGTGAGTCTCACAACATAGTCTGTTCAACTGCACATGCATGCAACAAATTGTATGGCAAACTGTGTTCATCTAAACACTGTCCTTAAGATTAAAAACAAAAGCTTTTCTGTACTTTCCTGGTATGGACTCCACTAATATGAGCTATGTGCCCTGCACTATACTCGATTGCCTCAGTGTACAATTAATAAAGCATATAAATGAAATGTCTTCCTTTGCCCAAACCAGGCCCAAACTTTCAAGTGAGTCAGTTATTTATCAACTTTAACAAACTAAGCTACGAAGTTACTAGAAACAGTTTGTTGATTTTATATTATTTAATGAGTTTTCTGCGACATAACAAACTTTAATACTATCAATAACAGAGAAATATAATTCCATCAACATTGCTGATAAATGTCGAAGCTTCTTTGCTCAAATTTTTTTGGGATTTTGCCCAAATTTTGACAAATCAAAAGTTTGGGGGTGAGCTTGCATCCCCTGCACCCTCAGCTCCTATACCAATGCAAAATACTATTGAAGTGCAATATTTTGTTTGAAAACTTACCTCTCAATGTCAGTGGAACCATGCTTGACGCTTTTCTTTTCATCCATAGTGGTAATCACTATTTTTGTTAATTGATCTCAAGTTCGTGAAACAAATAGAGTAAACGATTTACTTTGTCAACAATAACCACACACTAAATCTTCTTTTATGCACATTTCCTCCCTTAAACTTAAAAGGCAAGTTGTGTCAATCCTGAGATATTTCTAAATCAATCTAAGTGACCATGTTGATATAGCCGAAGAAACAAAATTATAAGAGTACAGCTTAATCAAAGAAACTCTAGGCCACTTACAATGAAAACATGACATTAAAATGAAAAGCACCAAAATATATTTTCGAGTATAGTTTCTCAGAAATAACAAAATTTTTGCTCAAACTTCGTGTTCTTATTCTACATATTTGGAAACCCTAACAAGGATACGATAAACTTTGGAGCATAAAATTGGGATAGACTTAACAGTTTCATGAACACTAAAAAAGCCTTCAAAAAACTATACATTTTTATTTTGAGACGTTTCGGATTATTCTTAATCCATATGAACAAAAACTTACATCGCGTGTGCATTTTTTGACTGAAGATGGATTAAGAATAGTCCGAAACGTCTCAAAATAAAAATGTATAGTTTTTTGAAAGCTTTTTTAGTGTTGATGAAAGGATACGATAGTTTTCTTTAAAATTTATCCAAAAATCTGTTCCAGTAAACTGCTTGTTCATGAGTTTCCGCGACTGACGTTTCGGGATTAATATGTAGCAAATACTGTGCGTGACCGTAAAACTTATATGCTGTCCAAACTCGCGGTACTAGCCTGGGACTGCTGTAAAGCAGCATGGGGAAGTGCATGTTGAATTTGGAACTGGTACCATCTGTTTCTATTTCTTTCGCAACGAGATTGTATCGTAAGTATCAGCGGCGTAACTAACGGGGGGGCAGGGGGCAAACCACCACTCTGAAAAGATAAATGCAAAACTCGGGCCACCTTTAGCTTACAATTTGATATTTCCTATTCTTTTGGTTTTCAGTAGGTTGGTATTTTTTGCGTTTTTCAGAGTTTTTTCGTTTTTTTAGCTGTTACTGACATCCAACACATCCGGATTCACTATCATTTCGTAACGTTTTTCTAAGTGTTAGCTAGAGGGCCCCCTACGGCATACAGTGGGCCATCTTCGGCAACCTTTTGCCTCCCCTGGTTTAAACCTCTAGTCACGCCACTGTTAAGTGTTAAGTATCGTTGATATAACTCTAAACTGCAAATTAGCTACAATTTCCTAGAAGACTACATCTCCCGGCTTTGAAGGGTTATAGCAGGCCTGCACAACATACGGCCCGCGGGCCACATGCGGCCCACGAGAGCTTTTCTTGCAGCCCGCGAGAGCTTTCTCAGTTGCAGAAAGTGTTGCAA
>JGI24158J21664_10012934_pt1 | contig 11036 bp, 8 predicted proteins | sample Ectturendosymbi3_FD_21664 | JGI IMG/M metagenome (IMG submission 21664)
TTTTTTTGGAAAATTTAAACTTCATTTGAAAGAACATGATGAAAGTATCCGCTCAAAGAAAATGGCTGTAGCCTAGGTCTGCTGCCATGACACGGTTTGAATAAAATGCTAAGCTTTGTCTTGTTAACAATAACACCTTAGTAGTCGAGCGGAATGTTCCAAGCTTACTATGCTAGCGGTCGTGGGTTCGACTCTCGCCTTTGCAGCTTTGGTGGCACTGGTTATGCATCATACTTTTGGATGTAACCGGCTGGGTTTGATTCTTTTGTGTTCGTGTTTACGCTTTAAGGTTTGGATTCGGTTTCTTGAAACTGAAGTGAATGTTTTCTATGTATCAATAAGGACATCTGAACATTACCAGTTTGATAAGTTTAGGGCTGCTGGAGTGACTGGAAACGCCATTATAAACAGCCAGGGGCAGGGCGACAATCCTGTGTATGTTCAACCAGAGATGAAATTTCGCAGCCCTCCCGGCCATCTTCACCACGAGCCGCCACTGCACCCTACGCAAGCACCGCCAATTTAGTTTCAGTGACATCCAAACGTGAATGGCCTTGCTGCTCTCCAGGTGACCAACGTGCGGTTCGCGGGCAGCCGAGTCCTTCCGAGGGGCCCGCGTGATCATTTTCTCCAAAAGTAGAAATTCAGCCGCAACCACATAAAGTTCCATCCAAGCGACTATGACAATGTCTTCAGTCATGGTTAAATGGAAATGATCGCACATGTTCTCTGTTACGTCACGAATCGCTACAACAGATCAGCCATTCATAGAACAATCGCGGCTTTGTGATTTGCCTTTCGTAGGCGTTCTGTGCTGCAGTCTACACAATACGCAGCTTGTACAACTTTATTGCAGATAAAGCTCACTTTAGCATATCTGACCTGTTTTCCGCGTAGTTCTGATTTGATTACGTTGCTTCTGATAATGGCAACGGCTAACCAAAAGCTGAAAGTTTGCGATGGTGATAGCAAACGTCTGCGAGAGAAATTCCAGAAAGGTGGACAGGACTTAGGACAGTAGCGCAGGCCTACTTCTTCGCGCAAGTCGAAAACAACCTGTTATGCTTGATATATATCAGTGCTCTTCAACAGGGGTTCCGCAAAACATGTAGTGGAGTTCCGTGAGTTTTAAGGTTTCCTTGTTTTTAGGGGATATGATTTTTTGCTTCAGTATGTTGATGCGTCATTATAAATATTTTAATCATCGTGCCGCATTCAGACTCCAAGTAGGCCAGTTACAGTAGTTAGGTATACAGGAGGTTGAGAGTGTAGATGGCGGAACAAGAAATATTGATAGTTGTTGCGTCACTTGTTCATTTTTGTGCAATTAAGAAAAACGTTGTTGTTGCATCACAGTTATACGATGTTGCCGATGTGAGTAGAAACTAGAAAGCAACAGGGTTGCCAATTTGGCTTTTTTGAAGCCAGATGTTGAAATTTTGGCTTTTTTTGAAAATCAAAAAAACGCCAGACAAAATCTGGCTTTTTTTCACAGGGAAAGGCTTGCCTCTGGCAAAACATTGTCTGAGATACATATTCGTCACAAATCTCTTCTGACGAGAGTCAGTGTAAAGAATATTGCAAAGATTTTACTGTTGCCCTGAAAATGTTCGATGTATTTAATAAGAAACAAATGTACGACAGTGTAATTACGGGGAAAGAAAACGCTTGAAAATATTGGAATTGTGTTATATCGTTGTTTCTGACGAGTTTTAGTGTCTATTTTGTGTTTGGTTATGCATGTTTTATGTGTGTATCTCTTAAAACTGCTATATGGCTCTTTTGGGACAAGGTCTGGCTTTTTTGGTGAAGACAGGTTGGCAACCCTGGAAAGTAGACTCAGCCTGAGTGTAGTATAGAGTAGACTGAGTCACAAACTAGAGCTGCTGTTCAACCTTCGTGAGAATAAAGTAAAAACAGTGTGAAACCCAATTTTTTACTATTTAGTCAAGCCAGATAGATGAAGCAAAATAGCATATTTTCTTATGTGAAGCGAAATCATAACAACGGTGTGGACGGTAATGAGCAATGTAGTTCAAATGTAAAAGAGGCACCTAATCCGAAGCGGACCAAATGTAATTCAATTGCCAAAGTTAGAAAATGGTACGACACTTATCTGAGATACGGGTTCTTTTTGCCGGATGACCAAATTCCGAATGTAGCAGCTACATTCCAAAAATGCAAGAACAACCGAGACATTAAATTTCTTGCTTTTTAACTTCTGTAATAATTGTTTATTTTTTGAAGTGTCTAATAACGAAATATTTGATTTTCTTACAAGTAATTCGTGTTTTTTACATTTTTGTTAAAAGGGGGTTCCATGACAAACGCGAAAGTATATCAGGGGTTCCACGACGACAAAAAGGTTGAAGAGCACTGATACATATATACAACAAAACAGTTTGAGTTATCAGAAGATAACGTAAAAATACATTATGACACCAACCATGCATCTTCTGAAGTTACGCCTACGATGCAAATACACCAACATATTGTTTTATAAAAATTTGGCCCGCAACGCAACCTTTCAAACCAGGGGTTCTTAAAGTTACCCCCAGGGAGTATTGACATTAGATTTTAGGGGTCAGAATAAGATATGTATTGCACAGCGCTACAATAAACTTGAAAAATTGCCAGCATGTACGTGGAGTGAGCAACCAAAAAGCAAAATGCACGTTCCCCAACGATACAAAGAACCACTGCAATTCATTTTGATGATACTGTCAGGCATTAGCGCAGCCAGAATGAGGCCGAAGAGGCCATGGCCCCCTCCGAAACAACCTTGTTCAGATTTTTCGTTGGTGATTATCAATTTCAGCCGTTCGATGGTTAGAAGATACACTGCAGACCCGATATAACGCGGATATCGGGATCCACAACATCAGACCGCGTTGCAAGTGAGTCGCGTTATACCGAGGTATTTTATTACGTAACAAATGGTATAGAGTCATGACCAAGAACATACATTTCCATGACAATGTGATGTTTATACTAAAAACGAGTCCAAGGTTGACTGCTTGTCTGTTCTTTTTCTTTGCGATCTCTCGTATTTCTTTCAAGTGTAGGACGTGAATCTTGTCCACGTTCTGACACTCTAGCCACTGCAAGGCCCAACGGTTTTTACGGGGATATACCTAACATACGTCATACGTGGTCTGGATTGTGACAAAACCGTATGCGACTGCGCATTTTGACATGCTTAAAATTATTTACCTAAAAGTACTGTATCGCAGCAAATCAGTTATGAAATCGGGGTCCATACTCACACCGCGTTGTATCCGGTCTACAGTGTACTTCATGTAATATCCTGTTGTAATAGACCAGAAATTGAGCTGAACATCAAAATGATCTTTGTGCAAAATAGCCAAAGATTGAAGTCTGATGATGTCAGTGACTGGCCCCTCCCGAACAAAATTTCTGGCTCCGCCGCTGCTGTAAGGTAAGCCAAAGCAACCCACAATAGCACGTACGTGTTTTACTGTTGAGTGTAAGTTCTAGCAAATTGCGATAATTAGATCTCGTTTAATCCTCAGTAGGTCATTTACCGATTCACCGGCAATGATGTTTTCCAGAAAAAAACAACAGAGCACACAAGGTGCGTTCACTGCTGTTGTTATTTTCTTTTCTGGAACTCAAAATGCATGAATCTTTGTTTTGTCTTCACTTTAAGTTTTTTTTAATTGATGTGCAGCGTTACGTGAAATTAATTTCCTATTAAAAATTTTTGCTGATAGATTGGACTACGCCGCCTGTATCGAGATTTATTTGAATTCAGGCTATACACATTCACTTTCGCACAAAGAAAAACTTTAGTTACAGGTAGCCAGAGCCGTATCAGCTGCACTCAATATCCCCCAAGTGGGGGGGCCCACGCTGTCACAGGGGCTTAAAATTTAGTCCCGTCACCACTTAGCCCCCCAAAGAAAGCTTCGAATCCCCAAATTGAAATGTGAAGCACTAGAAATCAGTGAAGGAAGACCTCAGTTTCGAACATGGGGGCGCCAAACTGGCTTCTTGCCCCGGGCGCCATCAAACCTCGTTACGCCCCTGCTGCCACTTGATCAACGTGTTTTGTGTAGAGATTGTTGTAAAAAAATGTAGAATGTCTAGCCCAGGTAGTCTTCTCTTATTTTGTACTGCACAGCAGCAAGATACCTTTGGTGCTTACGAAAAGTTACACATTTGCACAGCCTGCTGTTTAGACAGCCAGATGGAGTAAATTGTGTAGTTTGAAGAGTCTATTTAGCAGTTGTCCCAAAACAGAGTAGTGCAGTTAGTGGATTATGGATGTTAACTGTTGCGCCTTCGCAAGCCTTAGTCTATATTTGTTAACATTTATAGGCGAATTGAGATACAAATAATCTAAACATGTGACATACACCAGGAGATTAACAAGTCCAGACATCAGCAAGGTTTATGCATGCGTATTTCGGCCAGTAAAAAGCCCCAATGCACACGCTTTATAAGCACATTTCACTTAAGCTCATGGTAAAGTTTATAATTTGCGCTAATGAAAGAAAACGTTCTTGGTGCCGCACATGCTTTGACCGGCCTCATATATGCTCCTTCGATAATAATGTTTTCATAACTGAACGACAGGATTGATCCTGAATTCTTGCAATTTTTTTCCTTTGGATTTCATTACGTCATCTCCAAATAATCACCGTCAATTAAATGACAATGATTTACGACCCATATCCTTTCGTTAAGCTCCTTCAAAAATTTTTAGTTGTAAACTAGGAGTCTATTACGGGCATTTGCGGGAAAATATTTATAATTAATTTGCACAACCTGTAAATGCTGTTCATGTTGTAAATTAAATATAAATTTTCAGAATGTCTAACCCCCTGCACAAACATGAAGACCCCAATGGAAGACTTTCTGGCGACGGTTCTGTCCAGGCCCGCAGACACCATTCGGGGCAAGTTACTCCCAAATCTCTTTTGTGCCATCCCAAATTTTGTTGTGCTCAAAAAAATTTGTTTTAAAAATTTGTTGTTTTAAACATATGATAAAAACAAAAATCTTTCCCCCCTAAAAATTTATTTCTCCTCCCAAACCTTAAAACCTAGCTACGGACCTAGTTCTGCCAAAATTGTGTCTGCAATTAGGATCTTTTTTTTGAAGGCCATTCGGTCTCGAGATGCAGCATAACGCCAAAATTTTTTTTATATAAATCACCATTAGGGGGGCCCAGAGTTGGGCTGATACGGCACTGCAGGCAGCCGCCTGTGTCAGAAATAGTGGCAGTAACGAATTTTTATGGCAAGCAGTTTTCGTGCATCTCTGCAGTCTACTCTGTAAAGAAAGCGGCCGTGAAACCTAGCGCAGTGCGTCAAACGCAGCAAACCTTCTCACAGTACACAACAATGCAATATTAGTTGCTAATTAACATTAATTACGTAAAAGCAAAAGGGGCAGCGTTGTTCTTGTTCCCTAAATTTTTAAAAATGCAAATCGCTTTGAGTGCAAAAAAATACGTAATTCGCAAAATAATTCAAGTTTCGGAAGAAATTTAGTGAAAAATTATTTTTGTTTACTCTAGCTCTGCTTGGAAAAACTTGACTGCGGTTTTTCTTGCAGGAAATACAATATTTTTAAACCGTGAACTGACTTAATCACTGATAGCCACAGATCTTCGCCATTTTCTAATTTTGTTTCTGGCGTATACCACACATGGCTTTCTCTGCTCTGCCTTTCCAACTTTTCACCCGTAGCATTGATTACATATTTCGAGACTGAGGACACGTAGTGTTGCGTGAAATCGATTTCCTATTAAAAAATTGCTGATTGATTCAAGTTCGCCGCCTTTGTGGAGACTAATTACTTGAAAACAGATACTGTTATGTGCAAGTCTGAATCATAGCAAAGTCATGAAAGCAGGGAGAGTCCTGTCGGCTGATTCCTGAACAAAGCATATCAAGAACATGCAGCAGCAAACGACTAATAGCTGCTGAAAAGAGCGCAACCATGCATTATAGTTCCACCTACCACGCGTTAATATTTGCGTCAAGGTCGGGATCACTTTTGGTTCTGTCTTTGAAACTTCTCGGGCGTTAAACACTTTGTTTATTGGTAGCAACTCGCCGAAACAACCTAAAGCCTTGAGGCCTGGTTTGTTTCTGTGTGAATCGTTATATCCAGTGTGAACAGACGCTCGTTTGCTTTTCAGTTTAGACCACAAGTATTCATAATTGTTCATTACACACAGTACGAGTTATGAGGTATTCTTCCAAGTTTGTGTTCGTAAGAAAATGTCATCATTATATAATGCTCTATTTCTCAGACACTAACAACCTACTTCCCCATTTTCTATGCTTTTTACACCAACTTTAGGAAAACTCATGAAACAAAGTTCACCAACACGCATTTCAGAAAACGCTGCTGCTCAAAGCCAAGCGACGTTTTACTTCTGGCGAACCATTTGCCATCAACGACACGTATGCGCCACTTCCTCATCAAACTGGGAAGGCAATCTCTTTCATTATATTGCGCAGTGACGTCTGATCTGACGCACACTGCAGTGCGTCAAAAAGTAAAAATTGTGAAGCATTTGCTAAGCTGCCTCCGTTAATTTTGGTAGCTTCTAAGTCTCTTTGAAATCGCCGAGATAGATCTGGCGCTGGTCATGTGGCCACCTACTGTTACAGACGATTGACGCGTACAGACGTCGGGGTGTTGTTACATTTCTCGTCTTTAACAGACATGTTGTCGTGGTCGCCACTTCGCTTTTCAGACATAGATCATTGCATGTAACGGCGCCAGCNGAAAAAATTTAACAGGAAATAATCCGTAATGCAGTACCCATTTGCAGTTTANTAAACTTAAGCATGAAAAACGTTTCCTAATAACTATTTTCCAGTGTATGTTTCAAAATGCAAAATTGCCTGAAAGGTAATTGGTTTTCAACCATTTTTGTACCGAAACCCACTACAGCAACCCACAATAACACAACGACTAAAGCAGCCCTGCACAACATACGGCCCGCGAGAGCTTTCTTAATTGTAGAAAATGTTGCAAAAGCACGACCTCGAATAAGTAATTGTCGTTCCAGAATTTCTTCCATACTACAATGAAATCTCCACATCGAAATCAAATATATTTTTGTAGCCCCCGGAAAAATAATGTTGATAATTTGGCCCTTCGAGATTTGAGTTGTGCAGGCCTGGACTAAAGCAGATTTAATACAGACTAAAGCAACCGTGATACAGCTATGTGCATAAAATAGCACTTGTGACCCCTCCAAAAATGCTTCATGACCCTCTTGGGGTCGCGAATCCCAGGTTGAAAACCACTTTGGTACGCGAAGGCCTTCAAGGTGGTACGCGAGTAGGCCTACCTTCTGTTTTTCCTCACAAAAAGTCTGTATTCACAGCTTTTGCTCTTAATTATCGCGGCCTGTTTATTGATGCATTTCCGTGTATTTTTTTTCTAGCAGGTTTCAAGTGCCGCTAAAATTGGTGTAATGGGCTCGATTCCTGATGGGGTCATACTGACAAAGGTGGAAGGTGCTTGCGGCCTGTCCGGTATTGTGCTCGGCGTTAATGGATAGGTGTGCTGTCACTGACTTGCATTCACTAGTAAAGTACCGCGTATAGCCAGGCAGAGCAAACGCGTAGACCAGACGTCCCACTATAAAGGAAGTACGACGCGAGTGCATTGAACTTCCTTTCTTTCTCCGATGATTGGGAGTTAAAATGTTTTGCGAATGAAATATTGAAGTAGGATCAAGCAAAAAACATTTGCAAAACGTCAGGTCCAGATAAATCAGCCACCAAGGTTTTACTGTTTATAGAGACCAAACAACAAACAAGGCACATTTGATGCACTGAACGATATCCATCTAAGTTTCTTGTGCTGACCGTCAAAGCATCTCGAAGCTAAGCAGCCCAAGTGGGATCACAACACAGTAAACCTCGGTTAACCCGGATTCGATTTGACCGACGATTTTATCCGGTTGAGGCGAAGATCCGGATTAACCGAAGATGTTTCTAGCCTGACGTCATCTAGTACTGAGATGTCGTTGAAAATCACTTAAATTGAACACATTTACGACCCAGTAGCAGACTTTCGCAGAACCAAAACGAATTGATTGATGTATTTACAACGAAACCTGTACATCAGACTAGTAACCGTCATATCCAGGCAATTATGAACAATCTTAAGTTAAGTTCATATTTTAGATCATTTGGCTGCAAAGAAATCTTTATTTTGTACAGGCGCAGAGATTTCTGAGACTGGTCCATAAGCAGTCACTCAATTTGGAAGGTAACGCCTTTCAGACATCTTACCGAGTACAATACACTCAGGGTTAATGCTCTACTTACGCACACTCAATACTGATCAATAAACTGAAACCGTGGTGCGGCGGCGTGCTTTGAGCGTTACGTTCAACGTGATAACCTATGCTCGTGTGTGACATAATAATCGTCTCTACGATTAGCCGAATGTTGCGTGCAGTTACGGCCGTTGTTATCATAATTCGAAATGTTCGTTGGTAGACATCGTGAGCATGCCAGTGTTGCGTCTGAAAGCTGCCGAATCTTTCCAAGTGACCGGTCAGTGCACTTAAGAACACAACAGCGTGAAAGTCCAGAAGAATCCTGATTACAAGATATGAAAAGAACAAATTTTATCCGATATTGCGAAGATCCGGATTAAAAAATCCGCATAAATCGAAGATTTTTATAAAGAAAAACGTTAGAAATCATTCGTACCACCGATTTTATCCTGTTTTGACGAAGATACGGATTGACCGAGGTTTACTGTAGTAGGATCACCGTGACAAATAATTCCATTAAATTATCTGCTAAACAGGCGGTTTTTCGAACAAGGTTTGGATTAGTTCAGACACCATTGCTTTCTTACAGTATCTGCAAAACACTTGGTACTGCACTGACAAATATTTCAATTCTGATGGTAGTACAGTATTACCCAGTCTGAAGAGTAATTGCGTTAGGATTAAATCTGACGCACAGGAGATACACCTGAACAGTTTGGCAGCCTGATGACGCTATTCTGTCTAGCCTATATCACAAATCTGCACCTGCTCTTTCGATGAGTCTGGTTAGTTTTCTTGGACGCTGCACACTCCAACTCAACGTGATCCAACTCGGTTTGACGTGGGGGCCATTTTACAAAAACGTGAAAACTTGTGAGCCACTTCTAACAAAATATGTAAAACAACATATTTACAAGATTTAAAATTGGAAAGGAAAGATAAGAGATTCCGTCACTAAAATTATGACACATTAACAATTTATTACACATCTCTGTCAGTGGCATGCCTGTGGTCGAGGCTTCTCTGACACTATCGTTCCTAGGTCAAACCCAATATATTAGCTGTAGGAAATCTGATACTATTGTCCAGTGTTTCGTGTGCAATTCGATTTCTGTTTTTAGATTTAACTTGCTTCATGGCAGAACCTGTGTTCCAAACATCGATGCGAAATCTCCGTTTGGAAAGCCTATCTTTGTTGACTAATTTCCAGAATCTCTCTATAGTCTAGTCTTACGCCATTGATGTACCGGTAGTACATTTTGAGAGATGTTATTGTTGTTCTAACTAAAATTACCTGCTGCAATGTACACAGAACAAACAATACTGAGATAGCTCGCGGGCCGTAAAAATTCTACCCGCGGGCCTGTAGTTGGACCACTCTGTTCTAGCTAATCAGGGGTATTGCGTGGTTGCTGGCGCATGTAACTTTTAACTGATCGGTGATGGAAAAACTGCGAAACAGTTCGCAGAAATGATATACGGGTTGACAATTCTGGAAGAGCTTTGCCTATTCTGATGATTTCAGAAGCAAATCAACCAACTGATCACTGTTCCAGGCTGCTGAAAAACCTTGTTAGCGTGCTATACAGTACAGCAGGGGTCGGCAGCCTACGGCACACGTGCCATACATGGCACGCAGAAGCTCCGTGTTTTACATATCGACTTTGTTATGATTCACACAGAAGGTATAGTGACCTTGACTTGCACAAAAATACGTACGTTGTTGGCACACTGAATGATTTGAAACCTTTAGTCAGCGCACAGTTAGCAAAGCTTGCCGATCCCTGCAGTACAGTATAGTTGGCCTAGATACACGTGCACGTTATATTATTTTTGATGCGCTTTAATTTGATTTTTCCATAAACGTGTTACAGTTTCTTGTGCATTAAGTAAAGCATTTTCTCTAAACGTGAACGTCAAAGACGTGGTGGTCTAGAACAACGTGATCCAACTTCTTTCAACCTACGGGCCATTTTACAAAAACGTGACACCTTGAGGGCCACTTCCAAAAAAATCGAAGTTTTTAACAAAGTCGCTAACTCGACTCCGTCCGTGAACTTCAAGTACTCGATTTAAAACAGANAAAAAGAGACATAACTTTTTAGCCAGAAGNCGACGTTTAGTTATGTCAGAAGCCTATGTAGCGACGTTTAGTTATGTAGTCACAAAACAATTGTATTGCTTCGCTTCCGGACANTTCGTGGTTACTGTGGAGCTCTTGTCCGAGACAAGGTCGCTCTTGTGCGTCATGCATTATGAATATGATGCAGGCATGTGAATGTTCCAGACAGACCTAGGTTTTCTCGTGTACTAGGTGTTTCTACACTGTTATATTACTTATAGTCAGTGCCTAGCTTGATGTATCATTTTATTCCAAAGATTCCTAAATTTTTTTGAGCCCGGTCCAAATCTATGCTTGGTGAACACCTCGGGGCTTAAGCCTGAAACAGAATATTTCAATATGAAAAAAATGTTCTATTCTATCCACATGGATTTGTTGATTCTGTACAAGCTGCAACTGCACTCATGGTGTTGCGTTAAATGTGTGATTCACCACGAACGGGATGTGCGTGAAGAACAACACCATACATATGTGGCGCGAACAAGCAATAGTATAGTGATCGTGGCGTGGAAGCTCTGCCGATGTGAACGATTGAACATGACGACTAGCGTACGCGAAGAGTGATCATGGCATGTGAACTCTATTGTTGCTTGCTGCCACAGTGCGAAGCTTTGCGCATATGCCGCTCGGGAT
>JGI24158J21664_10012938_pt1 | contig 11035 bp, 5 predicted proteins | sample Ectturendosymbi3_FD_21664 | JGI IMG/M metagenome (IMG submission 21664)
AAACGTTTGCAAGATGTCAGTTGTATCGTTTGCTTTGGCCGTAGTATTTATTATAAGGCTATTTAGCACTTCCGCTTTTCGTGTACCAAAGTCTTCTGAAAAAAGATTGATCAAGCAATGGGAACTGTTCCAGAAGGCTGAGCTATTACATGTCTTTTTAAAATGAATACAGTTTAGTGGTTTATAAATATAAAACATTTTGCGAGGGTAATGCTCTTAGGGCTGCAGCCACATTAACCATTCTCCAGAGAAAAACGGGTTAGAAAATGTATGTGCCATATAAAAAACACTTGAAAATATTTGAACGCATTTTTAATATGCGTTTTCAATTTCTGCTTGAAACTTCTCAACTTTTCTACTTCACAATTGCATCAATATCAGGTTTCCAATTCTGCCTAGCTGTCTATTGCAGAATTTCATTCAAATTTTTGTGTGTGAATCTTGCGCGCAGCTTTTTGTGTAGACTGACTTGTCCAAAAGAATGGGATTCCCATGGGATGAGACAAAGGACTTGAAATTTGTCCCATACAACATCGTTAGTAATTTTACGTCGTATAGCAGGAATCGTCTGAAGTTAAATACTACTATTATTATTATATGCTCACAGCGCAGTAGACGTTACACGTAGAGGATCAGTGCCGTGATGTATAGTGCTAATGTGAGGAACCAAAAAGTAAGGTATCTGGATCGTTTTCATGTGACAACTAACAAAAAGGTTACGCAAACTTTATTGCCTTCCCAAATTGATGTTTGTGGTATTTTAGCCACGGCTGAATAGAACGTAGAAACTATACATTGCTCATTTAAAAAAATGCATTACTAGTTCACAATGGCCTCATTGATTCTGTTGTCATCAATGACGCCTTGCGAACTGTGACTGGATGCCTGCGTCCTACAGCAGCGGACAATATTCCTATCCTCGCGGGCATCAAACCTGCTGAACTTCGTCGCAAAGGAGAAACACTGTCTCTACCACTCCGCGCCATGGAGCCTGGACATCTGCTCCATTCAGCTTTCACCCGTTCACTGGGTGGGAATGCACGGCATCTCAAATCAAGACACCCATATGCACCCGGCGCACAACAACTCATCAGTTCTTTCTAACGACAACAACAGAAGTGCGGCGCTCTGGGGAATCACGGATGAAATGTGGAGCGGTTGAAGAGCACTACGAGACTCCGTACTTTCATCCTCAACATGGGCACCCACCCACCAGGTATGGTGGGTATGGCCCTCCCAAGGTATGGCCCTCGCAAGACCAGCGTGGGTCCGGCTTAACCGCCTCCGCACCGGTGACGTTTGAGCCCCTGATTACACAAATGGGTATGGCCTCTTCTGCGGCTTGTGAGTGTGGCGCAGAAAACCATAACATTGACCATGTTCTCCTTCACTGTCCAGTCCATCGACCTCCTCATGGAGCGCTTCTGGATGACGAGACAATCAAATGGCTGTAAAACACCTGCCTTGATATGTAGAACTGCCTAGCAATGGATAAGAGCTCGCTCAAACAATGAAATGAACTAGTTTTGTTGGAAGCCCATGTGATTGGAAGGTCACAAGTTGACGTGGGATGCCACAGAAAAAAGTGTCCCCTGTCCCGTTTACAAGCCTGTTTCTTGATGCTCATTGCAAATAACGAATAAGTAGAAAAATTATAACCTTTGTATCTACTTCCTCCTTTTTCACAACGGCGTTTTTCATTGTGTGCGACTGATAAAACGATGACAACAAAACTGAAGTCCTTCCCGCATTTGCAATAAAAATTTTGCTAAGTTTTTTATTCTTGCATACCCATTCTAGCCTCAGAGTAACAGAGGTTAGTGAAGCAAGTGACTACAAGATCTTAGCAAAACAGGTCAGAACGTTGTCCAGAGAGGAACGAAAAAGCGTGCATAGAAGAAAATACTGACGATTGAAGTTTGAATAAACAATTACTTCTATTTACAAAGTGTTGTTAATTTCTTTAATTTTGTTTTTAATCTCAACGCTTTTCAGAGTACTTTTGAGTGCAGGAGAAAACCCAGCAGCGGGCCGTATGTTTGACACCCCTGATGTATTGAGTAAGGTCAGATGTTTGTGGTGGTTTTCAGTTTATAAACACCACAAACTTTGTTATGAATTATTTTGGGCAATTTTTATCCAATTTATATTTTCAAACACGAGGCATAAGTACTGTAGGGATGCATATAATAAAATATCGATTCCTGTGAATTCGAATCCTTCTGTATTCGTATCCAAAAATCAGAGTTTTTCCGAATATTTAGATTCAAAATAAATTTGGATTAAATAAACGTGAAAAATCGCAAAGTTGGCAAAACAAATTATTTCAACAAATTTTGCAGTGACACTCCTTGCGCTCCTGAGTAAGCATAAGAAAGAAATACTCAACAAGCTCACGCCACTGCGTAGTGATGTAACGAGCTAATCAACAGGTCGTGTGATTGCTGATCGGCATTCTAAACCTCTGCGCAATCAGCTCATTTTGATCCCAACAAGTTATTCTGTAATAGGATTCGAAATTCTGGATTCGAAATAAAGATTCCGTAATATTCCAGAACCTCCAAATGTTCCCTAGGCAGTTTATCCAATTTCTTTAAATTGTTTTGTTTTGCTTAAGCATGTTTTGCTTTTGAATTTAATCAAAAACGTTTTATCCTTACAAACATTCAATCTTGTCTAAAATCAAAGTATACAAAATTGATAGAGTACTACATTTTATAAATGTACAGTTCGAAAACGCTACAACCAGTGGCGGATCCAGGGGGGGAAGTTTAGTGCAACTGCCCTCCCCAAACGTCTGTGGCGACCCGTTGAATGGCGCCCCTTTACTATTAATGAGCCCCTTTTTGGTGCCTATGGAAGTAGAAAGAGATCAAAAATACTCAAAACTAAATAATGCTTTACTCTTGGTTAAACGTCAGGATTTACTGTTTTTTCTCTGGTTATTTTGTCCCGTTCTGGCTTCTTTCTCTGGTTATTTTGCCCCGTTCCGGCTTCTTTCTCTGGTTATTTTGCCCCGTTCTGGCTTCTTTCTCTGGTTATTTTGCCCCGTTCTGGCTTCTTTCTCTGGTTATTTTGCCCCGTTCTGGCATGTTTTGCGTAATTTGTTTTTGTTTCGTTAATTGTTTGACTCCTGCAGTTTAAATCTGATGCTTGCCTTNGCTTCGTCATACTANTAACCGCCGCTAGTGCCTTCACTAGCTGTTTCCCCATTTAATCTTCCGCCCGTCAACGGGTACTTGGTCATTTCTTGCGCCNAGTAACTTGCCTTGTGCATTTGTTTGCTAGTAAATCATCTTACGCAGTCTCCACTTGCTCATTGTGTTTTTTTCATCGGGCGTGATGTCTCAATTTTTCAGCACCCACTTTTCGTTTTTCTAATTCATCTGTTATCCGGGTAGTTTTTGTTCTTTCCTACTCCGTAATTAGGGGTTTCCCGCCTCGCTATCGCTGTGTCGCAACTCGTCCCTGTGGTCGAGTTGCGTCGCTACGCATGTACGGTTGCGTTAGTTCCACGTGTTCATGTGCCTAGTTTGAGTCGTACACGTTCAGGTCTCGTTTACCAACCCCGTAGCTTTCTTGCGGCAGCCGCTCTGCCATCGCATAGCCACTCCGAATCAACCATGCTTTCCACAGACGGCGATGACCCAGTTCCGACCAGCAGTACCCCTCAGGCCGTCCCTCCGCTAATCTCCATTCCAACTACTGCCGTTGTTTCTCATACTGGTACTTCCGACGCCTCCGTTGCGGTCGAAGTCCGAACGTCTGCCGCCCCCTTTTGAAGGGTATCGGTTCAGTGGCGTACGCAGAAAATTTCCGAGAGGGGGCAAAGTTTCGTCACAATCGTGTGACGTCANAAATCAACTTTANGGGAAGTTCCGAANGCACGACCATTCTAGGGGGGTGCGGGGGCATGCCCCCGGGAAANTTTTGCAAAATTACACCTAAAAATACNCATTTTTGTGCATTCTGGAAGCAAGTTTTAGTATAATGCTTTTACGAGACTTATAAGCCGGTGAGACAGACACATGAACTTTTGTTGTCTGAGGCTCATGAAATAAACCTATATGCGTGCTTGGATGTTATAAGTTTTAGGCATGTATCGCTTGTCAAAGACGCTTATTGAAGTTGGTGGGCTCAAATCTCACGCTAGCCGAAGCTTTTTTCCGGTGTTCATTGTTACCTGGGTTAAGTTACTTAACAGCCACGTGTGAAGCAATTTTGTCCGTGAAACTATGAAACCATAAAATGAAAATCAAGCAGAGGAAACTTACAGTAGTCATAAAAAAATTGCGTAGTGCGTATATCAGTGGCAACAAAACAAAGTTAGTTTATTTTAAATTGAGGCCCTTGCCCCCCTTTTGTTACGCCACTGCGGAATACTGTTTATACATTTCTTTATTTTTAGGGTCTGAGAGGGGGGCCATGGCACAGTGCCCCCCTTCCGTACGCTAGTGTATCGGATCATGACTCTCATTCTGTACCGCGCCCGAGTACGTCTCGGGATGAACAACGTGGTAACGCCCCCCACATTTCCCTCCCTGCGGCAGGTTTGTCAAATGCGCAGGCTTTTGTGGACAAATTTTTGCAGTGGTTCAGCAACATCAAGCCGTTTTCGTAGAACTGACTTTTACCAGGCCTGATGCACACTGACTAAGTTTATGTAACACAATTAGTGTTGGGCCCGTCGTTAAAGTAAATTGTTTTAATGAAAAAAATGTTGCAGAATTTTGGCAGTATTTTGTCAATATTATTTGTAATATATTATTTGTAATTTGGCAGGATTTCGTAATGTTTGGCAGAATACACCGTTCACAGTCTGTCACCCTGCCTTGGCTTGCTTACCGCATTGGCGTTGTTGAACAGTATTGCCAGATGGTGAAATGCAACATAATTTTCACAAAAATGGTGAAATTTTACATGCTTGTGTGCATGGACGTCGGAAGGATTTTTACAAGAGGGGCACTAGTGGATTTTTCCAAACGTTTTTCTAGGGGGGGCCAAAAGTGGTGAAATTTGGTTTTTACCGCACTCGAAACTAAGAAACTTGCCGTTTTCGCTGAAATTTTCACATTCCTGCCCCCCTTCCGATACCCATACTTGTGTGTCGGAAAAAGTTCTTGCCACACCATCAAAAACTTGGTGTAATTTCAAGCGTTTTAACACCATTCGGAATAGTGAAATTTTGCTGAATCTTATACCCAAAATGAAATATTTAACATATCAATTTCAATTGTGTTTTTGCTTTTACATTGGCAACACTAAACTGCTATATTTATTTCTACATTGACAACACAATTGACATCCTTACAGACAACTTGCTGCATACGCTTTGTCTTTGCATTCCGGTGTCAAGCGAAATTTCTGACTTCACGCCATGTGCGCATGCACAGAGTGATATTCTACATATCAAATACGCGGAGGAAACTGATGATTAGGGCTCAGGGTTTAGTGTTCAGTTAAGTGTGTCGGGTTAGGGTTTATGTTAGGGTAAGAAAAAAAATTATTGAGGTCTAAGACTAAGTCAAATATTTTTCAGTGCTAGTTATTCCCGTACTGTAGCTTGTTGTGGGTATCTGACAATGCCATCTAAACAAAAAGTTTTAATTTATACAACATACATCCAAAAAGTAATCGCCAAACCTTGTTCCTTTTCTCTGACAAGCAAAATAGCTGACAAACAATAATAGGTCAGAAAATTCGCTTGACAACGGTATCTAATGCAGTTGTAGAATGAGTATTCAGTCATGTTACTTCTGTGTTCAAGATGTGGATAAGTTGTGATTTTGAATGTGTTTAAGACAGGTATCAATGTTCTGTCATTTTTGCCTGTTTTTTAAGTTGTGTTCTTGGTGTTTTTAACAGCTCAGTGGCAACTCCGGCACTCGGGCTCCTCGGGCTCAGCCCAAGTCTTCGATTACGATTTATGTCGGAGGACGCGAGCATGCTTTGTATATATGTGCCACCACCCACGGTCCCACTTCACTAAGTTGTCAACTCAGAATCGTTTCTTTGGACCGTGTCACTGTTCATATATTTTCGTTCCATGTCTGGCCTTTCGTGTTCATGTTGCAGCCTTGCAGATGACATGAATAAACAATATCGTTCGTAGCAGGCGTTCTCTCGACTTCGTTCGCTCGCGTTTTACTCGGGCTCGTCCATCAGAGCCCGAGCTGTCCTATGCAATTAAGTATATTTTAAAACATGATTCATACCGAACTGAATGTTTTTTATAGCATTGAATTTGTATAGATCATTAGATTAGAGGTGCAATCCAGTGGACAGTTCTCATTTCGAGAATAATTTCAAACGAACAATAAATTGTCCAGCAACTCGGGCTAGTGTGAATGAGCCTAGTAAGCAGAGGACTGACTGGCGTTATCGCTGATCTGTGACGTAAGCTACGTTACTCAACAATGGAGAAGTTATCATGAGAACTTCTCATTTATTGTTAGGTAACTAACGTCACGGAGCAACGATATTGCCAGCCAGCATGAAAGATAATGGAAATTTCAGTGACGCAAACGTCGAACGGTTTCATTCAGTCAAAATAAATCGGATGATGATTCCGAGTGATGCTGTTAACCTGGGTCCCCCCTGTAACAGCCTATTTGAATTTCAGGTGGTTCACCGATACGTTTTAATAGTGGTGTATTTTTGTCTAAAATAGTGGAATTTAAAACTTCCACATAGTGTATAGGTAATGACGTCATATTTCAATGCTGATGACGTCACAGTTGCTCATTCAAACCACAAAAATTTTCTATAGTTTCTTTGACGTGGACTTGTTCCCCCCCACTTTGAAAAAGGATCCGCCACCCATGCCCGTACCCACCTGTCGGGGGGGGGCTCCACCATTCTTTGGGGCCCCACAATATATACTGTATTAGACATTTTAAGCAAATGCAGTGCATGCGCTTGCTTATTTGCTGAATGTGTAANAAAAATGGGTTAAGTTTGTTTAAATAATGCAAGTTATTTAGTTAAGAACTTCTTCCTGATTCAAGATTATTGGTTTAGCTCGNTTAGGTTTTGAAATACCGCTGCTCAGGGGGTTAATTTGCNACTGGCTCGAAAAAGCACGCAGCTGCCTAAATGCTTGCTGATATTAAAGGCCCCATCTAGATTTTGGGGGAGGGGGCAACAGCCTTTCACACGGCTCTGACTCTGACTCTACACATGCAAAACGAAGCACCATTTCCCGTACACAGTTGTGTCGGTGCCGGTCGCACATGAACGGAATAGGTGCACGAAAGTGAAAGCAATTCACTTGAAAGAGAATTAGTTCAAACGACGAATGCTATCCTGACACAGAGACAAGTAGTTTGTTGATAACCAACTATTTTCGTCAAACTATTCTTACTACAAAGCAAGTTTTTTCAAATAAGCCATCTGCCAACAGATTAGTGGCTATGACTAATCCGTTTTTGTGGTTGCTTACGAACATTTTGTGATGTAACAATAACAATGTTATGCAACTACCTGGGTTTTCTGGAAGGCCGCCCAGTCTTTAGTCCGCCCATGGGCACTTATTTTAGGAGGGCGTTTATATGGCGCTAATATGTCAGTTGAATACTATTTGTACCTGTTCCCCTACACGGTACGTCCAACGTTATACAGAGATTGAAAACTATTTAGATATTTGTGCCCACGCTCCAGACTGTATTGTGCGTAATTATGACATACAATGTAAAAAGCCGTTAAGACATACAAGGTGATTCACAATGCTTTAGTGAATAAAGTTCAGACACAGGCAATATGCAACTGCCGTACAACAGCCCAGGCGGTTATTTGGTCCACGTCTTATTTTCCCAATGTGTCTAGTTTCCTACTAACGGCCCTGGGAGGTCTTCCGGAAAACCAAGCTACTATCACAAGTGCAATACCATGTGCAGCGTGGGTAGGGTAAGGACCACTGGTGCCACTCCTAGTGTTTTTCCACTAGATCTAGTGTTTTTTTCATTTCATCTACTGTAGTGTTCTAGTGTTTTTTCTTGGTCATCTAGTGTTTTTTTATTATGAGTGAGCTGAATGTAATCAATTGCACAATTTTGTGTAATTGTAACTGTAATTGAGACCTTTGATTTAGTGCAATTATAATTTGCTAAAAATTATACCTAATTAAATCTCAAATTACACAAGGCAATGTAATATGTTTTGAGTTAAACCGCTGCGAAGTCGCTGTGGTCATCTGTTAAAAGTTTCAGTGACCTGTACAAACAAACACAAACGTTGCGGCTATTTCCCTTTTCTTTGTCTGTGGTTGACAATGAATTGCACAATGTCTGTGGTTGGCATTGCAACGCATTTTCTGGACATTTTCACTGTGTGTAAGTTTGCTTTTGTAATCTAGTGTTTTTTTGGTGAATCTAGTGTTTTTTTATCATGAAATCTTGTATTTTTCCGTAACAACAGAGTGGCAACACTGGTAAGGATCTTTCAATGCACTATGCAGTTAACAACAGCGAGGCTTCGGCACCAGTCGACCAGTGGTATACCTAAATTGTGATATAGGTGCGCCGCAGATAGGTATGTGTGTATCGGCGTTTTGGGCATGTACCTGATAGCAAGATGTAACAGCAGGCATAAAACTTGCTCAGCAGATACTCCTAACAAAGTCGTTCAATTTAATATTCACACGAAATTTTTCTCTGACTGACCCTCAAAAGCTGACTTTTAAACCCTGCATTAATTTATGACAGTGATTCCCAACGGGGTCCAGGCGGCCCGCCTATCCGCAGAGAGTTCCGTAAATCTTTGATAAAATGTTCACTGACCTATGTGCAAGTTTGGACTAGTTGTTCATGAGGTGTAGCAAAGTGGCCCATTGGATATTATCAAAAAATGGTCCTTGGGCGAAAAAAGATTGAGAACCACTGATTTATGACTATCTTGTCATAAACGAAACACGCACCACCACAAACAAACTAAAAGAAACAATTAGAGAAATAGACAATTAGCAATACGATTCTCACACAAATCCCTGCACCGTCTACGTCAGAATTTCATATCAATAATAACTCAGCTTAGCTTAATCCTATCACGTCAACTGTGAAATTCATCAACGAAGCCATCTAAATCTATTTTTCAACTCGTACCCTTTCAATTGAAAATAGAGCGTTGCTGCTCAAATCTTTCACTGGCCATGGAATTTCTGAGAAATGTTTTTACTCATTTCATTTTTGAAAAAATTCTCTCACATGAAGCGCTGGTGACCGGAAGAGTTACAGCTATTAGTAACAACTTGTATAAACAATCAAACGCCCCTTTGTAAGGAGAGATAAATGAAATAAATTGTTCGAGCGATGAAGGCAGCTGCGACTCTTTCCGAAGCAAAGTCTTTGCCAGAAGTGTTTCATGTTTTAAATCATTTTCACTAATTGAATATGCATTTGCGAATTTTTTCAAGTGTTTTTCTGACAGAAATGTTCGACCGCCGGGTCAAAAAGCTGAAATTCCGAACAGAATTGCTCCTGATCCTTTACAAAATGTCATTACAAAGTTCTATGAGGTTGCAGGACATGCGTAGGTAAACTAAAAACTGAAGTCACGACCAGTTGCGTAAGATGCTTCGAAATCATCCAAGACAGAAGGCAGCAGAAAACATGCCTACATTCAGGATAAATTCGGATAAAAAACTTACACCAATTGTGAATGCTGTCGCAAACATTTTCCTACTGGGACAAGCAACAATCTGCTGGCAGTAATACAATCCAGTTTTGCCTCACACTGAAATGCACGATAGATCAATCTTCCCATTTATAACGACTGTTTCCTAGCTTCGAATTGAACCTTTCACCGCCAAAACAGCGGCCTGACTAAATTTCACGCAGGATCCGAGCAACCGCTGATGTGTTTCCTCATAAACAACTCCCATTACCCGGGTGTCAAAACCAACAACCCAGCTTATCATGCATTTGGGAAATATCGAATGCAGGAAAGAGGGCTTTTACATTATCGTTTAAAATTTTGCTGCCTGAAAGTTATCTGCTTTATATGTCAATCAAACCAACTTGAACGTGAAATTAAACCCAAAAAACAGGGGGGCCAAGCAGGGGCCATCCAAAAATCTGGGGCAGCCATGGCCCACCCAGGCCCTCCTTGGAACCACCACTGGGTATGACACAACTTGTGGTTCAAAGGATGGAAATTGACATTTTACACTGCAGTAAATGCACAATGCACATATAAAGATCAGTTACTTTTTGCTGATTGTTTCTAAATATCTGCATTAGATGGCTTTTAAGCCAAGTATCACGGAAAATCTGATTATTTTTAAACAGTTGATCAACAAGTATAACTTTTCTGCACATGTCTAAATCACTACAAAACGTCCTTGTTTTTTGCTTCACCTGTGCTGTTGAATTCGACAGTCATCAAATGTAGGCTGGGCTTGATTAAGTGACTGCTTTGGCCGTCTTTCGCCCAACCTGTGCTGTTTGTTTTAAGCTTTGTTGATTGAAATGTGCTCTGTTGCTGTGTACTTACAGCGCAAACATGACTTGACTTGACTTGATTTGATGTGACCAGCTTTCCCACGGAAACGCACACACACGCACTCTTGCTTCTTGCCGTTGCGAGGTTATTTCAAGGTCGACCTGGCTGTGCGTCTCAGGCGCAACCTCGCAATGTAAATCGAACGAAGGTGACGTTGACAATGACGATTTCGTTGTAAGCTCTTTCAAGGGGAGTCAAATGCCAGACGCGGTCATCGCCGCACTCGTTCAGCATCGATCTGCACTCGGCAGATGAGCTTTTCGCAAAATTCATTACTAACCGCCCTGTGCAATGCAGCCGTCACGAAGTGGGCAAGGAGCTGTTCAGCATTATTACTCTGCAAGACAATCAGCCTCAGTTCAACCACAATTGCTGAACAACAACTATCACCTAGTAACACGTTCCTTTAACCAGCCAGTAGTTCGGTTCATCTTAAAATCACTCAAACGGTCGCAGAATCGTTGCGTGTCTTTGCTTGCCTGTAACCCTGGCGCTACGTTTTTCCCTAATTGTGTTAATTGCGGTGACTAGGCCTCGA
>JGI24158J21664_10012939_pt1 | contig 11034 bp, 8 predicted proteins | sample Ectturendosymbi3_FD_21664 | JGI IMG/M metagenome (IMG submission 21664)
CCAAAAGCCCAATTTTATAGTCATTCTTAATGCATGGACTTGGATACCAATGCAAACTGTTCTTCATGAATTAGAAATATTTCACAACGATCACGTCGCAGAATGTAGAAAAAACGTACCAAACGCAATATATAATGCGCATGGTTGATTGATCAAATAAAACAGGACTTCTCAACTGGGGGTGTATGGACCCCTAAGGGTCCATGGTGACCTATTGAAGGGGTCCATATGATTTTCTTATGAAGTAATACTTTCGTTGACCAGCGAATAAAGTCCATGATGTCTAATGAACCCATATGAACAATGACTATCCACTTCGTTGCTGGTCAATGGAGCAAATGCAATGTGCAAATTGATGCATTAAATGCAATGTGTAAATTGATTTTTGTGTCTGATTAATTTTTGGTTATCTACTGGGGTCCACAGAGTTATCTGAAAAGGCGTGGTGGTCCACGGACGAAAATGAGTTAAGCCCTGAAATAGAAGCATATAGCCGCACAATATGATGAGCAGGAACGAGTGTGCTGGATGACACTCACAATTTTTGCCTTGCTTAGTTAACACGCACTGAAGCTTTCATTCAGTAGTGTAGGAGATGGGGGTGTCTTTAACGTTGATGTACCTGGAGTTTGAAGTAGTGTTTCTTTTACCTATTTACACTCGCAAACAGCCAAACACAATGAAAGTTTGGTGGAGCGGCAAATGGTAAATGTGATGACTTGAATCCAACGAACAACCCTTCGTTAATCTTTGCTCAGCTTCAAACCATTGAACACTTGCCTGAAAGTGACAACTGGATTTTTCATGCTCAGCTATGCGCACACTTGCACTGGACCAAAAATGTTGTCTTTTTTCGGAGAAAAATGTCAGATAGTGCAATAGTAAACAAACATGTCGAAACCTCTGTACCCGAATTTTCAGAAATTTCACCCCAATTTTCGACAAATGAAAACTTTTGGAGGTGCACTTGCCCCCTCAGCTCTACACCACTGAATGGACAGCGCGACATAAACCTTGAAAAAAGTTTACGGAAAAGCAAAATATCAAAATTTTCCGGCTGAGTGCACCAGCCATTTCAGTTGCATCACCTCTCCATTGGATAATTTAAACAACAACTTGAAAAAGTCCTGCCTGCTACATCTTTGGGAAATTCATAATTCAAATCTAACTTATCTGGACTTTCAGCGATTGGAAAATCTCGCTTAGCTGCTGAAAGTGGTTTGGGTCAAGACGCAGGATCCCACGGTTTTCGATAAAGCTAACATTAGGGCCATCACAAATGAAAACGTTTGGGGGCACAGTGAAAATAAAGTTTGGCGCACTAGACATTGTTCCCAACCCGAAGGCCCCAGCGTGAAATTTTTTTCAGAACAACGACCAACAAGATTTTTGGCATTACTAGCGTTTCATGCTACTCAACATCCTTTGGGCGACTGCCCAGACCGGCTGACACGGTTCAGTGTCCAGTACAGACCAAGCAAAAAATGCAAAATATAACACCTTTTGCTGCTATGGTGGAATGGCCCAACTGTTGGAGTCTTGGGGCTCGAATAGAAGGTCTGCGTCTGCGGGCTTCACGTTTCATCTTTTGTGTCAATGTTCGTTCTAACGAGAGCACTGTTTGCAACAATGACATTTTATCAGCCGTTTCCACTGAATTTGACCGCAAGTATTTGGTAAAAATCCCATTGCAAGTTCGCATTCACAGTTTCGTTTCAGCGTAGTAAATACAATGTGAGGTAAAAATTTTGCAGAAATGGAGATGAAGGTTGTAAATAATGTAGATCCTTCACATATTGCAGATATTTGTGAGCAAATTTTTGTTTCACCACCTCATTCCGAAAAGACATTCTTTTGACACGATTTACTTCAACGTTTCCACTTTGCCACCAGTGTGGTTTTCGGTTATACCGTAGTAGTAGGCGTACGTCGCCAGTGAGCAACAGAAAAAATCATGCAAATTTCTCGTCGATGCAGCAAACCTTACTATGTTGTACAAATTCCATTTGCATTATTATTTCAAACAGTAAAGTTTGATTACTGGTAAAACCGCCCATTCCGCTTTCTCTTACACCGCGAACGCAGAGTGAAATCACGATCCCGTCAATTTTCAATAAGATATGCATTAAATTCGAAAAATTTGTAGATTTGTCGTGTTGTTTCTGCGCGAAGCGCACAAACGTTTTACTAAGTAGACCCCTGTTTTTGAAATAAACGGAACGACATAGTGTTCAACGTGTCCCCAGGGCCTTTGAGAGAAATTTTGTCTGGGTGTACGAAGACCGATACCGGGCCCCCTAGCTTCTGGTTTTCTCGTTACAACTTGTATAGCTGGTTTCTGTAGTAATTAGAATAGATAAAAGAGCCGCTGTGCCAAGATTTAGAAATATATTAGGCCTAATTATGATATTGGCAATTAGCTTATACACTAGTAATTTTGGGGTTACTACAAAAAAACTTAACGTGCGTGCTTTCATCCTCTCGGGCCCGGGTACGATGTACCTCTCGCAGTGGCGCACGCAGAAAATTTTCATGGGGGGGGGGTTTCATTCAGTGGCATACGGTGGTCATTTGTTTGTGGTGTGCAGTCTTTGTGACGTCACGATTTGACGTCATATTCATGTTTCCAAACCAACGTTTTGGCGAAGTTTGTTGACATAATATGCATATTCCTCTACAGGCACTCCCTTATTTTATGAGTCATTGCACTGAATATAAACTATCAGCGCTCCAAGTTAGGATATCGGAAGAAAATAAACTCAATGCTACGACACAGGAGTTCATAAGTGCAAACGTTTGGCTGCGTGTTGAAAAAGGGGAGTAAAACACGCTCATCACTGCGTCAGAGCAATTTACAACTGCAAAATGAGGCTGCGCGAATGTCCCGTCGAATACGAGCAGTCGAGCACAGAAAGTGTGCGCCTGGACTGGCTGGCGCACACCCCGGTTTGCAAGATCGAATCTTGCTAAACTACACAACAGGGTTACCAACCTGTCTTCATCAAAAAAATCCAAACCTTGTCCCAAAAAAAAACAGAAAAAGCCAGATAGCAGTTTTGAGGCATATACACATAAAACATGCACAACCACACTCAAAATAAACATTAAAACTCGTCAAAAATATCGACACAACACAAGTCCAATCTTTAGAAGCATATTCTTTCCCCGTAATTACAATGTCGTGCATTTGTTTTTCATCAATAACATAGATCATCTTTTGGGTAACAGTAAAATTTTTGCAATATTTTGTGCACCCTGCATAGTAATAGACCCTCGTCGCAAGAGATTTGTAATGAATATGCAGCTCAGACAATGTTTTGCCAGAGCCAAGCCTATCCGACTGAAAATGAGCCAGAAAAATCCAGAGAAGCCAGATTTTTCTGGCTTTTTTATTTCCAAAAAAAGCCAAAGGTGTTCAAAAAAAGCCAGAATTTCAAAATCTGGCTTCAGAAAAGCCAAATTGGCAACCCTGCTACACAAGAATTGAGAATGCGCATAAAGTACGCAAGAAACCTTTCAAATTTTTTGTTATGCATGGAAGTCCAGAAAACTTAGTTTTCCGTTTCCCCTGCTGAGACATTACGTAATGCCTGAATGCTTGTGTGTTAGAAACTGCTGTTGTCGAGCTCTTGCAACAGTTCTATCATGCTACAGAATTTGGTAATGTAGCCAATACGGTCAGCACTTGCGCTGATCAGCCATAGAAGACAAATTAAAGACAATTATTTCGGATAAAGTGAACCATTGCGGAACACAATCTTAAACATGCGTAGTGGACGAAAGGCCTGAACAAAGTGGTGAGATGGTATCTGGACGCAGACGATAAACCTGATTCTCACCAAAACCTAATTATTACTTTTTGGCCCATTTACAATGCTCCTTGAAATTTGCATGCAAATTTTTTCCGTGGTATTTGCATTAAGTCGATAAATTGACAAGCAAAAAGTATGCGAAAACATTTAATTTCCTTTGCGCAGGTAATAAAGATTTTGTAAAATATCAAGCTCAAGTGGGGGGGTTTAACCCCAACCCCCTCTTTCGTACGCCCTTGACCTCTCGTACCACCTCTCGTAGGCCCTGCCTGTCCCATACCATTTTGAAGTAAGCATCCATTAGTTCATTGGTATAATGACTAAGGTGGAGTCGGCCAATCAACACCATCGCACTCGAGGTAGGTGAGGGAGTTGTGATTTGGTAATACTCGTTACCATTGCCAGCGATTACGAAAGAGCCAAAAAACTTCATGCAATTTGTTCGAATTTTTGCAAAAAAACGGACATTACAGGCGGTCCGCTTGGAAACTATTCAAGCCAGTAGTAAAAACAAATATCCTGCGTACTTGTGGCTTATGTCTACCTGTTTCACTAAAACTGGACATGTTATAGATGTGGAGGAGCTTATCTTTGTCGCAGGGCTGTCCAGCAAGTTAGAAAAGAAATAACGTCTCATTCCCAAAATATGCTCACTTGGCACCGTAAATCGAAATGACCTCAGTGACGCCTATAATTCTGTTACATTCCGTCAAACTTAATGACGTCTCTCAACATTACTGTGACAAAATATCGAAATTACGTTCACTCGTCTGATTAAACATTTCGTTGGCTTTACTTTCTCTTGAGACTGATTCATGTACTGAACGTGTAGTGATTGCTGCTATACATTGATCGGCAATTTTATCTTGCGTTTTAACGAAATCGCAGTGCCACTTTTCGCTGACTATGTTCTCCATCTGACATTGTGCAATGGTTCTTGCATGCTTTCATTTCTGTCAAGTGTGCATTTTTAAGCCTTCTTTAGCCAAACCCAGCTGGAAGCACACGCAGATATTAATCTGTCTAAACGGCCGCGAGGTCACATCCTTACTAGTTGTGTGGCGTGTGGTGTCGGAACCTCTCAGTAAACTTGAATAATATGAGCTTTGTGAATTTCAAGACCAGGCGCCAAATGTGTTGTCACTATAACTCAAGGACTTCTATGCTGTGATCTTGTAGCTACACCCAGCCTACGATATCACACCGTTAGACCCTCAGCCGTCGCGGGCATTGGGTAAATATTAAATAATATATTCGGAGGAGAAAACGTAATGGTAAGAATAAAAATAGGTCTAGGTGAGGTGGGGCATAGTAGACCTAGGGGCACAGTCGTCTTTTATGATTTATTCAAAAAGTTGAAAACGTTCAACTTCAAAGTTTCCATGGTGATTTAGTCTCATATCAGCCGTGGTACTAAAGTGAATTTTTGCTTGATAGGCAGTCGTTGTTACGAGTTACAGAGTAAGTTGTGCTTTTGCTACCCAAAATTATTTATAAAATCGCATTTAGATTTGGGTTTTGCCCACGTTAATCAATATCTTCTGTTCTGAATTTTTGTGACGTTGTAGTCAGGTAGTGCAACATCCTTTGATAATGCCAGGTTTTAAATTCTTTTTAAGCTGAGTTGGTACTTCTTCATGTTATTTTTAGGTATGCATGGGGCACATCTGCCAAAAATGGGGCACATTCAACATATTGCCACTAGGTCAGTCTAAACAAGGTAAAGCTTGAGGGGCTATATTGCAATGCAGTGCAAAATAATTCTAATATATGAGCATTTTAAAGTTTATTATGTGCTTTGAGGCACACAGTATTTGTATGGTAAAGCATGAAATTCAGCATACTGCATTGATCTCATTTAATGTTTGGTGATCATACAAATTTATGTTGCCATGCAGGGTTAGTGGGTAATGAGGATGTGAAAAAGTGGAGAGGTAGTCAGCAAGTGCCTGTTTTACATGAGATATCACGTGAACATTATACAATGCATGCAGCCCAACTTTTTATTGACCGGTCTAGTGTATCCTATGATGATGTCGAGTGTGCCCCGTGCATGGGGCACATTCGACAGAAAACGTACCCTTTTTAAATTGGTTGTCAAATTTTTTCTGAAGGGCGTTGTTTTCATGTTTTGGCATGGTATTGTGTATATAGAGTCGCTTTATTGTGTGAAAAATTTAGAGCTCGTTTGGACTGGAATTAAAAGTAGCAGTGGTTGAACATGCAAAAAAGCGTCGACTGTACCCCACCTTCCCTGCTAATCATTTTTTAAGCTTTTGTGTACTGCGTATAAAATGCGCCTTTCGTTACTTGTTCCTAGTTCTCGGTTTTCTCATGCTGCCATACCGTCTGGTGATCTGTTTCGTGACAACTATGTCGTTCTTACGTTTCAACCAAAGTTGCGGAGTCGGATGTTTTTGGGTGGAGTCGGATTCCTAACCACAATAGGAGCCGGTGCCGGATTTTTTGTCCGGCTCCGACTCCGGAAGTCCAATTGGATCATTTTTACATCACACTCCTAAGTTGAGAATTCCTATTGAAATGGTACAACTTCTTCTGAAACTTATATTGAAACAGAGAATTCTTCCTTGTTCCACGATTTCCATTGATTGCTAGTTGCTACAAAATTGTTAACAGCCAAACTTCATTCACTGGAGTCCGAGTCGGGAGTTGAAAATTTTGAAAAGGTCGAGTTGGATTCGGACATTTTACCTCCGACTCCACAACCCTGGTTTCAACGAATCTAAACTTTCTTACTTTTTTCTTAATGCTGTTACATCTGGTGTTTTTTACTCTAAAATATTTCCCGAAATTTTCTGTTTTTCATAGGTATTCTGTGGTCTTAAACCCCAGCGGTTGTTACTGCACTTATGTTTGTACCAATACATTATCGTTGCGAATGTTACTGTTGTAGGGTAACGCTGAACTTTAACTGTGCTGAAACCACCGATCTAAAAAAACGGCAAAGACAAGGTTGTGATTGGGAAACGCTGATACCGTCACATTTTCAATAAAGAAACATTTTTCTCTTAGTTTATCTTTCGTTATGGCATAAGGCCATGTCCAAGTAAAGATTTGCCTATCAATTTTTCATTAAACAAATTCGGATTATGCTTTCTGCCAAATCAACAACTCCAATTAAACTGAGCATGGTTCCTGTGTTTAACCACAGTAATCCTGTTTCAAACTTTGTTATGACTGTCGTCTGATCAAGGTTCCATGATTTTAGTGGTCTTAAGCCTTTACAGGCTGCTGAGTATTTTCAGCGAAATAAAATTAACATGAACCAAACACAGTTGCTTACAGCCGGTCCACGTCTGGTACAACCAACTAAAGATTATTTTTTGACTGGGAATTCAAGGTTTCTGGCCAGAATGGATAAGCCACCAGTGCTCGTACATAATTCTTTCCGATATGAGGTCTCTTTTTCTAAAATGTTTGGTGATGTCTGCTGTAATGAATGCTGCGCAGCGATTCCCAAAGTGGGTTCCGCGGAACCCTAGGATTCCAGGAGCTATACTTTCCAGTTTTAAGCAAAAACTGCTGATATGTCTTTTAACTGTTTGGGCTTGTGGCAGCCGCTATATCGTTTGATCGAGGTTAATAACGGCACTTTGGGTAGAAAAAGCGTTTTTGTTTTCTTGTCAGTTCTGGCTGGGTTTCCCTATCCACTTAAAATAACCTTAGTGTTCCGTGGACCAGTTTGGGAACCACTGATGTAGCGTAATAAGCAACGACATAAAAATTTCTATAGACAACGCAGATTAGCGTTTTAAAATCACCATTACCCAAAACTGGCATAAATAAGACCTTGTGATCCACTGCACCAAATTCCGTTGTTGATCTGCTGTGTATTTGACTAAGGTGTGACTGATGAAGTTGAGCTGAACTGTATCACCTTCTAACCTTGTCTAAATCTGTTGTCTTCCCCACTCTTTCCTAAATACGCTATAAGGCTTTCAGAAGAAAGAAAATCTTGGCAAGGACTTGCTTATTTTTTGTATTTTCCCGATTTTTCTTCAAGTCCAAACATTTAGAAAAACTTGGGCAGAACTCCGACTCTGAAGTCATAATTCCTGGGTAAAATTTGGCAGCATTCTGTTCCAATTTTGAAGTTTATTCGACTTTCCATTCCGACCAGATATGTCCTTGCTGGGCAGATGTCCCCCTATTTTCTATAAGTCCATGGGTTAATTTATCAGTTTGGATTTATTTATCAATTTGAGACGAATGAAAAAATTGTTTTATTTTTGAACTGTTTTGAACTCTATTAAGTACCTAAAATGGTTTGACAAATGCATGAAAAAACAAGCTGCCTCAGACTTGTTTATACTCCTGCAGTAGAGTTTCAAGTCGGAAAGAATTCACAGCATCACATCGCAATTCGTCCTCTCGAATTAGGAAAAGTGTCCATTTTCATGCAAAAATCCGGATTTATATAGAGTGAAGCCAAGGAGCATTAATTTTTCTCACGTTCGGACTGTCTTGCATTGCGCAAACACGAACACAGAAAGTTCTCGAACGATGAGATTGCAAACGCAAGTTCATGGCTGTTTGTGCAGCACCTGCAAACTACAGTATATTGCGTCAGTGGTCATGAGTTGCTACGTCAGCATTCGTGGGCTTCGCGAACATTCGTCATGTTGTTTACGACATGAGATCAAGGCAAGGCGGGGCAAGACTGTGTTGCAGAAGTAAATACAACCTTCATAAAAACGACGCACTGATGTTACACATGCGTAGCTTGCACTTATATACTGTACGAACAATACCATATGCGACAATAATTAACAATATGATTATGCCATGATAGTGAATCGTCATAAGCGTGCATTGTTTTTCACGAAACGTCAACCGATTGTTCGCAGCACTTGCATGCTGCGATGCTAAGTTACTTTTGACTTTCTATGTGACTGACTGCTCCTGCTTACTGGCAGGTTGTGGCTGGTTTCTAGGTCAGTCCAAATCCGGATAGTCCGAATCTGAAGCGAAACTCAGGGATCCAAGCTGTTGTTCCAACAAACCTAAAAAACAACCCTGGGACATGGACAAGACCCTGCATTGCGTGCGCAGGGTTTTAAAGAATAAATTCAGTTGATTCTGGTCACGATCCAAGTTCATCTTATGAGGACGGTGGACAGCTCAAAGTTTGTATCTTCATGTGACAGGTCAAAATTTGATGTGTTTACTGGCATCAGGATATTGGCTAGAGCCAGGGCTGTGGAACCGGAGCCCAAGGAATTTTGGATGCCTGGAACTGGAGCCAAAAACGTTTAGATGGTGGAGTCGAAGCCGGAGCCTGAAATTTGGGTTCCGGCCCTACAGCCCTAGTTTGTGGGGAAAGTGAGTTGTACAAATAATACAATAGTTTTCAAATTTCAATGGACCAAATCATTCCGGAGCCAGAGCCGCAAACGTTTAGAAGTTGGAACCGGAGCCAAAAATTTATTAGGTGCCTGGAGCTGGAGTTAGAAATTTGAGTTCCGACTCCACAGTCCTGGCTAGGACTACGTAATTGTCGTAGCTGTACAGGCATGTATGCACGAGAGCTAATGCAAGTCTGGTTCCATTTCGTTGTACCCAGCTGTCGCCATTACCAGTAACTTTTGCACATTATTGCAGCCTAACAGCTATACCTGTGTCTTGTCTTTGTCAGATCGTTAGTCGCGTTCTGATTGAAATAAAGCCTCCGTTCTACGTCTGTTCTAGGTCATCACATCTTGGTGCGAACAACCCGAAATTAATAACATTGAAAGCTATTTTTGAAAGATTTTATAAACGATCGCGACAACTTTGTAGAACATGCATGCGTAAGGAAGAGCAAACAATGCACACTTGCAGCGAAATAACAAGAGGTATTAACAATTTGATATTCACGGCGAATGATGTAACATTGCACTTCTGCGTGAATGGATATTTTCGCAGGAATAAGAAGATGAAAGGCACGGATTACACACCAAAAGGTAAGATTCAAGCAAACCCCATGGCAAGTTTATCAACAAAACTCTACTGCACTGAATTGTCAGTCGTAAAGAATCCTTCGCCAGTAGTCGTTCAAGAAGAGATCATCAGGGTCAAGTTGTTTTTTGATGAACATGAACTCGTCGAAGTTTCTGTACATTTTTCTGAATTGACTGGCGGTTACCTGCAGATGTGAAGCGTTTTGCATGAAAGTCAACCATCGAAATGACTTGTACACTGCGTGGAATGCGCCAGCATTCCTTGTCAATAACGCATGGCAAGCGTAACGATGCCTCACGCAGCTAAGGAGCTCAGACATGACTTTCATAAGTCAGACTTGAGAAAATCTTTACGTACACCTCAGTCTTGATCAACAGTTGGTTGATAAATCACGAGCAAAGCTAACGTGGGCGCGACGCGAATCAGGGGTTCACAAAAATCGCTTTCTAGGAGGGCCGCATCTGATAACGGGAAATGCCCGCGGGCTAACGGACCCTGATGCAGGGTGGTCGCCAACAATGGGCCAGCTGTGTCGGGAAGCTTCATTTGGAAATGATGCGTTCGTTAGCAAAACTGGATGATGACTGATGACGTATTGTTTTGTCTTTCGCTGATAGTGGTTATCGTGTTTTTATCGCCCACAACCTGACAACGCACCTCCACTGGCCTATTCTTACTGCACACACGATATTTGTAGCTAAGCATTGAAGATTTCCTTTTTCGATTCAGCTATTGCCACATCAGTACTATTCAATACAAATGTTGACAATTTCACAATTTGGCGTGATTATGTTTCCAACTTTTTCACGGCGCTTTTCCTCTCGTGTTTGTCAGAAAATACTGCCACCGCGAGTTCAAAAGAGAACAACATGATGGCTTCGACTGGTGTATTGCTTTTGCTTGTTCATAGGGGCCTGAAAACATATTTCGAGACAATGCGCACAAGGCCAACCACTGACCGTGATAAGCCCACTTCGGATCTAACATAAGTCATTCTAGCAACACGGTAAACCAAGATAAACTCGGCAACGAAGTATACCTCGAAAACTTTGAGCTACAAACTTGACTTTCAGATGAAAAACTGGGCTTTTGGAATCGCATTACGAACAACCAATGCACGGGCAAAAATATACCATGCAAACTCTTTAAGGAACGCGAGAGCCACTGTAGTTTCGAACATAACTCGCCAACCGATCGCGCTAGAGAGTCAACGGCAAGGGCGTACGCAAGGGGGGTTTTTGGGGTTAACCCCCCCCCCCCC
>JGI24158J21664_10012940_pt1 | contig 11034 bp, 9 predicted proteins | sample Ectturendosymbi3_FD_21664 | JGI IMG/M metagenome (IMG submission 21664)
TTTAAATACGCTTTTTACTGCACACTTCTGGATAAAATTCGACACATCGGTGTTGAGGAGAGAATGATGGGGTTGTATTACTTGCGCTTGCTATTCTAACTAATATGAATGAGTGATTTCTCGATTTCTGAAAAAACTTCCTTCTTCTTGTTTAAAGAAAGGCAAACAGTTTCGAAGGCGCATTATGTACCGAAAGTACATGGCATAACCGAATTTTCGGGCCACGCTGTGTTGAACTGTGTTCAACATGCTATGTTTAACTCGGCCACGGAACATAATGCGCGCGGTTTCCCGGGTGAAAAGGTTTTGTTACGTTTAAAAATGCTTTCACTGGAAATTTATTTCCACTGACCTGTCCTGCAATTAGATGTATAATGCAACAAAGTTTAGCTTCACCAATCTAAACTCTAAATGGGTCTAGGACCACGCGCGTGCTTCTGCAGTGAATGCTGCACAGGTGACAAGTCAACGGCAACAACACCCGTGAACGTTTTTCCCACACATCACAACCCAGTGCGAGGAAGGACAAATGACAAGTTCCGATTTTCAAGTTTTTGTCATAACCTGAGTTGGAATCGAAGAGTCTCCCAGTTTTTGTGCACATTCGCAACTCGCTGCACCACTTAGATGATCATACCAATGGGAATGACAGAAAAATGAAATAAAAATGCATCCAATGTATTTTTTGCACCACAGAAATATTTCAAATTACCAGTTAACCAAGCTAGAATTCTCAATATCATAGGCATAGCGAAAATCCTGGTAAAAAGGGATATTAGCTCATTTCGACTTTGCAAGTTTCAGGTTCATAGTAAAGTATTACGGCAAACAATGAAGATATTTCAAAATTGCGCTTTACAAATTTTGTCTTCGCCTGCACCCTTCAGAAGTGATGCTTTGATTTCATGCACATTTGAGACTGATGCAGCCTGATAACAACATCCAAAAGTTTGTTTTCTACCTGCTTTGCGGGTTCCCAGTTCTGAGTGTAAAGTACGAAATGAAAACATCAAGCATCTTCTCAAATGCTCTTGCATCTAAAGATGTTGAACTGAAAGTGTGTTGGATTAGAAAATGAACAAATCTGCTATGAAGTGACTCTTCTCGAAAGATTAAAAATATTTTGAAATCATCGCATACGCAGAGCTGGACACTTATCAAATAATACGTAAGCGCTGCTACTGCTACCGTTGCTCCTTAAATGCTCAAGTTACCTTCGGGCGCTTCCACTGTAGGTAACCATGACCAAAGTGGCCAGTAATGCGCTCAATATATCCCAGGCTTTCTGAAAGATTTTTAAGCGCACAGGCTGTTTTTTCAAAGTTCAACAATTATTCTCAAGCTCATCGGATCCAAAAACGAACTTCACAATATTCGAAAAATTTCGCTTGTCAAACACATACGCAATCTCCCAAAGATAAATGTGAGAGCTACCAATACTACAGGCACCAAAAAGGCAGAAAAAATAAAGACATTCCAGCAGTTGCCCTGATTGGTTGTCGGTTGAAGATCTAAATCGAATTCTGTTTGAAGCTTGTGATTTAACATTCAGCAGAAGTTAATTAGGCTGAGACAAAATATGTTATTTGCAAGAATATTCTTGCAATATTTAGGCACATAAGGTAACTTTGCTCAAACTGGACAAATACATAACCCCAATCCCAGTTTGATCGTGGCACTCTATGGATCATAAACATGTTGAAACAAAGTGATGTTGTGCATTTTGCGGTGAAAACGCTTGTTCAGTGGTAACGCACGTGTGAGTTTTGAGACAATTCCTTTGCAAAAAGGGATTTCACAACCCATGTGACAAAAATGCTCTGAATTTTTGCACAGTTTTAACATGTTTACTAAAAACTGCGTGCAGTGGTTTTGGTACTAATGGAAATTCACAGATCGGATAATTCAAAACCAGACTAAAATATCATTCCAGTTTCACTATCAAGACCACGCGTTGAACAGGAGGCAGGCGGAACAAATCCGTTTATCTCGTCAGAACCTACAGTAGTGTGTTCCAATTACCCGCTCCTGTGGCTGTTCTTGCAAAAACATTTGAGCGTCCGGTTTTGCAAAAATCGATGGTTGATGAAAAAGATTAGGATGCACACTTTGAAAGACAGTTTTAAACGATTTCGTTGACGGCTACCCACAGTTTACCACAACCTTGGACATATCAAATCAAAGATTGTCTGGGTTTCCAACATCATGTTATAAATATATGTGACGCAGGCATTATCAACACAGGCTAGAGATACGTCCCACGGTTCCATGGAAAATACAAGAGCAAGTTTCGGATTTTGCTCAGTTGTGTCAGTATCGTTTTACTTGTAAAAGAACTGTTTTTTACTCTTTTAAGTTTACTTGTTCTTTCATGTACTGCTAAGGCAATACAATCTGTTTCAAACCAATTTTGCACATGATGCTTCACAGACACTGACTACTCTCGGATTGACGACCGTCTACTGCAGAAAACTCTCTTGTCAGGCAGAGTATAACTCAAAAGATCATGAGATGTTTTTCACGGAAATAAGTTCCGAATTAAGAGCTGCATCGGGGCATTTAATACCAATAAGAGATAGATTGGTACCTTTCACCATTTAAAAAATCAAAATTTTGCTTTCATTAGCTTTCTATGCGGTAGAAAGCTTCTCTTCAACCAGTTTTTTTTTAGGGAAAATGTTAGGTGCCCGGTATGGCCCTGTAGGGACCCGATTTCTCTGATGGTAGGGACACGATTTTCTCTGATTCTAGGGACCCGATGATAATTTTCGCTAATTCTAGGGACCCGGTTTTCAATTCTAGGGACCCGAACCGGGCCCCTAAAATACCTTAAAAAACCTGCTTTCACCTGAATTTTTACTATTATAATTCTTGCTCTAAACCACCAAAGCAGAACAGTAATTTAGTGCAAAATTTTCGCAGAAAAATATTGCAGCGTTGTATTTACAGATTAGGTATGTTTTTCCTCAAACTTAAATAAAAGAAGTCATTTTAAAAAGGAGAAACAGGGAATGTTTTTGAAATCTTCACGCTCTGCGCTTGCACCGAAGTAATCCTATGTGATAAAAGGACTTTCTGAAAATTTTATGTGGATTTCCAAGCATGTTACTGCACATCCCACAACAACAAGAAAACTAAACTGGAAATTGTAGACTTGCAATTTGCTCGACCATTAAGGAACATTTTGTAAATGCAAAAACCCTTTATCTGGTTCTCCCTAAACATTAAGAAATGGATTGTCTTATAATCAAAAATTGGTTGACATTACGTTGAAAGCATCATTTTTTACAACTTGCACATCACTCTTGACACTACAGGTTATCATTTCTATTCAAAACAAAAGTTTAACACTTTGAGAGCCGGCCTACGTGGTGCTCAGGATACTTCTCTTTACCGATGGTTTAATGCAGTCATACTTAATGACAAACGTGTAACCACAAACCTTCTATAACTAGCAAGAAATCTTTTATGAAATAGAGATACAACAAGCCCGAAAGAAATCATTCAGACACGACATTTGTTTTGTCAGATAAAGGGTGTTATCACAAAAGTAAAACACCAAGCTGAGAAGGGAAAGCTTACGACTTCCAAGATGTGATCGTTTAAACCTTTGTAAAATTACTGCTTTTCTAATCACAGCATTTCCTCATTTACATGTATAGATGTCATCTCCGGCTTCACGATATACCGCTCATTAATTGCGCTAGCTCTGCTCAACCTCCTACTGGAAGAAGTGCACAGTATTGCGGTAAAAACAAAACAACGGTGTGCGTCAACCATCGATGCTTTTATGAATACCTCTCTCTCGACTCGATTCACGTGCAAATCTCATTTTGGCATCAACACATCAGCAGCGTCTTTTTCTGGATTACTTCCGCTGTGCATTACATATTTGCCCTGAATTGTTTCATAGCTTTTAGTTGGGGACGTAAAATTTCGTAATCCTTTGCAATAGTCGTACTATTTTGCAGAATTATGTTGCAATTTGGTTGCCTTTCGCATTTGGTATTCTCATTTGCTGCTGTTATTTTTCTCTGGATACAAAATCACCTAGAATTAGTACCATCAAAATTAGATGGAACTTTCAGTTATTGGAAAACCATTTTGGGCTCAGTTTGTTGTATATGTCGCGATTAGGTTGAAGCTGAAATACGTTTCTAGAAAATCAGCGCCGGAACTGCTTCATTGGAAGAATTTTAATCACTTTTTAATCAATGTGGCAGATTTAGTTGAACTCCTATTGTTTTGTAAGACAGCACAGCAAACATTTGATTTATATAATTTGGGAGTCGAAAGGGAATGTTTGTGATTTCTACAAACGCTTTGTTTTTTGAGTAGCTTAAAAATTAATAAAGGAGACTTTTTCATATATGGCCATCAACGTTTTCATATTTTGCTCTTTTCCTATTTGGCCATAATGAAGACTTTTTCCAATTTGGTCATTAACGTCTTCCCCAGAACTTAAGATAACTTGTTAAATAAGTAATGCAACTTCTTAGTTGCAAACAACTAAATCTAAAGTGAACCAGTCTATGTTCCACTCAAAGCTTGTAATGGCCTCAATATAAAAGCATTGGCACTTTGGCACATCGGTTTTCTACAACAAATCGCAACAAGCACTGCTTGCGATAGTTACATCGTTAATTTGTATATTCCTTATTTCTCCAGTTAATCAAGATAGTGAGCTCTATTGAAGTGTATTTGCGTTTATCCCGGCACGGATTCAACCTTTATATTTAGTTGCTTGATCAATCATGACGCATCCAGTTATGTGGTTGCATACAGTTCATCAATCCTGCCACGCCTAGTGATTCTTCACTAGATCCAGAAACGTTTTGCAAAGTATATGTATGTGTTTGAAAAACATCGGTTGTCTTGTTTCTAACTTTTCATTACTTTTTAATCTTTAAGCAATTCATTACGTGGATCGTTGTGTGAATACTTGAACCAACAAAACAAACAACGAGTTTTTTTTCAATTTTCAGTGTGCATTACTGCATTGCTGCAAGTAGCGATGGTTGCGTACGGTTGATTTGATATTGTACGTTGCAACGGTTGTGGAGAGGCGAAACCGTTAGCAATCTGATGGAAAAGATGTGGAAGGTCTTCTTCGTCGTTTGAGCAAGTTATTGCAATCCACTGCTAGGCCGCACTAGATCTCGGGGCAGGTGTTGAGCAGCAATTCGGTTGTCTCATCGTCCAGAACTTTCAGGCCGTGCAGTCCATGAGGAGGTCGATGGATTGGACATTGGAGGACAACATGATCGACGGTTGGTTCTTGTGCGCCACAAGTCACAGGCCGCAGAGGAGGCCACCTCATATACCCCATTTGTGCAAGAAGGAGCGGAAACCTCCGACCCGGTGCGTAGGCAATTACGCCGGACCCACGCTGTTCTCGGAAGAGTCATTCCGGGAGGGTGCGTGTCGATGTCGGGGATGAAAGTGCGAAATCTCGTAGGTTCTCCGCCCACTCCGCATTCCATTTGTGATCCACCCAGAGCGCCGTACGTATGCTGTTGTTGTCAGATGAACCAATAAGTTATTGTGTGCAGGGTACAAACGGGTGTCTCGATTAGAGACGCCGTTCATTCGCACCTTTTGGACAGGTGAACGCTGAGCTGAGCAGGTGTCTAAGGTCCATGGCACGGCGTGCTAGAGATAGTGTAGCTCCTTTGCGACGAAGCTCAGCAGGTTGGATGCCTGCGAGAATAGGAAGGTTGTCAGCTGGTGTAGGATGCAGGCATCCAGTCACGATCCGCACGGCTTCGTTCATGGCAAGGTCAATGAGGCGGGTATGAGCACTACGGTACCAGAAGGAGCGCAGTACTCTGCTTTTGAATGGACCAGGGCAAGAGCCGCTATTCGCAGGGTTCTTGCTCCAGCAGCCCAGCCAGAGCCAGCAAGCCGCGTCATGAGTGCGACGCATGATGTCAGCTTTTTGCGAAGTGACTCGAGGTGTCGACGATACGTGACGACCTGTCCAAATTTACTCGGAGGTATTTAGGTTCGGAGCAGATAAACAGAGTTTCTCTGCTGTGGTTGACGTTTATATCACGTTTAGCTACCTTTTTCTTGAGGTGGAAGATTGTCGACACCGTTTTTGTAGTCCTGAGCTTCAGCTTCCAGGTCTGGAGGTATTCACCTACAGTTGCCACGTCCTCGCTAATCACCCCTTTCACTGCATGTCAGTCTCCATCAGCATGCATGGTTGCTAGGTCGTCAGCATACGCATACGTGCAGGAGACGGTAGTTGGCAGGTCAGAGATGTAGATGTTGAAGAGAAGGGGTGCCAGGACGGATCCCTGTGGGGCGCCGTTCTTGAGGCGTCGAAACCTGTTCGGTTTGCAGTTCCCGGTAGCAAGGGTGAAGCTGTGATTGCCAACTATCCCCATGATCATGCAGCCCATATGTCTGTCAGGGAGCAATAGCAGCAGCTTGTAGGTGAGGCTGTGATGCCATACAGCGTCGTAGGCTGCTGTGAGATCGACAAACACAGCTCCGTCCACCTTATTAGCCGCAACGCTATTCTTGGTGTCCTGTGTCAGCAGGTTGACTGATCTACTGTACGGTCGCCCTCCGGTGTCGAAAGCCCGCCTGCTCCTGTTGGAACAAAGGGTAGATTCTTGGCTCGACATGAGCGTAGACGCGTCTCTTGATGATCTTGAAGGGGACACAGAGAAGAGATATAGGGCGATAGCCCTTTGGATCCGCTAGTGGCTTTTCTGGCTTTGGGATCTCAACTATTAGTGCTCTTTTCCATATCTTTTGAATTTTCAGTTGGTGCAAGCACGAAGTGAGGAAATCAAAAAATAAGGTTAGAGAGCCGAAACGGGGTGGAATATAAACCCCGGGAAGATAGCATCCAGTTCAGGAGACTTTCCTGGTGTCAAGCGCCTGAGGGCGGCAGCAAGCTTCTCTGGCCTGATGATGACTTTGCTAAACCCGTGGTTTACTTACCGAATGTTGTGAAGGTGGATGTTATATATGGACAAAGACGTTACAACGTTCTAACAAAATATTTGCAAGAACAAAGCTTTGGTTTCGCTAGGTGACATTTAAGCAACAATGACAGGAGAATAAAGCAATTTCCAAGCGAGATTGAGCAGATGTTCCGTTTGTTCTTGTATTAGGATGGATACGTCATTCATTTGCATTTTGTGCAAACTATACCTGCAGCCGCGTGCCTCGTTGGTTGGAAACGTTCATAAAAAATATGTGCTGTTATTTTAGTCGGAGGAGCAAGAAACAGCAAACCTTTTTCCATTTGGAAGAAGCTTGTGGCCAGGAGAAAAAAAATGATAAAGTTGGTTCAAACACGTTGGTTATCACGTAGCAATATGGTTAAAAGAATTTTAAAACACTGACTCCCACTGGCACAGACTTTTTGAAGAACTCTGAAACTTGTACGGTGGTTGAAGCATTGTCTATTTGCAAGACAATGTTAAACCCATGAACAAAGTACATCCTTTTATTTTTTATGTTTATTTTGCAAATATTGCAAAGTTCAACACAGAATACCACTCAGAAAGAACAATTCAGTCTGCATCAAGTCTATATGTCAATATCAGATGAATAGTGTAGCATTTGTATGGTCGATAGTTAGGGTTTTTGCTCTGCTACATTTCGTAGACCAGAAAGTTTGAAACGGTGGTCGTTTGGAAAGGATGAAAACGATTGTTTTGGAAATAATCGGCTTGAACCTATACAGTACAATAGTTTTTTGATAAGCCCACGGTTTAATAGGCTTACTAAGCCCACCCGCTTAATAAACCTATAATTTTCCTGTCAGGAATTACTCCATAAATACCTGAAATTAGAAACAACTTTATACATGGCACTGGCTTTCGATTTTGTTTTCAAGAGTTATTATGACGTGAGAAAATGTTTACAAGCCGTCTGAAGTACCGCGAGTCTTTGGTTAATTTGTATGTTTCATTGCGAATTGTTTCGCAATACTAAAGAACTTTCCACAATCCCACTGCTTTTTAAACCAAAACTGGTGTAGATGTTGCTTAAAATCAGGAAAAGATTATTGAACAGTTAGCGGATGCCAGTAACACTTAGTTATTTGCTGTGACTTGTGTAGTAATCCAATGATGAACCTCATTTGAGAAGCATGATGCAAAAATATTTCACATTGGTGAGATACTGAATTTCATTGTGCGAATGTTTGAAGGTTTGTTCAAGATTCAAGTTGTTCATCAGTATTGTTCAAAGTGTCCGTGAATGAATTTCAAAACTTTTAGATATATTTTTCAACAATAAAGTTGTTGCATGGCATGTTCAGGAGATCGTTCAAACGTTGATTTCGCAACAGTTTAGAAAGTTTGACTCTTCCTTTAATTTTTGCTGAAAAAATGCACCCTGCAGCACCATTCCCTCCTCTGACGATGAATGCATGAAATCCAACATGAGTTTTATTCTTGATTGAAGCAAACACCCCTGTATTTTGTGATGCAAGCCCTTTGCGTAGTCTGTAGTGATTTTTTTAGTATTAACACAATGAGTCTGTCAAGATTTTTGTCTGAAGAAGGTTGGTGCTACGTGAATTGTGCAGAGGCATTATGAACTTCATTTTGTGAAGTTTCGTTGCCAAGCTTCAGCTTATTGCAGCTGTTTCAAGTTGGAAATGCTTTCAGTTTCTGTGATATCAGCATTGCTTAAAATTTTTCACGGTGGGTCAGAATGTTTGGTTGACGTAGATGGATTGCGACAAATACCAAACAATTGCAAACTGGAGGTTGAATTCAGTTAGAGATTTCCGATGACGACGTTGCTATTCTTTGCTTGCTGCGGAGTGTAAAATCTACACTGAACTCAACACTAAGATCAACTGAATAATGTTGGATAACATAAGTGAACACTTTAACACCTATTTAAAGTAGTAAAACGTAATAAGCTTTGATAAAACCTTTCACATCTTGCGGAAACGTTAAAGGTAAATGAACATTCACATGCTGTACCTTTAAAAATTCATCTCAATACTATTTAACAAGCAGTAGTTCAGCATTGAACAAAATGAAAATGATAAGAATATGCTTCAAGCACAATATTTAATCATTCGCACATTGCTTACACGACTTTAAAACCCTATGTAATTTAAAAAAAATATCAACAATTGTATGAAAAACGCTCACTCAATTTTGATGTACTTGGTCCGCAACTGCACCGAAACATCTGATTCGAATGATGAAACATCGTCTGTAAGTTGGTCATGTCCATGTGCCTGCGCGACAACATTTTGGGTGATGTTATTATATATACATACAACTTCATCTGAAGATTTATTTGTATGGCATGATTTTCATCAATGCAAGCTAGATGGTCCACAATAATTTTCAAACTCCTATTTTCTGCTGTTGCACAACATTCTAATACGTAAATTAATTTGTTAAATAAGAAATATCTGCAGAAAGTAGGAAAAATAATAACCATTGAAATACAAGGTAGTGAAAGAAGATATTGAGTAATTCTGCGGCATAAAATTTGGGAAGCATTTGACAAAATTTGATCACGCCATTTTTATGTCAACGGTATACATTAACTACACACTTTTTTCCATACAGTCTGCCAAAGTGCCGGGCCCCTAAGATATGACTATGTGGATAAAAACATTTGCATATCCGAAAGTTACGAAACAGTGATTTTACAATTGTTCTCATCGACTTGTTCCATGGTTATCGCAATTATCATGTGATTTCAGCGCTATGTCATGAGTTTTAATCGAGCTTAAGCTTATTCAACACGTGCAGAAGTGTTGTAATAAACGCTTTATTGCAAGACGCTGGGTCCAGTAAGTACTACATCAAGAAATGATTTTTTAAAATCAAGCAAAGTGGACAAAAAGGAAAAAATTTTTTTAAAGACTACATGTTGTGCTTGTCGCGGCGGAGGGGCTTGCGTACCTCTGTGACCCCTAGAGCTATGCTGGCGGGAGCTCAAGCTCCCAGCAGGGCCACCCGTGCCAGACAGGTCAAAGGATAGAGGTCTGACTAAAGTAGTCACAGGTAGGCAGGTTCGCCAGCCTGTCTTCTATGCCAGCTCGGCAGCAGGGGTTGGCAGTCTCAATCCGGGCGCCCGCCAAACTGTTCTTTGGCTTCCGGCCGGCTGAGGCAGATTTCAGTTGCTTCTGTGCTGAAATCACTAGGCATACGAATGTGTCACTGCGGGGCAGCCTGCCCCACATCCCAGCTGTCACACTCTGGCATTCCGCCGGATATGGTGTTTGTAGGCCTAGAGGAGGCCATTTGTCCTGGGAAAGCATCTGTCCTCACCACAATTTGCCCCGGCGCTCGGCGTCATCCATTACAAATATGAATAACAAAAGAAACCTGTTTAAGCCACTGGCAGATAGGGGACCACTTATTGTGGCCGCTGCTGCCAGGCTCGTTTCGCGTGTGAAGCAGGCGCGGCCGGGTCGTCAGCCTGCAACTGCCTCAGTGGCACTTGGTTGTTGGAACGTCCGTTCCCTTGGACCTCAGACAGAGGCCATGCTATCCTCCCTTTAATTGACCTGGAACTGGACCGCCTCGGCATCCAGTTAGCTTCACTTAGCGAAACGGACTTTACAGTGGAATACGGGAAGCCATTGGCCCAATTCCGAAGAACGTGTCCCCTTTACTTGCAGCTGACGGAGCACTCCTGTTTGACACTCCTAGAGATCACTGTACCTCCATCTATTCCCAACCAGTTCATGTCAGCTGTTCGGCATTATCCAGCCTGCAACAGCTACCTGTCCTTCAAGAGACAACTCTTTCACCATGGAAGATGTGAAACTTGCAATCAGAGGTCTCAAGAACAAGAAATCTCCTGGGCAAGATGGCATCCCCCCGAGATTTTGAAAAATGGTGGCAAACCTCTGCTAAGGGTGTTTTTCCGCATATTCACGATATGCTGGAATAGACGATGTCTCCCGGACGATTTCAGAGACACCAAACTCATTACTCTCTACAAGAACAAGGGCGATCGTAGGGATTGCAACAACTATCGTGGCATATCGCTTTTGTGTATTGCCGGGAAAGTTTTTGCTCGTCT
>JGI24158J21664_10012941_pt1 | contig 11034 bp, 8 predicted proteins | sample Ectturendosymbi3_FD_21664 | JGI IMG/M metagenome (IMG submission 21664)
GGGCCAAGGTGGCCTAAAAGTCCTCCACTTATGACGTCACTCACAAAAAACCCGCACCCCTCAAGGAAAAAATTTTTTCGAGTTCAGACTAGGAGACTTGCCGCATCTTCTGACGCTTCGACCAGGTCCGTAACCCGAACAGGAGCGGAGATATTTCCGCGCAAAGCCACGTGCGTTTAGGCGATTTTTTTCCGAAAATCCCTGAAAGCAGCTGGACGCCAAAGAGCTCAGGTTGTTTGAGCAACTTGCGCATGCCCTGAAATTTTTCAAGCCAGGGGGCTGCCGCGACCACAGCCTGAGCCTAATATGCCTATGCGCGTGAGTAACTTAGAGCTCAAATTATAGGCTTGAACTTCCTGCAAGCAAGTAAAGTGAATCAGAGCCAGTCGATGGCCACGTGGGATTCGTAGTCGACTGAGTCAACTTTGACTCCTTTGTTCAACGGTGCACTTAACATCTGCAGCTCCAGGAAAAAGTCATTTCAACAAGAAAAGCTTTGCAAAAGGTGTTACTGTTCTCATTATCATAAGTTAGAGACATGAACCTTAGTCTGTAAACCTAACACAAGGGTAAAAGATACGTTTAGGTGTGACTACGGTGAAGCATTTTATTATTAGGGACGTTAAACTGAAACGGTTTGCACAACTTGGCAAAGCATACTGATTGAGCAATCGAAGTCTGGAGGCCACGACCTACATCCATCACAGTGGTGTGCAGAGGTCTGGTGATGCCCGGGGTGACTGCTTGATTGCATGCCCCCCTACAAAATTCTAGTATTGAGCAGTGGCGTATGGTGGTCATTGTTACTAGATATACGCTGTTTGTGACGACACAATATAACGCCACATTCACGTTTGCAAACCAATGTTTTGGCGAAGTTTGTTGACACAACCATTATTCTACACGCAATCTCCTTACTCGTTGTACAATGTGTCACTGCAATAAACATAAATCAGCGTAGCCCAACTACAGGCCCGCGAGTATTCTCAGTATTGTGTGTTGCAGTAGTCAGTTTTAATTAGAACAAGCATCACATCTGTTAATAATAACGTACAATATTAACGGCGTTACACTAGGACTGTAGAGAGCTTCTAGAAAGTAGTCAGCAAGGATAGGTTTCCCAAACAAAGATTTCGCATTGAAATTCGCTTGATGTTTGGAAGCACATACGTGTGTGAGAGCACATTTTCTACGATGAAGTAAGTCAAATCTGAAAACAGAAATCGAATGGCAGACGAAACGCCGTACCATAGTAACTTGCTAACACTAACATAATGGTATTGTTAAGGAACGATAGTGTCAGAGAATCCTCAACCACAGGCCTCGAACTGATAGAGATTTGTAATAAATTGTTTATTGATATTGTGTAATTATTTCAATGATACGCCCACCGAACTCACCTATTTTCTCTTTTCGATTTTATATCTTGTGAGTCTGTTGATTCATACTGATGCGATCGGAAATCCCGAGCGGCATGTGCGCAAAGCTTCGCACCGTGGCAGCAAGTAACAATAGAGATCATGCGTCGTAATCTCTCTTCGCGTACGCTGGTCATTATGTTCAATCGTTCACACGTTAATATCGGCAGAGTTACCACGTCGCAATCTCTCTTGTTATTGCTTGCTCGCTCCACGCATACATATTTTTGTTCTTCACGCACATCTCGTTCGTGGTGAATCACACAATCAACGCAACTCCACCGGAGAGGTTGCAACAATACATCATTTTGTTGGAAGAGTCCCGCGAGTTGTCACGTCTTTGTAAAATGGCCCGTAGGTAAAAAGTAGTTGAACCACGCTGACATTTGTCAGCGGTATCCTAAGACAGAGCAGTTCATTACTGCAAAAATATCCGGCAACGCGTTAAAGCAGTGGAATGAAACACACTCAACGCTACGTCAGCGCAGTTCACAACTGCAAAAATACAAGACTGCGCGAATGTCGCGTCGAATAGCAGTGGATCAGAAGGTATGCGGCTGGGATGGCGTTGACAGTTTTAAATGTTCTAAACTACATAAGAATTGAGAATGCGCGTGAAGTACGCAATTAAACTTTCGTGTTTTATTATGTGGCTGTTGTATGTGCAATTACTAAGTACAAAGAAAAAATACGGGCTTGTGTGAGCCGTTATGATCGATCCGCCTGAACTGCCAATTAATGACATAGCTCGAAATGATGCACATATTGCAAGAACAAGTGTGCAGCTGTATTAGCGGCGCACAGCCAGGGTTGTCATATCAAAAAAAGGAACGGTAAACTAGTGATGCATCAAAAAGTCAGCTAAATGAATGGAGTTGAAATAAGTTTTGAAATTTGGCACAGAAAATCAATTTTAAACATCCATAATATCTTTCAACAGTGCCGTAACTAGAGGCTTGAGCCACAGAGGAAAGCTTAGATCCACCAGCAATCACTCAGGCAAAAAGTTAATGATAGTGAATCCGGATGTCGTGGATGTCTATACCAGCTTTAAAAAAAACGGAAACATCCAGAAAATCGCAAAAAAACAGCCTACTGAAAACGAAAAGAATACTAAATATCAAAATGTAAGCTGAAGGAGGCCCAGTTTTTACATTTCGCTTGCCGGGGGGGACGGCTCGCCCTCCTGCCACCCGTCAGGTATGCCACTGTCTTTCAATCCTCTTGTGATTTTCTCTTGATCGCACGATCTGGAACAAGCCACGTCACTATCAGTTTGATTGGATGCGCGCCGCACACCTGGAGTGTAGGTCCATGGTGTTGAAGAATGTGACAATTACTGGCTTTTGAATGCGTGAAAACTAGTGTTGGCAAGAAAAACAGTTTCGAAAAATTAAATCCATGCAGCATGTGTTAGCAGCTTTACAATAAGAAAAATCATCTAGTTACAGCATTTGAATTTTTTTAATTTCATTCTTTGGATGCCCCCCTGCCTTGGATGCCCGGGGCCGTCGCCCCGTTTCGCCCCCCCCTGCACGCCACTCATCCATCATCACCGCAAGACCTACAGAAACCGGCCTCAAGAGACGTATCGATGCCTCAAACACTTCAACGACGCTACCAGGTAACCATGGAAACCTCGCATTCATAACTCATCCCTGCCAACGATGATGAAATACGTTTGACACCGATTCAAACAGGGATGGCCACGGATCACAGATAGCCTCACGGAGAGAAGTCAATCGAAATAGGCAATAGCAACTAATTACTAAATCCTGGACCAGCAAAAACACACGTGTTAAAGCGTTCTTTATATTGATTAACGTTCTACACACCGTCACCGCAGATTAACACAACACAAAAATAAATCCTCTTTCATTCCTGGTTTCCATCAAGCGCTGCCAGCAGAATGGAGTAGATGGTTCTGAAGCATGGCCTCTCCTCGGCAGGACTTCTCCAACATAATCTCATCAAGTTGTACACCCAAGCTGGAGCGTCCTCTGGCTTCGCGAGCACGCAGCCCTGGTTGTCATGGCAACAATCAACAGATGGCACTGACTTCGCACAAAGCTCCATGTCAGTGAAGGAGTAGTGTTCAGTCGGAGATTAATCAATGAGGTGGTGGGTCAGTGACTGAGTGATTTAATAATGATAGTGGAAGACCTTACACTCAATTGTTCGAAGTATGAAAAAGTGTGTTTGCGTGAACCTCGTGACCACATGGCAGACAAAGCCAGCGGCAGAAACTGAGTGCAGTGATTTAGGGTTTTTTGCATGCACAAAACAGAGAATTAGATTGCTAGAGGTCATCTCAAAAAATAACTTTTTCAAAACAGCCGCAGACACTGTTCCCTCTAAGAAAATTCTACGCTTAAGTGCATGCGACTGCCCAACTATGCAGACAAACCACGAGTGAAGTGCTCCAAGCGATGAAAGGGTTATGCGATATTATCAAATTTGGAATGTTGCAAGAGCGCGAGAATGAGATTTCACTGCGCAATTGTCTGGTCGTAGTCCGCATTTGCTCACCTTAGAGGAAACACTGGCTCACAATCTAACATTCATTTCATAAACCTGATCAGCTCAGCGATGCCTTTGTCCAGAAGAAAACACACATGAAACTCACCTGATCAGACACTTCCAGCAACAAAATAAATTAATACGAAAACGCGAATTAATTTACCTGCATAATATTTTTTATGACGTCTTCGTTGTTTGCCCCATCATAAGGTTGCATGCCACTGGTGAATATCTCCCACATCGTAACTCCGAAGGACCAGACATCACTCTTCGAAGTATACTGTCCATACAACAAGCACTCAGGAGCCATCCACCTACGCACAGGGGATGACGCAATCAGCAACGCAACGCGTGGGTGACGTAAACGAACGGCGGTTATGTCACAAATGACGCCAGAAGCTTAACAATGCAGCAGTTGCAAAGAAAATCGTTTTGTTTCAAAAAATAAAATCAATAAAACATGGACTAGTTTTGCAAAAATCAAGACATGCGGTCCAACCGAAGACGCAGCGGTTGGTGCCCGGCCATGGAAAAACATAAACATAAAATGTTGTAAGAGCAATAATCTTATTAAAATTTAATTAATATATGCTCAGATGTAATAAATTTATCCGTGAGTTTCAAACACAAACAAAATATAACTCTTTGGCGAACGGAACGGACCCACGCACGGCCGAACCCCTCAGCAGGCTCGTGACCAGCTTGGGACACCAGGGGGCGAAGAGTTTTCTGAGAGGGGGCCAAATATTTTAAACTGTGTCCAATAGTTTCAAACTACAGTATGTCGAACACATTTTTCCAGGGGGGTCGAAGAATTTCGCATGGGGCTTCCGAAACCCTCCTGGTTACGGGCCTGCCCCTGGGGTTCGACTGAACCCCAGGTAAGAGCCACTGGAATAAAGCATTCACGAATATGAGCAATCCATTCATGGTGACGTCAGCACTTACTGCGCATGCGCAGTGGTTATCCAAGCAGCTTCACCATGAGCGAAGTATTTCTTCGTGAACAACTTCAACCTTGACACCGATTCAAACTTGTTAATACAAGTCACAAACAGCAGCATAACCAACCGTTGTGGATCATTCAACGCGACAACTTATGTTCTTCTGATGTTCATTCGGCTTCAACTTACACTTTCTCTTTGATTTAATTTTTAACCCAATACATTCAAGCATAGGAACAAACAGCAGGAAGATGCAAACAGGAATATAATCGTTACAATCTTTTGTCATACACACAAAAGTTGATGAGTATTCCATTTTTAACGTTATTCAAGTGAGAAAGACTAAAATCATACGCAATCTTGCCCAGTTTCTGGAACTTTGAAAAGCAACTGTTTCCGATGATTTGAAACTCAAACAAAGTCTACAACTGAGATACTGACCTCAGAGGCATGGCTTCCTCCCCAGTACTTCTGTAGTAATCAACATCAACCAACTTGCGAGAAAGACCGAAGTCAGATACTTTCACCGATCCGCGTGAAGATAAAAGGCAGTTGCGAGCGGCGAGATCTCTGGACACAAGAAAGAACGATGTAAACGGCAGCTCAATATCGACCGAAGCCACGTGCTCTTCAACAGTTCTACTAGCTTCGTGTCTCCAACACTGCGCCAGTTCACTGCGCATCTTTTGAATGTTTCTTTGTTGTCTTCCATTGCATCATTGTCTCACCAGCAAGGTTCCACTGTCTGATGCAGAGCTTCTTAACCTTTTCTTCTACCACGCCTCCCTTAAGTAATTGTTCTTTGTTTCAAGTCCCCCCTGACATTAAATAAGCTGTAAAAACAAACGCATTTAACGGTAAATTTATTGACCAAACTTCCCATGCTGTAGAGCGCGTAAGGTCTTGCCCCCCTGATCTAATGCAATGACCAAAACACGTCCAACCGCCGTGACATGGTTTTATTCATTTCTTTGTAGCGATTTCAACCCTACCTGTGGATGAAGTTTTGCTCAGATAAGTAATCCATGGCACATGAGATATCAGCGCACAGCCTCAGCTGCATTGCCAACAGTGACTGCTGGTCCATTGTGACGTCACGTCCTCTATGACGAGCTTTCGTTCTGCAACGCACGAAGTTTTGATCAACGTGATACTACGTCATTATCGATGCTGCGATGAGGTAGTAAACAAATACGTAAAAACCGCACAGCGGGACAGTAGCAAGCCATGTTGAAACGCTTCACATTGATCTACATTACAATTCGAATCACCAGTCGCAGTCCCATCGCCACGGGGGGGATTTGGTGGGCTTATCCCCCCAAACAAAGCTCCAAGCCCCCTCAAATTGAAATATAAAACACTAAAAATAAATATAATTTTTGCGTTCAAGCCCCCCTGCACAAACGTTGAAGCCCCCTATTGAAGACTTTCTGGCGACGGTTCTGACCAGTCATCAATGCATATCTTTGTTATGCTGCGGAAGCAACAGCTGCGCTTCACTTTTTTCTCAGAAGCAATTGCAGAGGTTAACAAAACCAACCTCTGAAGAACGCTACGCGCCAATAACATCCTTGTGTCAAGGTTGAGGAGGAAACTAACAAGATCACTGCCTTCGACAAATTCGAACAGGAGAAAAGGAGGCTTGACGTCATCGTCCTTCCAAGCTGTCGTCGCAATAAAAGCTTGCGTCAACTCATCTATTGATTGTTGTTATATCAACGCTGCGTATCAGCATTCATTATACATAGAAGCAGTTTAGAAATGTACTTTATATCCCAGGACTCTATGATGAGCTTTGATTCGTAGCTCAAGCAGAGCCAGGAGGTAACCCAGTTTCCGGTTTCAAATCAACACCAGTACTTTCTGTTACCGTGACAAAAGCAAATTTGTCACCAAAGGAACAACGTTAAAAATAACGTTATTTTTCATCATTTTTCAACTACGAACTTGAAACTATTTTGATGCCCACGGCCACTCATCCGCAGAAAGAACTACGTTTAAATCGTGACGCTACACTCAACGGAAGAATCTTTACATCCGTCCTTTTCTCCTTAGAAACTTGACCATAGTTTTGTTAACTATTTTCAGAAACTTTGCGGCAAACCACACCGTTAAACAGCAAAAAGCACCAAAATTTTGAAAAAATCGATAAAAAACAAATAGCGGTCGACAGAAACATGCGGATGGAAGTTTCAATAGCTAGTGACAAAAATCACGCGGACTAACTGGTAACTATGTGACTACCTCGGTATTCTGATGAAATAGTTGAGACACGGTCACCAAAGTCAAACCTTAAAAATAACTTGCTTGTAACTGTCTGCCTAAACTCTAAACACTCCTGCAGCTACAAACAGACCAAACAATTAAATGGCTTCGAGCTATTGTGCCGCCAAAGCTCTGCATGCTCCGATGATGAAGTACCTTCAGAATGCAAGTCCACGAAACAGACCGCAAGCAGTCGAACGACATTTGGATGAGAGAACGAGTTGACGAGTCTTGCCTCGTTCACCATTTGCTTGTAGTTGCTTGCATCAACGGAGCGAATGCATTTCAACGCAATCACACCATCGGTGTCCGATCCTGGCAAGCCGGGTGCACTTCAAATGTAAACAACGCGTTCAGCGTCTTAACTGAAGTCGCTGATGTTAATGCAACAGAAAGTAATGTATTCATCAATTCATTTATTAAAACTATGTTTTTCTGGACTAGCCAGGGTGCAAACCATTTTTTATTAATTACATAAATTAGAAAGTAATTTGTTGTTCTATTCATTTGTTAAAATTGTTTCTCTGGACTATCCAGGACACAAAACGTTGTTTTTTAATGAAATAAATTACGCAGTAATTTTTACGGAGAGGTTCGGGAACAAAAGTCTGCAAGAAATAGCACTTGGTATATAAAAATTTTCCGCGTCATTAATTGCTATGCTTCGCTAAGCACAACACATCACTTCAATAAAACATTTCTTATATAACTTTTTACTAATCTTAGAAGTAGAGGTGTGTTGGTGATGATCCAATATTGCGCGAAAACAAGTCGCCATGTTTATAAAAGTTCATGTTGTGTTCTATTCACAGAGGAAAATGTGAACAAACAACGAAAATGCTTATGCATCATGAAGTCTGGTATGTTGTACATTGAAATCATTGCGTCACATCGATTTTACTCAGTGGGTTTGGATTTTTACGAGATTCCAGGAAAGATCCCACTCCAGCTGAACTCACAATGTCCGTCACAACAACAACAATCAGGTCGTCAAAATTAATCATAATGCCAGTGAAAGCACCGTCCAAAAATAGCCTTTCAAAAAACGAAGACAATGGTCTTGGCGGTTCGTGGTCACAATTATCGGACAGCAACCTACGACGGATGAATACGTTAAAACTTAACCCACAAATTTGTGTTGACGAATTTGCGTCGTCTCGGAAACTTTGAACCCCTTGTTTTAACTTTATCTTAACCACGCCGCCCACCACGAGTGCGTCAGACCTCGATGACGTCAGACAAACAAGTTCGGGTGAGAATCAGACAAACGACACGATCATAGCAACGGGTTGATAACCAGGCAACAACAATAACATTTGAATGCAGGGGTGAGGGGGGAACTCACCGAGCTTTAAAAACCGCACCGAATTTTCCTTCTCCAATCTTTCCCAAGATAGTAAGTTGTTGCCACGGATATTCAAAAGAAAACATGGGAGATGAAGTGAAAACGCTGGTGTTGGGCACATGTGATACATTACAAGCTCCTCTCGCCCTGGCAACATATATGATGAAACAGATACGAAGGTGATGTGATCCAGCACTTCTTTGAAACGGATGATTTTTCCTTAACCCTTTCAGTCCCGAGCGCGCAAAAACCTTGGCGCAGGAATTTTTCCCCAATATTTTCAACCATAACTCGTCAACCGATTGAGCTAGAGAGCTACTGAAAGCCTCAAAAGGCCCGGTTAGACTTGCTGATGAGTTTTGGATTTGGGGGGTGACATATTAGGTGGGGGTATAGATTTAGTCTTATTTGGCCAAGGTTACCTTACCCTGGGTTCCAAGCCCCTAGAGGTAATTCTTTGTTTGTTTTCTAACAAACAAAGCTAAAATCTGCATCTTTTAAGCCCTTCATTGCCTTTCTAGCGTTTGTGGTTGGCAAGTTATAACAAAAAAATCTTTAAATAATTAATTTCCCTAGGGGATTAACTTTCTTTGTTTGTTGTTTTAAGATCATAACTTTCTAACCACAACGCCTAAACCTATACTCCCACTCAATATGTCACCCCCCAAACAACCTCAAATCCAAAACTTACCAAATTTTTTAATCGAAAATACTAACCCAACCGGATTTATTGAGGCTTTCCACAGCTCTCCAGCTCAATCGGCTGGCGAGTTATGGTTGAAAGTGTTGGGGAAAAACCTTGCGCCAAAATTTTGTCTCACGCGGGACTTAAAGTGTAGGTCACGAAAAACGCATTGAATTCTTTTCAAACGTAATTTACTTTTTTCTACCGCGGCACCGTTCCCTCCACACCAGGCACGTTCCAGCAGAAATCAGACATATTACAAATGCGGTAATTCCAGCGGAGATGTATCCAACGTTCTGTCCCAGCTCTGGTGGACTAGTGCTGTCTGAAAAGTTAAAATATAAGTCAGACATGAATGCCGCCACCTTGATGCAAACTAATTGCACCGGATACTTGATTTTATGGTTGCAGGAAGATATGTTTAATATGTTGCTGCCTCTCACGACGATCCTGCCTGACCTTAATCGATGATCGCCAGTTACAACCGGGAAGTCACTGGTTACATATTAGTGTGGATCATTAAAGAAGTGTTACGTGAGTTGGTTCATATACTGAGGCCGGAAAAAATGATTCAAAATGTGGTTGTAGAGACTAAATCCAACTTTTTAGCAGACCCAATGCAATGCCACAACATAAAGTAGCAAAAACACAACTTTAGCTGCATGAGACAAACGAGCTGCAGTTGTAATTTATTTTTTTGCAACGGGCGTGTCTTACAAAAACGTGAACAGTGTGTATCAAAAGTGAAAAACCCACAGCCTCAGTTGCAATCCCATAAGTATGGTGTGCAGAAAACAGTGATAAGTTTTTAACTAAAATGTGCGGCAAATAAATGAGCGGAAATCTTCACCAACTTCTCAGCAGTGGTAAACAACCGAGCATAATAAATAGTGCTTCGCTCGCACAGTTTGTCGGGCTTTTGAGTAAAACAATGTTTAGAGGCTTTGAAACTATGGACAAGAAACGACACTGAAACGCTGATTTCAAGTTTGTCTTTTGAGATACTACTTAACTAGTTTTTCTATTTCCAAAAAGTATTTGGAACTTGACCACTCGCGTGATATTTTAAAAGCAAATGCAGTAGCGAACAAGGTACGTCATTTGGCAGATGTTCGGCCAATCAGATCACAGAAGACTCTACAGTTGAACTCTTAGCTGCTGTATAATGCATAACGCAAAAAAGACGTTGACTGTATTCCACAGAAACAAGAAATCGATTAGTTGTCGCTCAAAGTTGTTTTCGTCAGATATCCTAAACATCTGTAGTTTAAAGGACATTTACTTTTCATTTCTTCAGCTGAGAAGACCTACAACTTTATGCTTTTTGTAGAAGAGCACAAGCCAGTAAGTTATTTCATGAACTCAAAGTCCACCAGCTCGATCATCTTTTCTCATACCAACCGACCAACGTGGTACTCACATTTGCGTGTGACGTTCCCTCTTCCATCAAACCTGCAAAGCACCATGCTCTTCATACAGTTATCCCAAAAGCAACTCTTGTTACGACCAGTAAAGTAAAAAGAAAATGCACAAAGCAAATATAAATTGATCGAACGTTCGCGTTTACGGTTCTGGTCTCATGAACTACGACCTCAAGTGGAGGTGTGCTGCTGGCCACTAGCTGCGCCAGAGTAGAAAGAGTCCCTCACACATTCCACAGCTCGTTCGCTACCGACGTAAAATGGTTCAATTATCTCAAAAAAACAAAGTGGTATTTTGACCTACAAGGAAACGAAAAGCAAAAAAACGCACCTTCCCGCTCAGCCATTTATTTCAACGGCGTTTTTTCTGTTTTATCGAGTATACCTAGCAAAATTAATTCAGTACCGCCAAATAAATCTATCTATCTATCTATCT
>JGI24158J21664_10012942_pt1 | contig 11034 bp, 5 predicted proteins | sample Ectturendosymbi3_FD_21664 | JGI IMG/M metagenome (IMG submission 21664)
GGCTCCTTGTCATTCTGCAAAAAAGTGAAGAATATTTTTGAAGAGAAAGGTATCAAGGTTCTTGACTGGCCAGGGAACTCACCTGACTTAAACCCTAACGAAAATTTGTGGAGTATTGTAAAAACAGGCTACTAAGAAAAGATTGGACCACCCTAACCAAGCTCATTGAGGCTGTTATTGGCATATGGTTCCGTAATGAAAAGATTGCTCAAGACTGCCGAAAGCTTGTGGAATCGATGCCAAAACGTGTCGAACAGTTAAACAGAGTTCACTAGAGAATTTCCAAAAAACGTTTCAGAACAACAGTTGGCTTGTGTGGCAGTTCCCTCCTAAAGAAGAGGAACAGCACACGTTTAGGACAATTCCGCAAGAGCACTGGGGGGAATTTGGTCGGAGTGCCCGAGGCACGCCCAAGTTAACAATTAAGAAACTTAGATCCGCCCGTTTTCGTTCGACTTCACGCTCAGTTTTGTTATCAGACGAAAGTGTATTCACTCATGGTTTTATTAATTCGGGATCAAACACTGCATCATTTATTCTTCAACAAGAGTTTACTATAACATGGTATATTGACATGCACAGAAATTTATTACAGGTAATAGGGCTTAGCGCAAATTTGATTCCTTCATAGAGGAGAGAGAAGCCCAAACTGTTAGTAGTATCATAACCACTAAAGCGTAATTCGTTTTAAGTAATCTGAGTTCATTAATATACCCATTTGGTCTAGGCCAGCTTGGTAAACCCACTGCTGGATATTCGGTCTATTCCAGTTTGGTAAGCTCACTACTGGTTTAGGTGTTAAGCTTGGCAAGCCCACTGCTCAACTGACTGAACGTGGTGCCCGCACAGGTATTTATACCCAGAGTCGCACCTCGTTTCTCGTCTCTAATTGGCTACTCGGATGACGTCGTCAAACGTCATTACGTCGAGTTTGGATTTTTCGGAGTCGCCAGTAATTTCGATTACAATTTCTATCATTATTTGGACTGCGTTTTTGTTATTATTTCTTTTATTCATTTGGGTCGAAAATATTATTTCTATTTTTGTCTGAAATGTTGACACAATCATTTTTATAAGGTTTTTAGGTTGCTCTCTCCCCAGTAGTGACTTGCTATTGCAAACGGAGTACAATGGTACAATAGTTTGAGTATTACATAATACAGTATCATCACAAAAGGAAAGTTTCTAGTCGTTGGGTTGTTCAAGCTTCATTCTTTTAGTCTTCAAGTCGTCTTGTGGAGTGACTTTCGTATTCCAATATTCTTCCCAATCACTGCCGTTAAGTGAAACCATAGATGAACTTCTGGGTCGTTTTCTTGACTTGCTTTTGAAATAGTTGAAGTCCTTTATTATTTGTATTCCAGAATCGAGGGGCATTTCATGTTGAGGATGCAAAGCGAATTCAAAACTTGTCGATGGCAATGAAGTATGAATGCGAAACTGGGTACAATTGAAGCATCCTTGGCAAGTTGCGATAAAGTGATAGCCACCTGGTTACGCTGTGAGAAATAAGTTGTTGGTACGCAATATCCACAAAGTCACAATAGTCCTTTTCACCCTTCTTTGCGAACTGTGCAAATGCAACCACACGTAATTCACTCAGCTTCAAAATAATTCAGTCCTCTTCTGAAAAAGGGGTACTTCTGTCGTATTTCTGCATTTTTCAGCATTATTGATTAGCTGAGGGGTGCAAAAATTTCTGTCAAAGTTAGTAGCGCGCAGAAATTTTTAGTAGCGCCTACATAAGCTTTGCCATACGGCATTCATGTGCATAAAGTGTAAAATGCAGAAAAACGTTTGCGTGCTCCAAGTTTATGATCGCGCGGCGGGAGTGCGCGACTGCATTTTTGCACCCCTGGATTAGCTATAACTACCAGAAGCAACTACACTAAGCTATGTACAATACACTGATCACCGTATCACGGTTCATCAGCAAAGCTAGTACAGTATAATGGCGTCTGCAGTCCGCACTCTAATGCCAAGGTCATTGAGATACTGAAGAGGTTTACCATTGTTATGTAACAATTAATGGGAGAGCATTCTCGCCTTTACAGCCGAGAATTAACTCAACCAAAAATAGATTAATTAGACAACTCGCAGACCCTCCCATAAACTAAGCTAAACCACCATCTCATATCTTGTTGCAGTAGAGTAGGGACAGCTTACTGTATGCAAATGCAATATATCATAGCCAGTGACGTAACTGACGGGAGGCAGAGGGGCGAAATGCCCCCCTGGCAATCTAAATGTGAAAACCGGACCGCCACCTTTAACTGATATTTCGGTTTTAGTATTCGTTTGGTTTTCAGTAGGTTGTTGTTTTTTGCGTTTTTCAGATTATTTTCCGGTGNTTTAGGGTTTTAGCATAGCTATCTACATCCGGATTCACCATCCTTTCTCACGTTTTTCCGAGTGTTGGCTAGTGGGGCCTGTACAGTGGCCAGTGGGCCCCTTTTAGCTAAGTTTCCACCCTGACTCACAGCTCTAGTTACGCCAATGATTATAGCCATGTAAAAAAAGCTCTAGTTGCAGTACTGATTATAGTTATGCAAAAATAAGAAATGCAAAAAGGAGGACATTTTGAAATTTTCAATGTCCTCAGAATATTTCATTTCTCATGAATAAAGTGGTCATGTACTTCAAAACGATGGCGTATGGCAGCTTTACCTAGCAATGCTACTAATATGCGACCTGTGCAAATCTGAGTACAGCAGATAGTATAGTCTACCAGAAACGACTAGAGACGTAACCTAACGTATGACCTTGCATTCACGAGATTCAGATACCTGACCGACTTCCAGGAAACCAGTAAATGTAACATTTGTTTCGTCACAATGTTTGTAAAGCCACAACAGTGACCCACACCAAGCGAATCGATCGCAATTTATTGCGTAAGGAAACTAGTCTCGTGTATTACACATCTTCAGTCCTGCGCAAAAGTCGACAAATGAAACAAAAAGAAAAAATTACGCACTGTTGCTAAGATCAAAACTCAAGATTACAAAAATTGAAGATTACCAAAATTTAGCNTAATTGCAACTCCTCNACTAAAACACAGCTACAACACTGTTCAACGAACCTAGATCGCAACGGCCATTAGGCACTTCTGGCTGACAAATGATACTCTCCGCTTTTTAGCGTGGTCTTTGTCTCAGGCGATCACGTGGTTTGCAACAGACCGTAACTTCAGCGGAAAAAAGTCTATCTGCAAAAATGGACTGGAGTAATTCGATAAAAAAGTTTACACTCCAGTTGCGGTGCAATAAACTATGCAGTATTTCCATGATAAAATTTTCAAGCAACAATTTGTAAAATTTTCAAGCAACAATTATTTGATTCGTCACAATATCAAATATTCTTCAAGTGAAATACTGCTGCTTGGCCGACTGATAAATTAATAGCGTCTACAAACAACTTTCCTAGCTAAAAATGCCTACGTGGCACGCACATGTCGCACATATGGCTTAACATACAAAAATGGTGGGGGCCCTCTTTGGTGGGGGGCCCGGGCCATTTGGGCCCCCCCTAAATCCGGCGCTGGTCTCTAGGTGAAAATCACCCGACGTTATGTTTAGTGTGAGTTCGGGGTGAAAATCACTCCACGTTATGGTTATTAGGTTCCTATGTCAACCGTAACATCTTGGACTTGTCAAAATATTATGGTCAACATAAGAGTACCTTTTAGGAGAATTAGGTCCGCCGTTTATCCAACTCGTGTCTAGTTCGCGCTCAAACTAACTCTCCAAGGACCGCTTTAACTGTGTGCACTGAGAAGTAACAGCTCAGTTTGCCCTGAAAAGATTTGTTTCTTTCTCTGCCATCTAATGTTTGGTTAGTTAACATACAAGACGATTGTGTATCATAAATGTATTGGAAACTTTTATGAGGCAAGAAAAAGAACATAAATATTTTACCATGCAAGAAATTCCATGCAAAAACAGAAAGCAGAAAATTTCACGCAAAAGAAAGAAAATTAAAAAGAAATATTTTCGCAACGAACAGTCCATACATTGCCTTGTACAGTATTACGAACAGAGAATGGCGTCGCGTTAGTAACCAGATCATGCGCAGTTTACAATCATTCTTTCACAGGGTAGGCGTAGTTATCTTTTTTAACCCACATAGTTACATCCGTATTCGTTGCTATCACGGGTGCATACTGAGAACGGCAATAGTTCGCGGTGAATTCGTATAATTTATATGACAACGTTTTATTATAGATAGCGTGCATATTTTTTGTATAGAATTCATTATAATTTCTGTTTTGAGTTATTTTGCTAAAATGCAGATTTATTTTAGGTTGTTCAACAAACGTAAACTTCTTGTCGTGTACCACTCAGTCACCTTACCGAGGGATCCTTCAATTGCTATTGGCAAAAGATCACATTTTTTACATTTAGCCTGCCAGGGGGACAGGGCGCACCCCCCCGTCAGTTACGCCACTGGCTGCGCCTATGGTCCTGCGGAACGGACGTCGGCTCGTGCGTGTCTCTTGGGACGACCGCAGCTTCCCCATAACATTGATGAAACAAACAGCGAGATTTGTTTCAGGCCTGAATAAAGAATTTGTTGAAATCCAATCGAAATGTATCGTCGTTCACGAAACTTTTGAGGAATAGATTGTGTCTGTGTCGAAACGTTTCGGCATTTTATTGTTATGTTTGAACTTGTAACTGCCGATATTCTTGATTGTCCAGCAACAGGAGGTATGAGTTTTGTACTTTAGGGATATATTGTTACTCCAATTTCGTCGTCTGTGACGTGGAATAAAGTGAAGATTTTAGTTCTTCAACCCAACAAATGACAATCGCCTGAGCGGCGCTGCAATTTTCTTTACAAGATTTGACATGCACAAGCAACTTTGGTTGATTCTTAAAAGTGGCAGATTAACTGGAGGTTTTGCTTCCCAAGCATAGACCAACAGATGCTCGAAAGCATTTAACTGCATATCATGGACTAAACAAAATATTCTATTTGAGTCAGTGTAGAAAGACAATCAGTAGACGCACTTGGATCGGGGACGAAAATCCCGATGTTTTACACACTTTTTCTGCCCTTGTGTGAATTTCACAGTAGTAATTTTTCTTCGAAAAAAACTTAACTAAAACTGTGCGTTAAGCTTTGCCGGAGCTTTGGGTTGTTTGCCGTTTTAACTTTAAGCTTCCCTGATGCTTTGATAACAACAGCAACCAAGAGTGAAGTTTTTCAGAAGACACTTCTTTGGGTGATTTTAAGTTGATTGTAGTTACATATTTGTCAAGAAGATTTGAAGATGGGAGCTTTTCTCATTTTTGTGATAGTCAATATTCTTGTTTCCACTTGATAGCACAATGCAGCGTCATTCACATGTTTACTCTGCAGTAAAAGCGACGCTCTGATTTGATTATTTCAAATCGACGATAACGGAAAACAACGAAGTCATAGTATAGGCTCGATTTTAAAGAGCTTGGAGAATGTTCAGCATCGGCAAATTTAACGTTTATAGATCAACGTTAGGTTCACGGTATAGTTTTATTGATTCACAGCTTTCACGCAAGACTGAGAAAAACAGTTGTCTATTTTGACCGAATGTAGTTTCAATGGTTCCGTGTTTCAATGTTCATTCCTCTTTCGGTATCGACCATACGTACCAACTAACTCCAGGCCCAGTTTCGCAGCAGGAGGGGCAAAAATCAGAAGGGGGCTAAATTTGTTTTAATAGAGTATTGGATGCATGCAGCAACTGGGAGGCCAAACATGAACGGATTTTAAATGGGGGGGCGGGCACCACTGGCCCCCCGCCGGATATGGCCCTGACTAATACCAGTAACCCTGTGAAGTGTTGTGTAAAAGCATTTCTGTATCTTTGTTCTTTAACTACTGCCATATGGACCCTTTACTGACTTGACGCAAAGCATCTTAGTCGTTGTCGTTGTTGCACAGCAAGTCACTTGATTTTCTGCTGAGCAAGTCTCAAATTAAGTACACTCAATTTTATGTCTCGTGTCCTGGCCTCCTCATCACGGTAGTCAGCTGCTGCTTTCTTGGCATCGATCGATTGTCTGTAAAACGAAGCCGCCTCATCGTGACGTGACGTGTTGTGACACACAACACCGAGGTTATTCAGCAACGTTCCATAGACGCGGTGTTTTCCTTTGTTTTCCCCGAACCCTTCATCCATGATCTTTATGGCTTTGCGTTGTGTCTGTTCGCGCTCCTTCAACTGATCGACCCGACCTTGGCTCTTTTCAATGTAATGATGGACCCAGCTCACTTCAAGGCACTTGTATTGTTCTTTGACTGTTGGTGTTTTCTCCATCTGACGCAACTTGAAGCGCATGAGTGGAATCACGTATTCTTTGGCGATCACCTTCATGTCAGCATCCTCCTCAATCATGGCTTCATTTGTTTTTTTCATTCTTTGAACGCAGTGCTTAATCATCTGCAATTTTTCTTCAGGATTTTCGATTTTTTTACTTAAAGTTGAAGCTGCGTCAAAAATCAGGATCGATTCCAAGAAAAGTTTTTCTTTTTGAAGTTTTGTTCCAAACAACACCATGTCCTTTGCTGTTGTGTCGATGTTGTTTTCAATCAATTGAGTCACTTCTGTTTTAATTTTTGTTGCTTCTCCATAATTCCTGTTTGTCAAGGAAAGTTGGTAATTTTCGAAAAATTCTGGTGCAACCCCGATGCTGTTTGACAAGGAAGAGGAAACTGAAAGCAAAAAGTGTTTGTTGATGGTAACAAATAACAGTAGTAGAATAAATAAATCGACAAAGCTGTAATTTCGGGTAAATTTACTTTATAAAAATATTTCGAGCAATTTTTAAATAACTTCTACGTCAGTAGAAAATCCGCTAATGTTAGAAAGTTGACTTTAAAACTGATGGAAGTTCTGCGTTGGATTCAATAATGTCTTTGATATTTTAATTATTGTAATGTGTTTATGGTGAGTCTGCTGCAAACGCGAGAAGTGGTTGAAAGTCATTGAAACTTTAAATATGATATTTAAGTGTTATTTATAAATGTGGTAGCATAAATAATTATTTTAGAACTTCAGAAGAAAGAAAAACGCCTTGTTAAAGCTCAGTCGTCGTGCTACAATACCGCCCTTTTGATGAAGTGCCATCAAAACTCCAACTCAAAAAATGTAAGTCTTGTTACGTATCAATGATTGCGCTCCAAAGCGTAACAATCTATGCTAGCAAGAGTGTCCCACATAGCAAGAATGTTGCTAAAAGGACAAGGGTGCACAGAAACCTTAATGTTACTGTAGCAGCAAAAGTAAAACCAGATTGGAAAACGACTGTTCTCAAAAATCCGTTTCCGTTGTCAACAGAGGTTCGTTAAATGACGTTCAAAGCCATACACCAAGGAGCATCAACTCACCACAGAGAGAAAAACGAACAAAATTGACAATCAATCACGACTGTCAATGGGAAATTAGCAAAAATTGCTGATGCATATTGGGAGAAGTCAGTGAGAGTTGGTTTCTATGAATGAGCAGGACTTTAACACTGTTAAGTGTTTCTAATCGCTGGCAAAGACCACTAGCACATCCAAATGGACAACGTGCTTTGGTATTGCTTGACATGCGCGGTTACGTCAATGTCTTTGGAATTTTCCTGTTTGTTAAATCTGCTGCTGATAACGTTGCACTGATCCTGACCAATATACGTTTCACCACAAAAGCTTGTCGACTTGAACACTGCTCTTGAACGTGTTGCCTGGCTTTGTCGTTTAGGTAACTCAAAACTGACTTCCCGCGCATTATCCCAGGGTGCGGTGAAAACCCAAAAGTTTTAAAAATTAAAATTTGGTGTTGGATTTTATCCTAAAATGTGAAGTAAATGACATGGGAATCAGTTTTAGATCGGTGCACCCCTCGCGGCGGTACACATCTTTCGAACAAGGGAAAAATGGCTGAGATGTGTGCGTATCAGATATTCACGAGACGTGTGCATGAGAGATTCACGAGAAGTGTGCATGAGACATTCACAAAACGTGTGCATGAGAGATACACGATAAGTGCGCATGAGGCATTCAAGCTTCAAAGCAAAAACCTTACTTCATTCGCAGTAGTTAAAATTCCCAACACTTCGATAAAGCAAGAACAATTCACACTTTGATAAGCAAGAACTGTTTCGTGGTCCATTAAAGTGCTTTGCCTTTTGTTTCGACCTGAACTTTTTCCCCGACAATATCCACCTAGAAATAGCCTCGACTTTCTTGATCTACCTGAATTTACACCAAAAAGATACACAAATTGTCCATCCTATTCATCCGTTATTTCTGTCCAACAACAACGTTCTTTGTATCAACTTCCGCTGTCCATTGATTTAATATGCTATCCTTTCTGTACAATCTTTTGCCTCTTTCATCCTCAACGTCATGTTTAAAACTTCAATTTACAGCAAAGTCGTTTAAAAGTGCGTTTTTTTCAACATATGGAATGAACAGTTACAGCGTTGAACAATTAAAATTGGTTGAATTCGACAACTGTCACGTGATTGTAAAAAGCGTATAAAACAGATAATTTCTGTTCTGCAAGCAGGGATCGAATAAACACCATCAATAGCCAATAAAATGTCGTGGGTGAGGCGGGTAGGGAATGCAACCCAAGCATTGAATCGCCGTGCCGGTGGATGGTACGAAAATGGTACGAAACAAAAAATAAAAAACAACCACTATCCTAACGAGGACAAAATCCTACAGAGAAAAAGTTGAAGCCATCAAAACATATATCTGCTTTGCAATTCAATAGCGGTTGGGTCATACGTATGACCTTTTTTTGCAAACTCGCATGAAGGCCTCAGCGCCAGAGCATGGACTAGGCTGGTTATTCAGCTGCACCGTTGTGGATATCAACTACTACGCAAAGAAAGTGACTGCTATTTAGCCGTGTATGAAATGGCAACTTTTCATTCAGAACATCCAGATTTCAGTATGTTATCCATTGTTTATAAGCGTGCGCACTTAGCTTTTCAGTAAAATTGGATATAAATTTTTATTTTATTTTCACCAAAGTTATTGCAAACAAATGTACTAACAGACTTCAAAACTTTCTCTCACCTGCTTTTGTTCCGTTAAAATTGACATTGTCACATCCGAATGCAGCTTGTCTCACGTTAGGCAGAGAGTAAATGTAATTGACAGCCCCTTTAAAAAATACAGCCAATTCTGAAAAACATAGCGCTCAACTGAGCGTTTCACAATTAGACCAGCCACCAACTTGAATCGAGTCTGAATCAAGTCAAAACTGGAATACCTTAAAGGCTTAAACTCTGTCCAGTCATGGGCTCTGTGAAAAGTGCTTTGACCAAGACTCTCAAATTTTTCAGACGTCACGAACTGTGAATGCAATCACTGTAATCAGGTGCTTCTAACAGACTTAACAATAAAGGTTGAGCATGGTGTCTTCCTTTAATGAACATCTTTATTAAGCTTTTGCATGAAGTACAGTGCTGTTGATAAATCTCTTCAGTTATTAACGTATTCTGAAACCATGCTCCATCATTCGTGGTGCTAATGGACTATATTAGAAATTTTAGGCCAATGTTTGGATGCTTGATTCACGGCCTTGACGAGAACTCCAATTTACAGATCGTTGCTATACTGAAAAAAAGGACAAAAAAAGGATATGACCTTACATACACTGCAGACCAAAGCAAAGTTGCAAAATGTAATTTTATAAAATTCAAGTGAACGGGGTGGCTTTGTCAGATATAAAAACATATACATGTAAAGCAGACGTTTTCAAGAAAACTGTTGGATTTTTCAAAAATCAACTGTTTTCATTGTTAACGCACTATGTCATGACGCGCGAAACGTCCTTCAAAATAATTAACTGTTATTGTTTTGCACCATGCACATCAGCAAAAAAAGGAAAGTATACAATATAAACAACCTTCCTGATTTTTTGTAAATGCCTGCTATCTATAAAAAACGTTAAGCTTTACCTTGATCAAATCTTCCAGTTTTCGGTGAAAACTCATGCAGTGGCCGAAAGTGATGCGCGTCCTTGTTAGGAATGTTAACTTGAACAATCTTGAGAATTTCTGACACTTCGCCAGCAATTGCTTCCTCGCTCTGCTGCTCGAAGAGTGATTTCAACTCATCTCGAACTTCCAGCATAGTGGGTCGAACTGATGGATCTTGTGCCCAGCATTTTCTCATGATGGATCGAAGAGCATCAAGGATTTGTTGCTGATGTTCAGGAAGAGTAGCTCTCAGTTCATCGATGGATTCTTCTTCAGGTCGTTCTCCACCGATGATAGACTCTCTGAAAGCGCTTTCGTAGCTGGGATGTTGGAATGGAGGAGATCCTGAGAGAATCGCGTACAACATCATCCCGAAGCTGTACGTGTCGTGCTCCTTTTTAGGCTTGATATTCAAGGATTTCAGCTTTTCAGGTGGCGCATAAGATAAGGTCATGTCGAGTTTCTTTGGATCAGGACTTTCTGAAGTGGTGAAACCAGTGGATGCAACCATCTGAGCGCTGCCAAAGTCACTCAGCTTGCAATGCAGCTCTGATGTGAGAAGCACGTTCTCCGGCTTAAGATCGCCATGGACAACCCGCCCGTGGGTGGAAAGATCATGGATGAAGGCAAGAGCTGCAGATAATTCGCAGAAGATTCGAAGAAAAAATCGCACGAAAGGTTTTCTCAAATTATTGCCAAGGAACTGAGCCAAATTTCCACCTGGCATGTACTCCATGACCAATCCAACTGACTTGGGCCATTTGACCCAGCCGTGAACTGGCACAATGTAGTGGTTCATTGCTTGCTTCAGTACTTTATACTCGTTTTGAACTCTAAAAAAACGCATACAGGTGAAATACAGAAGAACTCTATCGTTTATGTTAAGCAAACCGTTACTTCAACGCTCTTCGATGTTTAGCGGGGATTTGTGCAAAACAGACGTTTCAGAACAATCACTGCTGTAAAATTTTTAAAGCAACAACAGGAAATGCGATCTAACAACATTTTCGTCACAGCAATATCGTCGTTAAGGCAATTTATACGCGATTGGTTATTTAACGAATTTACAGCTCAA
>JGI24158J21664_10012944_pt1 | contig 11033 bp, 8 predicted proteins | sample Ectturendosymbi3_FD_21664 | JGI IMG/M metagenome (IMG submission 21664)
TAACAATACCCCGCATGCTGCTAGACCTTCACCTTATTACAAATATATGATTAAAATTGTAGAACAGTATAAAATCACAAAAGAAGAAATAATACGCGGAAGAAAAAAAGAAATACGCCATAGAATAAAAACACCCAAAACTCCCACGCCCAGTCAACTTGAAATCACATTACACAACACCAAACCAAATTACTCCTGGATACACCACCCAATCTTCCCAAATTACTTAAAAACTTTTAACTTTAAAATTGGCAAAAACTTACTGCCTGTTGAAGCCAAATTCAAACAAAATATACCAGCTCTCAACCCGCAATGTCATCTATGTAATGAAAAATACGAAAACGATATCCACCTTTTCCACAAATGTAAATACATACAGCCCCTCCTACAATATACTACAACCATCTACTCAAAGACAACCCCAAATCACACAGACTATTCCTTAACCCTCTCGCGTATCCAGTTCCATACCCCTCTTCCTCCTACCCACTATGATAACACCATAACCCCTTACTTAAATTCCCTCATATCCTTCACAATTTGGAAAACTAGAAATAAAACGAAGTTAAACCCCATTAAAAACATCCCCCAATCCTTAATAACCTCTTTCAAAAATTCCATCAAAGCAAGACTTCTGATATACGAGAAACGAGAAAACAAAACTTTTATAAACGCCATACAAACCATATATCAAGCCACACAATCACCCGGGACTCAGTGTTGAACCACCCCCTTTATTTTCGTAATTATTATGTTTGCTGCTTTCTGTTTTCTACGTTTCTGTTCATTTATGTTACATTATTCGCTATACTGCCTGCAGTTCAACCCTGCACACCTTATACTTTACTACCTACTTATTAGTGCTCTGCAGTATACTTTGCACTATTGAAACTACTGCATTTGTATGCAACATGCCTGTCTCTGCATGCTGCATGCCTCACCTCATTAATTGATGTCCTTGAAACAAAGCCTCGCTTCTTTTGCTTTATATTTGATTAACCCAAAATATATTTCATGATTTTCGGCCCGTTGCCCCACCTTTAAAGGTGGGTGCGCTGGGGAGGGTGGTGGACAAAAACTACACGGTACCCTTAAAAAATCAACACAAATAAACACGAAACAACCCGTTGGTTTTTTATTGTATCAATGTGACGGGTGCACTTACTTCTGTGCTATCAGTTTGTCTATGTTTGGTTCCGTTTTGGTCAACGCAACCCTCATATCGTGAATCGCATCCAACCCGTTTCGAGCTGTTGGCTTGATGGAAAGTAGTGCCGAAAATGTAGATTCACACTCATAGGTGCTTCGCAGTCCCCAGAAAATTGTCTCGCGGACCCCAAAGGGACAGCGGACCCCAGTTTGAGAACCACTGCTGTATAATTTCAAGGAAAAGTACACGACAGCTTTCAGACATAAACCTTCACAACTGCATCACACAGTTCAAAGTAAGTAGACAAGTATAATTGCCACAAATGCGGGCAACTTTCCTCAACTGCGGGTAATTATTACATCACACACAGTATGCACGTTCAAGATGATGCATTGTGCACTGCACGCCGCTGCAACAACTTTGAATTTGCGATTCTTTTGATGTCTGTTATTTTGCTAAACACTGCACTATTTCAGTAGTTAAAATGTCAAGACCAACGGATTTCCAAAACTTGTAGAAGCATTTTCATAATCTGAAGTTCAAGAAATTTCTAAGAGGGGACAATTTTTTACAGTTAGCTCGCCAGGGGGGGCGGNGCGCAACCCTGCCCCCGTCAGTTACGCCACTGCCTGTGCGACAGTACGCACTGGTGCGGATGAGAAAACCCAGGNTGTGTTGTTGCAAACGTATTTTAGACAATCCTCTCTTTATTTAATCACNCTTTTGTAAAACATGGTACCGCGCACACCAAACATTTGCCGTACGTTGCGCTTATATTTTGATAGTTTGAACATCTCAATAGAGAATGCTTTACAAGTTCCAGAAAACCACTACGAAACTTTCCATCTGCTTGTCCTATTGTTACGTCAGCTATTGTCACCCCCTGTCTCCAGAGCCGGATTAATGGGTAGGGAGGCCCGGAGCAATTTTCACTGGAGGGCCCGTATGACGTATTTCATGACGCCATCGTTTGTATAATTTATGTTGTTGCTGATTCGCAACGTTCTCGTTTCCTTTTTCCAGTAGTCGATTATGTGCCTGCCTTATTAACTCGATTGTTAGCCGCCTTTGATTGTAAACCGTACGAAATCGTGTTGTAAATTCATGTAACCTGCCCTTGATTGTAAACCCCACTTGAACATAGGTTACCTAAGCCTCTGAGATGTATTCGCAACGTTCGCGTGCTCGTGTGTTTCCCGTATTAATGATGCTTACGCCAGTACAACTGCCTGTTGTTTATCATAATCTCTCTTGTGATGGATGTGCACATGATGCTGAAGAAAATCAATTGCGAAAGGAGAATTTGGTCGACAAAACGTAGCCAAGGAAAGACTGAGCGTCATCTGCACCTTTTGATAAAGTAACAGAATAAAAAATGTAAGCCGCATGACATGATGAAAAATTTTCATAAGCTGTGGCTTACAATCAAATAAATACGATGCTCAACTCAGTGGCGAAGCTAGAGTGTGGGCTGCCCGGGGCGGCCCTTGAGCTTGGCGCCCCCTGTAGCAGCGCGGTGGCTACATGCGGCGTGCTAAATGTAATATCCCCAGTAGCACGAAAGCTACTGGGAGCTCCCGCAAGCTGCTTCTTTAATGGTGGAGATGCGGGGCACGGCGTGGTAGGGAGTGCGAAACTGCGTCATGCGCTAAAGCTTACGCTCCTCGTGAGAGGCTTCGCCTGTGAGAGCGCTCGGAGCGCGGCTCCCACTTAAAGAGACAAGGGGGAGTGATGTGCCCGCGCGGTGGCTGCTAATATCCCCAGTAGCACAAATGCAACTGGGAGCTCCCTTTAGCCTAGTGCTTAAGTGCGCAGACAAGCCTCTTCTTTACCCCGAGTCCCATAAAAAACGCATTGCACAGCGAATCCCTCTTAAAGCTTTGTATATACAGTAACTAGGTGTGCAATATTACAATATTACAGTACTCTCACATGCTCAAAAATGGTATGTTTTAAATACACACAAAAAATTCAAACATTGTAAATAACAGTTAAACAAAAAACAAAAATTAAATTGGAAAAAATAGTAAAAAAAGTGTAAAAAACNTAGGACTCTNTTTGTTTNTGAAATGAAAACTACAATTTTCTACANAGTAACTTTTCTTGCCTTTTCGTTGGCAAATTCTTCAATGGCATTGTCAAAATTTATATTATCTGTCAATTGTTGCTCTATAGACAGTGTGGCAAGATTTCTCAACCGCAAGGCGCTCATACTAGATTTTAAGTAATTCATGATCAGTTTTAGTTTCGAAAAACTCCTCTCACAGGTGGCAACACTAACGGCAACTGTGAGGAAAATCCGCAGCATTTTTTCTATATTTGGAACAGAGTTTCCTAGGTTGTACTTTAGAATAGGTATACCATACGTCCCGTTTTAGCCGGGACAGTCCCGGTTTATAGGCTTTGTCCCGGCGTCCCGGTCAGTTTACCAAAATGTCCCGGTTAGGCCATTCATTCAGCTAGCACAGCCCTACCTACACGAGTATTAGCAGGCTGTGATTGGTCTGTTTAGCCAAATTGCTGCAGAGTGATGTGTGATCTTGTATTTAATTGTTGCATTATGATAGATTAGGGGCCTCATACGCGCAGGCCGCATGTGGCCCACGAGGGCGTTCTGTGCGGCCGGAGATGCTTTTTTGGAACTTTCATGTGATTAACTTTTACATTATTTATGTAATAGTTTATTCACCTGCGTTTAAACGCGTTCGGCTAGCGAGTGAACAAGTTCCTAACAAGCGTACATACGGCTAGAAAAGATTTGCCTATAACTCATTCCCTTCTGCAAAAAATATTTATAACTTCCTCGTTTTATTGAATCACTCGGAAAATACTGGTAGGCCTATGTAGTTTTTCTTTATGCAACAGTTTCTTGTTTAGGCTTCGATTTGGAACTTGTCTAAAAATTACTGTTAAGAAATAGAATTATCTGTTTTTTCAATTAGCCATGGCGGATGTTCAGATATTGACAACCACTTGGAAAGCAACAAAACACAAATCTTCTGTGTGTCGTCATTTCGTGTGACACACTTCTTCCAAGCTGCTCATTCTGATAAGTCCTACTCTTGGCAGGGAAAGAAGCAACGTCTGTGTATCACGCCATTGTTTAAGAAGTCTTTTAAAATTTCTAATTGCAGCCTCTAAGCTAGTTTCAAAATTTTCGAACCTAAATTTGCCAATGCATGAACAAAATGTAAACCAGTCATTGTTAATTGCAGTGCGCCGATGATTGCTGCGGAACTACGCCAAGAATTAGATAAAGTGAACTGTGTTTCCCTTACTGTTGATGGTTCGAACAGAATCGAGCAAGGACGCCGGAGAGCGGGGACACTGCCCCTGCCTTTTCATAAAGGCACGACGGGGGCGGAGATGCCTTTTCATTAAGTATCATAGGTAATTTGATGGTTTATCAAGATCGACTTGAAACGTATTTAATGCAGTTATTCGCACACCCAGAAACTTCCAAGTAGTTTTCTATAATTTATCTGTTATTATTATTTTTGAGGTTAACGTTGTTGCTGAACACAAACAAGCATTGTTAGTAACAATGTTTTGTTTTTTAAAGTCTTCATTGCCTTCAATTCTTTTCACTGCACGCCTGCCATACCGCTGTGATGGCGTCCCTGGAAAAAAGTGTAAAATTGTTCGCTCTGGTTTGCTACTTGTACCTGATGTCGGTGTGAATGTGAAGCTTTTAGAATTTAAATCGCACCTGGTGATACTGCTACAATATTTAGCGAAAATGGATACAAAATCCAAGTACAATATGAACCACATTTGTATGATAAAGCTCGTAGTTCTGAACCGTCCCAGTTTTCAATCACGAAAATATGGTGTGCTTACTTTTAAATAAACTGCAAAAGTTCAAGGGAGCCTTCTTTCTCTACTGTGAACTGTACATCGGACAGTGGCAGATCCAGCCAGTAACTTTAGGGCGGCGGCGATTTCAGTAATATTTGGTAGTCAGGTCTCATAACAGCTTTCTCTTCTGTAAAAGGGATGACGTATACTTCACAACACTGCTGTAACAAAACAATGGACGCCAAAATGGTCTTATACCTCGAATGCTGCTTTTCCAATTGCAGAAAACATGGTGAATAAACTTACTTTCGTATGTGTTTAGGGGGGCGATCGCCCCCTCCTGAATACGCCCCTGACATCAGCAGCATTGTATAACCGTGATGCAACAATAACGTTCTTCTTAATTGCACAACAATGAACAACAAGCGACGCAACAACTATCAGTTTTTTTTTAGGATGTTACTTGCACTCAACCTCCGGTACAACTAACCGGCCTACCTGGAATATGAATGCAGCACGGTGATCTAAAATTTTCACAATGACGCATCAACATACTGAAGCACGAAATCATCTCCCCTAAAACAAGGAACCCCCACGGAACCCTTAAAACTCACGTAACCCCACTACATGTTTTGCGGAACACTAGGGTTGCGTGGAATCCCTGTTGAAGAATACTGATCTAGATTATATTTATCCTCACACGTGGATATCTATTTTGACGAGCACAAATCCAACTACAAATTTATTAGATTTGCACAGAATTGTTTTTAGACCCAACAATGCAATTTTACTCGCAGGTACAAAACTTAAAAGCACTTAAAAAAGCTCAGAGCTCACCACAACCACACGTTTGCCCACACTCATCCACCATATTCCTACCAAGTTCTATAACGTCATATAAGGACTCCGATCAAACGTCAAGAACGACCCGACACTCGATCAATCAACAGTGTAATGAACCAGTAAAATTTGACACCAAGTGAGTTGATAAGCGTGTTGAGAGCAGTGTTGCAGCTTCATGTAATAAAAGCCTGTTGACACAACATCCCTGACACACGATTGTTTATTGTTTGGCTAAGATAACAATCGCTTAATACACATGCCACAGTATAAATTACTCAAAATCAAAAAAGATCTTCATCTGCGAGTAGTCTCCCGACATTAAAACCACTTTTATTTCAATACAGCCTTTGCAGGCTTATGCGCTATGCCTAAAGCATATCACATAGTGCCGCCCCCATAGAAGTGCGCCAGGGGCGGACCCTGGTTATTGATTGATGTCCAAGACAAGAAAATGGAGTTGTCTTCCTAATGGGTCCATAGATGACCTAATGTGAGGAGCGTTGAGCAAGATGTTGTACCAAACTGGTAGAAAATTGCAAGAAGTGCTCACAAACACCAAGCCATTAATATATTTGCATACTTTGAAGAAATAAATTACGATGTTCTATGCACATTTTTGTGCTTATTATTTTGCAGCAGGTATTCGTTATTTTGGTTATTTAAATAAAATTTCTACATCATTTTTTAGAGTCTAATCCGACTTTATGGCTGTTCTTCACTTCAGCAAAGCTAGTGTTGTTTGTGGGAATGAAATTTTCGTTAAACAAAAGAGTGCGAACCGTCTTTCAAAAGTTTGGAAAGCACTGCAATATGCATATAGTGTTTCAACTACACGATGTTCTCAGGTTTGACTCTACTACGGTTTTTAATGTACTGTGCACATTAATACATCATCCTAAAAGTTAAACAACAAAATGTCTTAAATTTCAAGGTAAGGTGCATGAATATGCTTTTGAGTTAACCACAACACCTGTAGCTGAATTATTTTGCAGTTGCAAATGCAGGAAATTTATAGGTCTAAATAAAGTGAGAATTTGTAAATTATAAAGTCAATATTTTAAGTTTCTAGGTCAAAAAAATGATTGTCCTATTTATCACATAAACCTCAGGTTTCTTGGTATCATAGACTTACAAAAAGGTGTTTCGAAGTGGGAACGGATACCATTCTTAATGGTGCGAAAAACATCAAAATCAGGCCAATCAGGGCAGTTCGCTAAGTTTTGCACTGAACTGAAGCACTCTAGGTTAGTTACGATTGTGAGCATGAAAAATGAGGGTATTCAGGAAATGCAGCACAGCGGTATAAATANAAACGCCAAAACCGNCAAAAAACAAAAATATATATGAAATTGTGCTGAATGCTTTGAAACCAACTGAAGTNATCCGAATTTTAATGAANTGCACGGCATCGATCTGCGAAANACCTGCATGGAAGGTGCAAANCCCACAGAAAAAGCTAGCAATTTGTTGCTTAATTTGGAACAATGGTAATANGTAATAAGCTCGGTTCAATGTTTGCTTTTGTTTTACATTTTTGATGACTTAATGTACGTGCTCATTTATTTTTCTTGGAGNGTGTCGCAACTCCCGCTTTTCCATCATTTAACGTCTAACTTTTTTTATCATCAAAATTTGCTTAATATGAAAATCTTTGCCTTTCTTAAACCTCGGACATACATTCGTTTGAAAGCTGTGGTTCTGACATGGTGGTTTCAAATTCTACTTCGCAAGATCTCCAGGTTTATAACACTTTGTTTAAAATTGGTAAGATGTGGCGAACGGTAAAACACGATTATCTTCTTCAAAGTGTTGAACACTTGTTACTGTTCTCAGAACGAAATGATTTTCCTGAGAACCTATCTTTTTTTACGAAAATCACGGTAATCTTCCCCGACGAAGAGCAAGAAAGTATATGGATAAGCAGTCTTTAACAGAAATCTATCTTTAGTGAGATATGCATAATACTTTACCATTTGAAACATCTCTACAAACACGAATTCTCTTACCGGATAGAGTACTTGTTGCGCTTGAAGTTGCCGAACCAACTAAGGATGCTTCTGAATTTGAAAAGGTGTTTGTTGGAGCGGACGTCTTAAAATTAGTTGACACTGCAGTTGTATCTGCAGAAATGCTGGTAGGTCCACTCAGTGAAGTTGAAACGTCTATGGTCTTTGGTTGACTACCCTGGTATGCTGTTGATGCTAGCCCACTTGATGTTGGCGGCTGATATGACGAGCTTGAAGGTGTAAACGTTTGCGCAGGTTCACGTTCGCTATAATTTTCTGGTGAGGTGTTGTGTCTACTTGTTGTACTAATGATGGTTGTCTCTAAAAAACAAAAAGAAATATTTAAGAAAAATCATGTATTAAAAACTTTAATCTTTTTCTGGCCTATTCGTCGCACTTTAGAAATGCAGTTCTTCCTTGTAGTGTAAGTAATACGTTCTCTGCATTGTTAACGTCAGTATATTCCTAGAGAATGCTTTATATTGCGAATAAAATACTGTAGGTCTAAAGAAGCATTGTCCATCAAATTTCGGGAAGATGTCGAAAAAATATAAAGCTCATAATCCCCAAATACGCGCTGTAGGCTAAGCTGAACTAGATGTTAGTTTGGCAGTATGGGATTGCGGTGTCGCAAGGATCCTATTGTTATTGGGTGGAGAGGAGTCGAACTCCTAAGAACACTAGGAGTGGGAGTCGGATTTTTTATGCGACTCCGGAAGTCCAATTGAATCATTTTCTGCATCGCGCTCCTAAGTTAGGAATTCTAATCGTGTCTGTTGATATGGTACGAGTTCTTTTGAAACTTAATTTTATTGAGACAGAAAATTCGTGGTGTATGCCGCGATTTCCACTGATTGCTAGTTGCCACAAAAGTTTTAGCAGCTAAACGTCATTCATGTTATGTTGAGGAGTCGGGAGCCGGAAATTTTGGAAAGGTCGGAGTCTGTCAATTTACCTCCGACTTGGCAACCTTGTTTAGTAGTTATGCAATGTAAAGTCTTTCATGTTTGAATTTTTTATATTTGAACCTGAGTTGCTTTAATGCTTGTGATTCTTTACGTCTTACAAATGAATTAACTTTACTCATCTATGTTGTGGCCCATACGGAAAAGCAATCACTCATTGTTTCTTTCGAAATTAAATTACATCGAATCGAGGCAAAGAAATTCTCTGGCGGTTAAAAATCATCTTGTTCCGTGGGGTTTCGATGTTAGAATTTTTGTAAGTAAAATCAAAGTGTTTCGAAGCTTTCAGCTTTGACAACACACAATGCAACAAACGCATTTTGAACAAAAGGAGTATAAATGCTTTTGGGATGGTATACCAACTGCTTCAGCTATAATTTCGAAAGCACATGGGTTTGTTTTTTTCTTTTGAGATTACAACTTTATTGACGACCTCAGCCAGAAATCCCTAGAAACAATAATGGATTTCCGAATGTAAATCCGGCAGTTGTGTCTGCTTCTTTGGAGTATTCCATTTGTGACTCTGTAGTGGAAGTCACTCTATTTGATTTTTAATGCTGTGCTGGTCTTTGACTAAGCAACTTTCCATGACGAACAGGGTGTAAATTGGTCATTCGAGCGGTGATCTGTACCGTTATTATGTTTTCAGTACTCCGCAGTTTACTGCGGGCTTATGCAAAAGTAATATTAGATGCGGTTTTCATTTTTGATATTCCTAATTCGTGTTTGCAAAACAGACATGTTGTATTGGCAGCGGAATGATTACCTTTACAATTCAGGTGCCTTTTGTTTGAAAAATCGTAATTTTCCAACTGTGAGCGCCATCAGAATCGAAGCATCTTTCTTAGCTCTTGCAGCGATTAGCCACATAACCGCATCGATAGCATTTGCTTCGTACGATGGTGGATGAATACAGTCGATACCTTTTTGTTTTTCCCGCTCATATCTTCATCCACTGGTGACAATGGAATCCCTTAATATTTTATTTTGCTTACTTGGTCTTCCCACTTATCTGCATATTGATCACGGCGGGTCATTCATGAATAAGGAATTGAAAGCATTTCTACTCAAATTAGTGGGTCGCAAGCCAAATGTGGGTCGCGAAATAATTTAGATTTAGATCTTAAATTTGCCATTCACTTTAGACAGAATAAATGCAATCAGTTACTGTTTTGCTTGGTAAGTTTCATTCTATTTTTTGCAANAAAATTTCTATTGATATTAGTAGTCTTCAAATTGATATTCANTTACAAAGTATTTTTCACAAAATTATATGCTCACGAAATGTTTGNGTAGAACTATTTTAAGAGTCGCTCCAAAACGTATTTGCCGACCCCTGTTTTAGGCATTGCCGAACTGCATTTCCCCGCATCACCCGATTGTAAACAGCCGATGCGAGAGACTAAATCAAACCATCTAGAAGACTTTTGTTGCATAACCGTGGTTGGTCAGTGTAGAGGTGGGATGATGTGCGCAATGAATCACTACATTCTGTAGGGAATTGTCTCTGCACCGCCACCAGCGAGACTCCACACGAGTGAATTTTTAGCTTTCAGCAAAATGCTGCGTTTGGCATGCAATGCTCTCTTGGCTGAAAGAATCAGTGTTGCTGCGTCGCCATGATTACAACAAAAGTTACCAACTCTGTGACAAAATCACTGCTACTTGATATATGCACACATAAGGCTCTCAAACGGTTATGAAGACAGAGTGGCTGCATCGGTTTCTCGGAGAATTGGTCATGACTTCGAATAACACCGGACGTTAAGTGTTTTCTCTGTGTTGTCTCACCTGTTTACACACGGCATTATCTGCGTCATGGGGTAAATGTGGTAAAAGTAGTTGAATACTTCGATGTAATTACGCCGCTTTCACGCCGCCGTAAGCGTCATATTTTGTGGTATTGGACCGATAGGTGTTTGTTTGCTAAATTTAAGTTTGAAGTTTGCGGTGGAGTGGTGCACTGTGGTATTGAGAGTTGTCTAGTTTATGCAACATTATAATATTACAGTACTCTCACATGCTCAAAAATGGTATGTTTTGAATACACACAAAAAATTCAAACATTGTAAATAACAGTTAAACAAAAAACAAAAATTAAATTGGAAAAAAAAGTATAAAAAATTAGGACTATTTTTGTTTCTGAAATGAAAACCACAATTTTCTACACAGTAACTTTTCTTGCCTTTTCGTTGGCAAATTCTTCAATGGCATTGTCAAAATTTATATTATCTGTCAATTGTTGCTCTATAGACAGTGTGGCAAGATTTC
>JGI24158J21664_10012951_pt1 | contig 11029 bp, 8 predicted proteins | sample Ectturendosymbi3_FD_21664 | JGI IMG/M metagenome (IMG submission 21664)
CCCAAATCTGAGTTTGGTGAACACCTCGCGATTTAAGCCTCAAACAACGTATGAAAAAATAATGATCGTATGAATGATTTTTTGCAGTAAGTTGCTAAGTCATTTTCAATGTCAGCAATCTACTCAAGTACGGGACAGACGGACACAGACAAGCAGTGGTAGCGTCGAAAACACACAACTGCGGTTTGGATCGCCTCGGCGTGATCCATTTTTTGACCCTTCCCCACCCTTCTTTGGGTTTCGACCCGTACTTTGGGAACTACTGGGCTAGATCAACGAACCGACCGCTGTGTTAAGCTGCAGAAACACGTTTTTCCTAATTTTAATGCGGAGCCGTGGTGATAATCAATTGCAGCTTCGTTTCCGAAAATACAAATTTTGTGCAGACTGAGTGGGTCAAACATGCAAGTTTGTTTAGAGGACATGTGTAACTTTCCCCGATTAACAATATTGTCTATAATTGTATATCATTTTTGTGAATTGTATTCTTAACACCAAATAGCTAGCTAATAACCTAATCGATTTTGGTAAGCAAGTTTAGTGCAAGTAGCGTACAAAAATGCTACCGCAGTGGCATTTCATAGCGTTTAATGACATAAAACCCCAAAATTTATCAAACGCCTTGAGGGACACTAGCTTTTACGTTATCAGCTACAAACGTCAACCAGTCGCTCAAGAATTGGACAAGATCCACATCTTACATGCGCGCAAGTTTTGTAGACCTATTTCGGGAGTCGGTGTCTCAGATCAAGCTTGCTACTCGGCTTCGATTAAACGTGTGTTGGTGTATGTCAGGAACGTCTAAATACAAAAAGCGCAATCTTAATGGCGGCCACGATGACTTCTTGCTCAACTGAAATAATGGCTGCTAAAAGCATAGTGCTGATCTTGCACTTATAGGATGGAGATTTTCACAAGCGTTTTTGCAAAAAAATATTCCGAGCAAATGGTGGATTTCATCCAAAGTAGAGGCTTGGAACTTTACTAAAAACTTGTCAATCAAATGAAAATAGACTGGGTTTCCGGCTTAAATCTGAACAAGTATTCAGTAAAAAGGGTCAGAAAAATGCACGTTTTATGGATAATGCTTTCAAAAACAAGGGCATTAAATATTTCAATGTTGAGACTTGAAGGTTGTTTGCCCCCTTTTCAAAATTTCTGGCTACGCGCCTGACTCCAACCCCGGCCATTTTTGCCTAACGGTCGTTTACTGGCACCAACCCACGGGATGGGAGATGCCTCTGCAGTTCGAATTGAACAAGCAAACATAACTAAATAAAAAACAACCGGATCAATGCTTTTATTAATAGGCTACATCACTACACTAACGATTTTCCTGCATCTGGGACTTGATACTACTGAGCATACTCACCTTGGGTTGTGCAAGTAAATGTCTGCATTGGTCTGGGTGATCAGCAAATTGAACACCAAGCCCAACGCAAGCAGAAACGCCGACCTTTCTTTCATCTGTAGTATTCACTCCAAGACTTGGTTAATGTNAGCTTCGTTTTGCANGGCTAGCTCTGGTATAAATAAACGNGCNCCGGTAAACTTAACAAACAGGAGAGTTAATGAAACTTTTGTACCTAAGACAACAACAAAAATGNTTGCTTTTTTCGTACTTTCTAAGTCGAGCCTTCATGTTGTAATTCTGAAGTTATGCCAAACCTTCCTAGCACAAATTCGAGCCTTCATATTGTAATTCTGAAGTTATGCCAATTCTAGCACAAATCCGCAAGAACTCCACACCTGTGGTATCTGTTCTGCAACTCGCGCAATGCCTGGAACTTGTGCAGTTTGTGAAGTTCTTTCTGTCCATGTCAAGTAAACTAGAGCCTAAGCATTCCTGACCATAATGAGAGGAAAACCCGTAAGTCGGTGTAGAACCTTCCGTGCGTATCCACACACAGTGCAACAAGGCACTACTGGCTATACAGCAAGCGTGACGCACTATTGCTGCGAGCGTCACAGGCATCACGTGAGAAACGCGATCTTTTTTGGCAACAAAACCAGTGGCAAGCTTACAGAGTTGTGAGCGCGGTGGTGTAAGCTGCAGACGCTTCTTGAAAGTGGTGATTGCTAATGGCTGGACTGGTGTATTAGCTATCCCCGGGCTACGAAGTCAGAGGCAGGATATACTTGAAAACTGCTTAAAACTTTGTATTTCGCAGACTTGAGCATATTCGCTACTGCTGCTGTGAGAAAAGAGGTTACTCTGTTGGATTGTCGCAAAGGAACTCTTATACAAGCGCACCATGATACTCAACTGCGTGCAGAAAACACGCAGTACAATTTTGTTCCTGCAAGGTCTTAGATTAGTGTGAGCTACCTGCGCAGCAGTGAAGATCGTTTGCACTCCATTTTTTACTCACATGAACAGCTATAGAAAAGTCAGAGCGCAAGTTTGATTGTCAACTTTCATGTTGCTTAATGCTCATGGATGTTTTTATGACAAAGTATTTATTCTCGAGTTGGTAGAAAAAAGATAACATGCGATGTTAACGATGACTTTTTGTCTGATCTAAATGCTTGTGAGTTTGGGTTTTATCAAGAACTACAATTCGCTGAAGTGAACTTCTGACCTATGAAAGTATGAAATATTCATAGAAAGGAAAGAGTTGTCAGTCATTTGTTTCAACATGAACATCTTTGCGAATACAATAAAGTTAACGTGTTTTTTTGAAAGAGAGCTTGATGTTGGGGACGTCTTATACATATCCCAGCATAAATCTAAACTCATTTAAAACGCAATACAAGCAAGAAAATGTCTAAGGAATCGCAAGCGCAAGAGAACCTAAAGCCTTTCACATCTTATGATCACCAAGGAAAGCAACTACTACGTATATTTTTGATGTTCGAATCAGTTTGGGCCCTTTTATACATATCCCAACATTAAGTCGATTATATTCATATGAATATAATATTTCTGTTCCCAAAGGCTCAGCCCTTTGTATTACGAATGAACCAAGTTGGAACGAGACCAGCAGTCAAGTTTAAGTGTTTCGGGAGGCTTTTAATCTGAGTTGGGTTGGGCGTGAAGAACCTAACAGCTTGCAAAATTTATAGGCCTCGTATCGTGCAAAGCGAGGGAGGCTTGAACTTGTATGTTGGTTGAATGACAGTACGTTAAGTCTACTCAAATCTTCCATAGCAATGGATCTGTTTGGAACACCGGATTAAGAATTTGACTTACGTTACGGATGCGGGCACAGTGTGCCTGCAGTTATTTTGCAGTAAACCTCGCTGTTTTCCAGCATTAGCTAAGAAAGGTGGCCTCAGCTAAACCCTGCCTTTTGTTCCAGTATTTGGTCTGGTGAGTAGCTGCCAGGAACTAGCTCTACCCAACCACACTGTTCTTTTGCGCAGGTTGTAAATATTGCGGTGGAAACGAGCGGTATGAAACGATTGGCTGCCCTTGTTTTGGCTAGCCTTATATCTACTGTTGCAAAAGGTGATATATATCTCCATAACCCACGTGGTTCCAACAACAGGTTAAATGAAAAATCGGCCACAAGAGCTAACAACGATCGTCTCTTTGATTCCCAGGTAAATGCGTAACCACAAACCCTTCGCCTTTTTCTGGGAAAATATAAAGTGCAATGTGAAATTTAAGAGTACCGACGTTGTTATCACTATCAGTAGTGCACGACTGGAACTTACTACACTAGTGTCACACAGTATAAGTTCATCATATAAATTGCGATTGGTAAACGTCTTGAGTACTCTTCAGTACTGAAAGCAATGTAATTCAAATCACAGATGTTATCAATTCTTCGTATCTGTGTTCCTGAGGTTATAAGCTTCTTCCGTTTCGTAGGATATCTAACACTCCATTGCCTAAAACAGGGTTTTTATTCTTTTTTTGCTTGGGTAATTATTTTTGCCTGGGGGCCACTTTGAGAAGGCCGCATTTGGCGGAGGGCCGTACCTTCTTATGGGAGTAGAAGCAAGTCTTGATTTATAGCCTCAGCACTAATATTTACTATGAGAAGTTGGAGGAAATTTCAGATTTGAAGATTTTGCTGAATGCTTCTGCGAACGCTGTGACGGGCCACATTTGGCCCCTGGGCCGCTATTTGTCCACCCCTGGCCTAAAATGAATAGTTACAATGATGCATCGAACGTGGGTTTTTCTTCGCTGCAACATTTCGGTCATTTGTCCGAAATAGCTTTGAAAGCATTTGTCATTTTTTCGATTTAGGATATTGTTTCGTGACGGGAAAAAGGCGTTATGATCTTATGATCGAATAGACTTAACCTTTTTCAGTCATTAAAAAAATTCGGTCAATGACGGAAAAAAAACACCAGGTATCGAATGCTGACCTTTCTGTCTGTGCCAGCATGATGGATTGCGCTGAAGAAAACCGTATTAGTTTGGTTGGTTATAAGAATTTGCTCGATTCGAGTTAATTTATCGGCGATGTGCGATGCCCCAAACATTCCTGTTCATGCATGCGCTTTTCAATTAGGGAAAAGTGAACTAACATCACGCAAAAGCTAGACACGCTTAAATACCACTTTATATTTGCCAACAAGCAAACCTTATGCGCACATTATGAAAATATTTTTCTAAAACCTATGAAAACGTTGAAAGTCATTGTGTCCTGTGTTAATCGCAGTTGACGTTTTCATTGCATGGAATCTAAAATATTTATTTAACGCCTGCTGGCTCACAAATTTTACTTAAAAACTTTAAGTTAAACCTATATTTTTTTAAAAGTAAACCAAGGTACATCAACAGATGGCTCTTTGTTGTAATGTTTGGGTGGCCTCAACAGGTTTTGCTGCAGAACCTGTAAGCAATCAGCGTTTCACTTTTGCTGTTATGTGCGGTTTCTTCCTGCTGGTCTTAAATTGCCTTTACAAATTGATCTCCCGTAGATTTATTCTACACAGTGAAATAATAAAACGCAAGTTATAAGCGTGAAACAGACCATCCGGCTGCCCAAGTCAGTAGAGTCTGTGCAAAAAATAAGATAGCAAACTCTGATTTTATCACAGACCCGAAAACATACTGGCCTACAGCATGCAGAGAAATGCTAGCTAACATTTTTACGGTAAAGTTTTTTGCACGATTTTCCCTTCTTCGCAAATCGCAAGCTTTAAACGCGATGGCAATTTACGTCAATCTTCACGAAACGGCGACATGATCCCGGTGCTTTCCGCAACTTTTGTCTGCATAGTAAATCTTTTGATAATTAAACGTATCAACGAACTGTGACAATTCCATTTTGTAACGATATGAAATAGTGTTAACTCTAGCCCGTCAGTATCTTGTTCTGTTGGAAAAACGCTTGTTAACAGGCTTTCTTGTGCATCCACAGTGACGAGAGTTTAAGATCATTTGATTATGTACGTAGAATTTAAAGCAGCTTACCAAGCGGGCAACATACATTTCGACAGAAACTTCTTGACATTTTTTTTACAAAACGAAGCTTAAAATAACGTGCATTCCCTTTTTATCTTGACTTTATTAGCGTAGCACTGTAAATTTCCCTCCTACGGAAAATCAAAGCGCCAAAGCATTCTAGATTTAACGGAACATAATCAGAGATGATTATGTTATTGCATTTTACGCCACAGCAGGATCTGGAGCCGGAGTCAAATTTTTAAGTCCTACCCGGAGCAGGAGCCGGATCCGGAGTCAACACTAACAGCTGTCCAGGAGCAAATCAACATTTTTAAAGGGACTATTAAAATTACTGTAGTTATGCTTGGGTCATCCAGAATGGAATTGATTAAAACGTGTTTTCTGACCAACGTCAGCTTTGTCATATGTCACTATGGTGTGACACTGGTTGGGAGCAACTAGCACCGCTAATGATAGTGTTAGTGCATATGCAAATATGCGAGTGGCACTGCAGTTGGGGAATGTAGAAAGCCATGCAGCAACCATGATAATGCAGAGCTAATAATGAGTGCAAAACCCCAAGACATACGACAAAAAACAATGGTGAACAGCACAGAGTATGAAGATGTGACAGTGTGCCAAACGACCTACAATGATAGGATTTGACATGTTAGGAATCTTCAAACAAAAAACAGGATCGGAGGTCGGAATCGAAAAAATGTGACTCCGCTCATCTCTGAACATAACACGCATTGCAAGTGGTTTGGCATCGGTGATTTTGGCGAATCATAAAATCTGATAATCTTATGGTAATTGTTATTGGATGTAGAAAGGTAAGTATGGAGGAATGGACGATATTTGCTCACTTGTTCGCAGAGATTTACGTTTCTTAATAACGCGGTGATCCACTGTAACGTTTGTCAAAACTGACCCTCATTTCAGACAGAAACTTTCTGTCAAATTTAATATTTTTCTCTTTCAGAATAACGCACGCGGAGGTTACAATGTTGGGGATAAAACTAACAGTCGGGCCAACAATGAAGGCAACCAATATCGTATGGTGGGTATCTTATATTTTAACTGCTTGGTAGTGATTTTGAGCTAATAATTGCAGCGTGTGCTGCTCATAACGGAGGAAAAAGGTGTTAGAATTCGTGTAAAATTCTTACCAAGCTCTGCTATTTTCCCAACTTGATTTAAAACTTTTAGGTATGTTGTGCTCAGAATAAAACTGGATGAATGGCAGGGTAGCACAAGCTCTATCGTAAATTCTGCGTCTTCCTGATTCTATGCAAGGGAAAAGTTATGTGTAAATCTGTGACTGATCCAATAAGAAGACATAGTCGTAACGTGAAATCTGCGAAAAGATTCAAGATTTGCCCGTCTCTATTACAACCCACAGAGCCTATGGAAATGAATTCTGCGGACACAAAGGTTCAACAGCTCCCTGATAAAATTCAAGGATTGACGATGCGTAGTGTTACGTGAAATTGATTTTCTATTAAAAATTTGCAGATGGATTCCTTGCTTTTCTTACATGTGAAGAATAGTTACTTGAGTTAGCTTGTGAGAAACAACATTGGTCTACGTTAGCTTAAGCACAATCTTGTTGCTTATTTAACTTTTTTCATTTTTCCGAATTTTTTGAGAGACATCACAAAAAACGTCATCTCAATGTATACTTGTGCGCCGGGAATTATCGATCAAGAAAAGTTACTGAAAATTTAGGGGTCATTGAACTCCCTTAGGCTTCTGGATCCNGCTNTCTGACGTTATGTTAGAATGATCTCGCAGTGGAGCATTTCGGGTGGCATTGGACATATATACTTATGTCAAGGAAGATCACAGGAAGTTTTGCGCTTTTCTAGAGTTACTTTCAAAGTGGATTGACGGGAAAAACTGACCTTGTGGTGAAATGGACAAATCAACACGGTTGTGGTGGCGACGAGAACACGTCACCGCACAAACTAAATTGCAACATGGTCTTGCAGTATATGTGTCAGGTGGACGATGGTGAAGCTTCTCGTAAGTTCCGATTGCAATTAGATGTACCTGAGCCAAGCTGCTGTAAAATAAAACACGGTATCGATTGATTTAAGGCTTATAGCGAATGTCTGAACGACAAGTGAACAACAATTGGTATATTTATGCTGCAAAAAAGTGCATTAATTTCTAGCGCGCTGAACGTTTCAACCTGTCAACTGCTTCATACACAATAATGTTATTTCTTTTCTTTGTCGTGCATCTTTCGAAAACTTTAACTTAAACTGTGGAGCGTGAAAGGTTCGCAATGGGGGCGCGAGTATGTCAGCGGCATATTCCTGAAAAGCAGTATAATGGCGAATGAATAGTTCTGTTTTTTTGTGTTTGATTGTGATGTTAGGTGAGGCGCGAGTACCAATGACTAACGCTAAAGGGGCGCGACTGAAAAAGTAAGACACTTTGCTTTAACCGTTAATGCGGCAAGATAGCAACTTCAGCGCAGACTGAACTAAATTTATAAACGAGTTTCCGTACAATTACGTCAATCCATTTTGGAAATTGGTGAAAATTTATTGTGATTTTTGAGGACGCGCTAGATGTGACCGTTTGCATAGTTTAGATCACTTTGCCAAAGACTCTCGGAAAAGGAACGTTATATTAAAGGTTATAAGGTGGCATCCACTGACTTTTCTGAAATTGACATTTGCAAGTCGTTTGCAGATAAGTCAGTAGAACCTGTTTTAACAAAAGAAACGATAGTTTCTAAGTTTGTGAAAGCATATTTGTGTTACTCGGTAATCTGTTTAGAGTACTTCAAACTTGAAATTGGACGTTTTGTTCGTAATCAACCAACATCCTGTTAAGACTTTCTTCATTAATGGAACACGCGACAGTTACATAATGATTCTACCCATGACACCTTGCAGCCACCGACAGAAATGCATTCCGCAATGGTCAGTCGACTGCACGGCAAGATTACACGAAAGCGAACAACGACGACGACAGTAAAATCGCCGTTGAAGGCCGAAGAACCGGTGACGTTAGACGTGACAGAGGCGTGCACGAGCCGTGGGAATGGTACGACGCTTGCTACAGACGGGAAAGAAACAAAGGCAAGTGACAATTGTCATTTCTTGATTGCGGATATTTGTGGCCGTACATGTAAACTGTTGTACAAAAAGACGTTTTTCGCCCTCGGTGTCACCCGTTTCTGTTTTATATCTGCACGTATCTGGACAATATATACATAATATTGACAATTGTGCACTCCATAAGCTATCGTACGTTTAATCCCTTGAAATTTCATAATTCTGGAAATCATTTTTGAACTTCTTCGGCTGGGCTGCAATTTACTAGAAAACAATTGCAATGTTGTCTCATCGGTCTATATTTTGAGACACCACCAACTCTCGGTCGCCCTCTTGTGTTGCTGATGAGCCAAGTGCCCCTGACTTGCAGTCAACGGTTGTGTTGTCGATTGTCGCAGGTTTGTTCACCGCCGACCAAAATTTGAAAAAGAACAGAATGGGCGTGTCTTCAGCAGTCTTTACGCGACAAAACCCGAACGACAACAGGCGCGGCTATGAGTGTCCCGAAGAGCGAGATTATTACCCCTACTGGCATCCAAGTCCGTGGAGGGATATTGCAGTTCTGGCACACAACCAATCATCTTGCTCGTGAGTTTTTTTTACACTTGGTTCCTCACTATTCCTGTGCTTGTATGTTTATGGAATGTACATTAAAGCAAGGTTGTGCAAAAATGCTAGAAAAAAGAAAATGTCCATAATACTCACTTTGTGCTCTCTCTGGAGTGTCACGAGTGAGTAATCTGCAGGCGCCCATCTCCGCTTACTCGGAGTTGGAGGTCACGCGGCTGCTTTCGCAGTGAATGCTGCGCTGGTGGCGAGTCATGTTTGCACCTCGTGTGAACCGTTTCCCTTGCATCCACCCATAACGCCGAGCACGAGGCTGAACCGGCCGCAAATACCATTTTGCAAGTCTTCGGCATGACCCGGTCGGGAATCAAATGCAGCTTACCAGTGTGAGGCACGCGATCAACCTACTCTTCCACTTGGCCGGTTCAAAAATTGCGGTAGCGCTAAAATTCTCTCATTAACTAAAGTGCGTGGCACATCCAAGTAGTTACCGTACAGCCTGGCATAAAACATGGCTGTTGATGTATGTGACACATAAAAAGATGAAAGTTTAAAACAAAACTGAGTATGTTTGCGTTTGGAGAAATACATCTTGATAAGGCATGGATGGTTGCTGAACACCGCCTCGTACAGTATGAACCGTAAAAATTATTGACTATCATGAAAACGCGTGAGGTTCACACCACCGGATGGCGTGCTGCGCACACAGTAACTTTATTGTGATGTTAAGTCCTATCCGCTGTGAATCACAAACCAACCTTCGCGAAATTTTTTAGCTTTTGTGGAAATACACACGGATGTAACGAAGTGTTTGCGGTGTGTGGTTGATGTGTTGTTGCTAGCGGTTACTCCAAACACTGCCACTTTGAAAGGTCAACCTAGCCGTTGTAAGAGCACTGGTTTGCTACTGAACATAGAGACATTGCATTTTAAGTTTTTATTTTGTATTTTAAGTATTCTATTTTAATGTTGGATTTTATTTTTGCACTGCATTTCAAGTTTGTTACCCCGAAGCAAGGCTGTTTTGAAAAATCTCTCGCCACTTTGTGCTGGCTTCTGTGTAAGAGAATCTTTAACCTTTCTGTAAAATGCAAAATTCACGCAGTCGCTATACACGAAACTGCGAAATCGTTTATATATCCACTGTACATTTTCAGGTACTACACTCGAAATAGTTTTAACTCACGAACCTACGGTGAATGTGTTGAATCTATTCGAGGAGGACAAAGGAAGCATTGGTCAACGGCAAACAATGCCAGCAAGTGCGCTGATAAAGGTGGGACCTGGGTCGACTACCACAGCTATTTGGAATTGGATTCTGCGACTACAGAACCAGCGGTATATATCGTTGAAAAGCTTCTATGCGATATACATGTGCATATGGCTGCTATCGATCAGTGATTTAATCGCAACATTGAGACAAACGATAAAATGCCAAGTCGGAAAACACGTTATAAACAAGCTTAATTTTTAGTTCCGTTTGGCACATTGGTCGGGCTTGCATTGAAATGAAGCAAGCGCAGAGTTAAAATGTCCAAATTTAAAATCTCAGTCCAAAACAAGTTGTGATCATCAGTTTGTTTATTTAAGTGCTTGGCGAAGAACACCAATCAGAATCGAAGGAACGGTATAGTCTACAAGTGGGGGAAGCCGTACAATCTGAAGAAAATATCTAAACACGAAACTATCAACGATGCTTGCTTCGTGGCAATGCCGCCTGTTGAGTGCAAGGTAACTACCAGTAAACGCGTGCGTGTTTCAACATCGGCAAAACTGGTGCTGCTGCAACTTTGGAATTATTTAAACTACAGTGGCATTGCGTACACATCACCCAACACTTGAACATTGGTCGGGGCATTTGTTGAAATCGAAAAACTCGCGTTTCGTTCAGCAGGCGTAAGGCGGCTTCACACAGAATCCGGTTACGGCTTACGATCCGGCTTATGGCCAACAGCAATCTTCACACAAGCTCGGTTGGCCGTATCCGGGTGAATTTTCTCGGTTTCGACCGGCTTCCGGCTTACTTAAAATTGTTTTAAGT
>JGI24158J21664_10012952_pt1 | contig 11028 bp, 5 predicted proteins | sample Ectturendosymbi3_FD_21664 | JGI IMG/M metagenome (IMG submission 21664)
ACCCACTTTACACTGCACTGTTATCGGATTGACGCGTGAGCGATTCGTCGCCCTTGGCTTACCTTCGTGAACGCACTTGCGAACTCGATATTGGGGCAATTTTAGGCAAGGAATTGGAAGATTTACTTCGTGCGATTGGCCTACAGCACTGCAAAAGCTGGTGAATAGGTTAAAATGAAAAGGCGAAAGCTCATTCCACGACAGAAAGGTGCTTTTCGTAGGTGTAGTTGGAATCGCTGAGATGTGATTTTATTTAGCGTAGTCTGAAAAATAACAGGCAGCAGAGAAAATTGTAGAGAACTGCTGGTGGATGAGGTCATGAAAACCGCGTCGCATCGTAACTGCACTCTTCAAGTGACTTTAATAGAATTTGAACAGCTTCTACAGGGCAGGAAATGGGAGTTTGTTTTTACACTGCAGAGCCACTTCGTTGATTTCAGTCAAGATCATTAGCCAGTCTATTCTCTGCAGTACAATACAAGAGTATCAAATATGAGGATTCACAGCACTTTGTAAGTTGTAATCTATGAACAGTAGGTACTGCAATTAACCAAATTGCAATTATAACCTATTTCACAAACTTTTGTGACACATTTTATGCTACTCTATGTGTTCCATTATAAACTGAGAAAATCATAGCCCAATAACTGGGATACAAAGTTCAAAGTGCAGCCTATATTGAAGTCATTCACTTCCAATATTATGGGTACGCGACTTTTCGGTCTGGCCGTTTTGGTCTGGGGCATTTAGGTCAGACTATGAAATCTTGCAACATTTTAATGCAAACATAATTAAATCAACAAGTAGTTTTATTTAAAAAAACTACAAACATGATCCAAGATCCAACAGTTAATCAGCATCAACATATGATTTTCATTATCATCAGCAAGCAAATTAAATCATTATCGACATTTTACAATTAAATACAAATTCTTCAAAGTCATACTTACAATTCAGATTTAATCGCGATCATGACTCCTCAAAGGGAGTTGGTATAACACCAGTTAGAGTGACAAATCCCCTGCTTATAATCATTTCAATAAACGAATGTAATAAGCTGTTATGTAAGGAAATGTCGTGGCTGAAATAGGCTAATCTGTTCCGCGGTAGTGGTTTTAGCATCAAACAGGTACAGAAAAGGTTGTCCAAGACTTAATACAAATCACCCAACCTCTTTTCCCTTATTATCGGATTCCCAATCTACCTCTGCTAGTTGGATTCGCTGAATCGCATATGGTTGAAAAAATGTGCTCTCAAGCAGCTCGGTGAGACACTCACAGTCGTGCTTAGAGATTTGTGGGATTCCCAATCCAACGCGAATCTGATAACAGTACAGTGTAAAGTGGGTAACTGTCCTCTCAATGCAGTTATCCTACTAGCTCCTAAAGTAGACCCAGAGTTCTAATCACAAGTTGTGTTGGAATGAATGCAAAAAGGTCAATATTAGTCAGTACAGTAAAACAATGATGACGTGACAATGCATAACTTGCTGTACTTGGTTGATTAATATTATTTGAGAGTAGGCAGATGTCTTCGTAAACAACTGACAGCATGAAGCATGTATTGTCTGTAAAAATGCAGTAGAAATAGATCCACTACAGGCCTACTTTTAATTTTTACAAAAACTTTTCTTTCTGATTTGTGAAACCAATTTGTTTCGCGAACTCAAATTTCATTTTGCGACCCCATTTGGGGTCACAACCCATAGTTTGAGAAGCCCTGATCTATTGAACCTAGAACCAGACTCTTTAGTTTTAGTATGAGTAACTCTATAACAGGGGTTCCCAACATGGGGTACATTTGCCTATCCGAAGGGGCACATTTAAGGTTAGCAATAGACAAGAAAATGTATTTGCATATTATTTATTTCCAAATATTTATACATATATCAGTGATTATTATTTTCAAAAATCATAATATGCTCATTGTTAAATATATATATGAAAAATTATGATAAAATATTTTGTCATAAGAAATTTAGGGGTATATGTTCATCTGTCAAAATGGTTAAGGGTACATGCTTATCTGTTGAAATGTTGAAGGGGTACATACTCATCTGTCGGAATGCTGAAGGGGTACACGGTTAGAGAAAGTTGGGAACCACTGCTCTAGAACATTAATTACATATTCTTTGAAGCTAGTGTTGCAACCTCTCCGGTAGTGTTGCATTGATTGTGTGATCCACCACGAACGGGATGTGCGTGAAGAATAACACCATCATATGTGTAGCGCGAGCAAGCAATAGTAAGAGAGATTGCGAGCATGATCTCTATTCTTGCTTGCTGCCACGGTGCGAAGCTTTGCGCACATGCCGCTCGGGATTTCCGATCGCAACACTAGCAACATGGTGAAACAATCAGGACAAATAATAAGCTACCACTTGACTACAAGTGCTGCTACCTTGCTCATTTTTATTGGGTTGTAGAAAAAAGGAAATAACTGTCATTAAAGACTGAAATGAAGGTTGATTTGAAGCACCCCGAAAAGCACAAAATTTTGTTTTCTGTTTTTTTCATTCAAACAAACTGACAGATTTGCCCTCATTATGACGTGATGTTGTGATTATTCAAAGCAAGTTTCGTCTTTCCACAGTGTTTGTCATCTTAGCTATATATTCTGCCTGCCAATGTAAACTGAGCTATTAGGTGTAGCTTTGGTTAACATTTGGTGATCAAAGATTTACTCTTTAGCCATCTTACCGAAGAATGTCTAAGTGCGCGTAGTTCAAGTTGTACGTGCAGAACAGATTTGCATAGTTGAAAGTAGCATTTGCATGTAAAGCAAACGATATTTTAAAAAGCCTTTTAACTTGTGATATTGCTTATGAGACTTTAGAAGGTTCCGTTTGTGCTGTAACAAAAAAATCGAATGAATGTATTACTGTCGTTGTTTCAAAGGAAAAATTGCACTCATTGAAGTTGGTGGAGCAGCGACTTGACCAGGCCCTCTTATTCAATCTAAAAACTACTGCTAATCAAGCAGCCCCATCGGGCAACTTGGAAAAAGGAAATAACTTTCCAGTTTTTGATAATGGTAGGTCGCATTGTTTGTGAGTTGTCAGTTAGTATGCTAGTACTATGGCAACTTGCCAAATACTCGCTTTAACCCTCATCGTAGTTCTGAAAATGATTATCCTCTCCACGCTTGTCTCCTCAATTCTGAAAACTAAGCCTTTCGTTTAGTCTGAAATAGTTTTCTACTAAATTACTCGGCGGCATGTGTGTTGACGACAAACACTAAAAGTGTAAACTGTAATTTTGTGAATGGTTTTCCGCAACTCGTATGTGCACTGTGGTAACACAGTTAAAATTCGTGTATAGCTTTTTAGCGTTTTCATTGGCACAGTTCTCATTTGGAAAAGTCCTTATCATGAGTGGTTAATTTTTAATTTAACGGTGTATTGTAGGTCAAAACAAGGAAAATGTAAAAGAAAACGTAAAGAAACCAGCAAAGTGCTTTCCGCAGCTGAATGCGATGCTCGAAAATGATTTTGTAAAGCTTCCAAGGTATGCACAGCAAATGTATGTTGAGCAACTGCGCGAGTGAGGAATATAAAATCGAAAGTAAAATAATGAATTTCGTGAAGCTACAAATGTATGTTTGGTTCAGATCTTGTTGTAGGTTTCACGTAATAGTTTCTTTTACATATATCTAAAGATAGTGAAAAAAATCAACTTATTTTGCTGTTTAAGCTAGAATGGCGCGAATGCTTTGCGTTTGATGGTAAATTTGACTTTTAAGTATATAAATCAGGGGAGTCGGGCCATATACGAAAAAGCGGTTAAAGTGGGTTTATACCGAACCGTAATTGCAACGTCATCGCTTTTAAATTTCAGTTGTTGCCTGTTGGTAAACTAGATCGGAAAACTTTTGAAATTGTGCTCACTGGTTCATGTGAAGCCAGCAACGTTACCTAGTCACAATGAATATCACAAATTTTGGACAAAACCAAGAAACAATGCCATTGTAGAAAAGTATTTACAACCCAGACGATTTTTGCCATTCGAAATATACGTCTCAAGGCTTGCGTTCTTCGAGACAAACGTGGCTCAGTTCTATTTGATTTGTGTGTGAATCTTTGGTGGAAGAAAAAGATTTCCCCGTATAGAGGAAGCTATCTCGCTGATGCAGTTTTTCGCTAAGTTGCGTTTGCTCAAGTGAATTGTGATCGAACTGGGAGCCTCAAAACGAGCAAATAATTTCTGAAGTGCTGCAATAAAAATTGACCATCATCCCACACGAAACCTATTATTCGTTGCTAGAGTAAGCTTGTTTTCTTTTAACGTGCTGCCAACCGCAATAGAACAAAGCTTTGCGGCAACTGGTCTCCACAAAGGTGACGCAATTCGATATTTCAGAACATTTTTGATAGGACATCGATTTCACCTAACTCAATGCATCCCCAGTCCTGATATCTGCAAGCAGTGCTTATGGGTGTAATGTTGAAGGNCTGAAACAAGAGCAGAAAAAGCAAGCAGGTTCAGTGAAGACTTGGCAAGTAAAAACTGGAAAATAGACCGTTCTCCAATATTGCTTTAACTAAACTGAAAAACTATNTGACGCCATTTATGAAGCAACAAACCATCGATGNAATCACGACGCGGTAGCTCAACACAGAGCGTTAGCAAAATGGTAGTCATAAGGTTGACAGACGTACTGTTGGGAGGGACTTTANAATTAAAAGCTGAACTTCAGTGTGAAGGTTAGTACCAGAANCGGTAAATAACCTGCGTGTTTGACAGAAAAGGGGTCAAGTGGGCAAAGCAGGATGGTAAAAATGCAATGAACAAAGATACGCGATTCGATCAGCACACTGGTGTTGGCGTTAAACGTGAGACAGACTAACACAAAGGTCATTCGTGCGTTGTGCATAGGAGACTTTTCAGCCCGAACAGTTTTAGAACCTGATGGTTGGTTGCCGTTAAGCGAACCATTTGCTTTCAAACACTGGATGGGAACGAAACCATAACTGCTTGTTTAAGGAAACCCGTAACCGATTTTTGCTTGCGGTGCGACACCCTGATGGCGGTAATTACATCGAGAGAAAAATGGCTGATACTATACTATCTTAACTTTACTGCAAGATTCTGCAACAGTTTGTTGCGGAAATTATAGTTGGCCTGGAAATTCTTGTATGCTTTGCTTTCATGACATCACCCAACAAAAAAGGTCCAGTTACGGATCAGTGAAAAATCCGCATCGGTGCACGTCTCATAAGTCATTTATCTTCTAGATGTGCCGTATTTTCCCAAGGCCTCCTTTGCCAAACCTGATAACTTGCCATGTTGCTGCAAATAGCAGCGTCGTCAAAGTTGTGGCGATGTAAGTGGCGTCTATTACGATGGAAGCAAAATTCGTTTTATGCAAGCACAAATAAGCAAGTTGCTATGGTATTGTTTTGGGAAACCAGGTGTGTTAATGTAAGTAAGTAGCGCATGTTTTGCCATGCCTGGGATATGTAACAAAAGTGAAATCAGGTCCACCGAAATCGGAAGCACGTAGTTGATTTTAAGATTCTGTCCGGAGCTTTTCGAATATCTTTTCGAAATGTATCTGTTGTGAAATTAGTTTGTTTAAAAATTTTAAATAACCGTTAGCAACCTTCGTGTAATTGCACTGAAGATCTTTTACATCCTGTCATTGCCACAGGCATGTACGAGGTCATACGACCATTCAGCAAATGAATGAGGGTATTGCTGAAATTAATCATATCCTGAAATCGAAGTACGAGTTCCTTAATCGACCAAGAAAAACTCTGTCGTTGAAAGAAGAAAAAAGAAGAGCAGTGTATTTGGAGCAAGCGAAAGAAGTCAAAGGTAACGGCGGGCTTGTCTTACTTTGACGATGAAACCTTTTTGAATAGGCTGCAAGCTGTATATTGCTGATACAATGATGAGCCAGCGTAAAACACAAAAGTTTCAGTTTGCCGCTTCTCCGCAGTGGTTTGTCCTCAGCGGAACACCACAGCGCTGTGCGTGTATGGATGCATATAATCCTAAGTCAGGCATTTTGTTTGGTGTTCGCAAAGTATTTTCCTGAGATACTTGGATTCGTAAAATAGAACATACTTAGTCGAAAGGAAGTTATAACATAATCTCGAATCACACGAAGCTGATTGCATTTTTGTTTGTTTGTGTATGTTTGGAAACGGTTGACAAAACATAAAATGGCTATGCATAAGGTACGTTGCGTTTAATGCAGTACTTTCAGTGATTGATGTGTTAACTAAATAATATCATCACATCTTTTTGATACTTTTGCCGTTGACTGAAGTTTAGCTGACTCTATCTCTTTTCTACTAACACTCCTTTATTTGGTAGATAGGAAGTATGGTAATTGCGCATGAGCTCTATCTCCCATGACCATAAATCATCATGATTGGTATTTTTTTAAGAATTTAGGATGACTCTACATTTTAAAGTTGTTAGTTATTCATTAACCTAACCGTTTGATCAGCTTCTCATGAGTCTTCGTTGAAAATGACATATTTTTGGTAAGAGCTGCAACCAAGTTCTTGGGCAATGTTGCGTTCATAACAAGCATGTAAACATACCAAGCTGATTATTATATCACAAACAGCAATAATCAAACTGTTGCGGTGCTCAGAATAGAAGGTTACCCTGCCGCTCTGGTGCGCTGACGGTAATTAGCAGAAAAAGTTTGACCAGGAAGAACACCAAATTAATGTCACGGCACTGCCCTTACCTCCGCATAACTGTACGGGAAAATAATTCCAGAACTCATTAAAAATAACTTTCCCCGAACGATCGGCATCACCAATATTTAACAAAAATGCCTCAGACCGCATTGCGTAAGTAATGGATAGACACAAGCTCAATCAAAATGTCTAACGAAAAAGTGAACCTCGATTATGCGATTGCTACCACAGTAGATACCAGAAAAAAGCATTATTTACCAAGCCATGGTGTGTAACATGCCAGAAACAAAAGAAAAGGTGTATTGTTCTTTCATAGATTAAATTTTCAGGCTACATACCACGAACATTTGCATACATTTTTAAAACAAAAGTTACAAATCAATTCTCTACGGTTAAGTCTGGGCATGACGCTAAACTCCAATTGGTGATAGGGCTACAATTCCGGGAGTTTCTGCAGTTTGGGGGAAACACACAAACGCGACGCATTAGGAGTGAGTCATACCAACAACTCATGTACACACCACGCTGTATGACGAAATAGCAGCGCAGACAAGCAAACTAGCTTGCGCAGAAAAGCAATTACAAAGTCGCAAAATGCTCGAAAATGCGAATTCCTATGTATCCACTATACAGCTGAACCTGTATCCAACGTTTTGGGCCCCGCTCTTCCTTGAGACTCCCTAGGTGATGCGAAATGCGGTTTCATGATGACTAGGCAGCTCAATCACCCAACTTCTGCCTGGTCTTACTTCGGTTTTTTTCCAAGCGGTCATTCTCTCCCATAGACGTTCTTGCATACACACAAGATTTATTGATAAAAAGCACGCACCTTCAAATGCAGCTAATGAAGGTGTGACATGTGTCTAACAACAGAAAAGCTTAAAGGAGCTTAAGCCGTGCGATGCAATGTTTTTTAAACAAACTAAGCGAACATATTTTAAAATACCGATATAAGTTCATGTGAAGAAGTGCATAGTTGGAAGAACGGATGTCTACTTTCGAGCAGTAGTGCGTGATTGTTGAACTACTACGTGATGGGCAAACCGTGGTTCCCAAAATCAAAACCGCACGACCCCGGTGTTCTCGTGCAGTCTATTTCAGAGGTAAGCTGTTACCTCGTTTTCATATTTTGGTAACAGCGTCAGTCACGTCGGAGTAGGCCACAGCCAGCACGAAAGAAATGACCAACAGGATAATACCACATATTTTTCTAAGATCAGTCAGTTGTTTCTGTTCGAGAGGAAACTGCGATGGATGAGTGGCTGAGGGCAGACAACTTAACATTGCAGTTGGATATTCCTGTGTATGTACGATCGCTACTTGCAGCGGATGATCTTTAGGATGACCCAACGTGATTGTTTCAATCAATTTTGACACTCATACGTAAAAAGTACAGGTAGCAAGAAATTTTGATCTGTTGTCTCTTCAGAGGTGTAGGTCAGACACATGGATCGTTGCGGTTTAGTAAACCGTCAATGTCATAAAGATTATTCTCTTCAGGCAGCGTTTTTGAGCTTTACAAGATAGTTTTTGGCCAGAATCAAGTTTTTTTTGCGGAAAAAAAGGCCAAATATCACGCTACTGATCCGATAACGACAAAGCGGCTCACAAAGACAGCGAAAAATGATCCGGAAACGTGCTTGCAGACCTCGTGAGTGGCCTGGTCCGTATATATAGATGTCCATCACTGCAGCACACTCGTTACATATGACGGGCATCTCTGTTGAAACAGTGGAACACAATTCACGTCTCTATGCAGTGTGTCGTACTGCAAAATGCCCGATCATTTTGCGCACTGTTGCCGATCGTTATTCCCCTCTGTACAAGAGCTTGTTCAACGTATAATTGCGCGAATCTATTGCAACACAAAAATAACGAACTTGTTCGAATTGTTAAATTATGAATATTGTCAAGTTGGGATTTCTGAAATTATCGTAAGAAGACATTTTTCTGAATACTTTAATTGAGAAGCAACTTACTAAAGTCGCAAATGTTTTACTTTGGTTTTTGCAGGAACATCAAACGCTACTTTTTTTGTTGATGATGACATCCAAAGATACGGAACCATCCTAAAGATGAAGAGAAAGACCAAAGATAGTATTTTTCTTACTCTTCGTCACATTGGACGCATAAAGGAAAGTCACAAAGGAAAAATCACACGTTATACGGTGCTTAGCCTTTGATCTGACGCTAAAACTCAGTTATCGGGAAACAACTCATAAGTTACATTTTATTCGTTGGAAGCGTGTGTGGTGGTCTCGTAAACCAGTGGTTATTTTTACGGTGGATTGTGCGCTTATGCGAATGCTGAATAATGCTGTGGCATGCCATATTTATAATATTATAATTATCTTCCTGTGGAAGTTCACACTCTTGTTTTTTGCTTGTGCATATGATTAAACATAACCAGTTGCACATGAATGCTGCGACGGCTGCGATTGAATTCAGATCAGAAAACTACCAACATTCTTAGAATAATTGGTTTGGCCCTAGTCAGCTATACCGCGGGGAGACGTGGCAGGTGCCTTCAAGTGACCCTCCTTGTTGCGACCTTTCCCGAAATGCTTAGCAAAACCTGTCGGTACGAGAGCAACCACTGCTACCCCGTGCTGGATGTGTTCAACGCGAACTGGATAGGAAAACGACCTTTTCAAGGCGTGGCAGCATCTCTGCTGTCGAAGATGACCGAAGACACACCCAGAGGCGAATTTTCATTTTCGGGTCCTTGGCTATTTTAAATTTGAGGCCCTTCTGGAAGGTATGCGACGAATGATGTCATACAAATTAGCACTGCACGTGCTCGTTACATTCATTGAACAAGTTGTTCCGCTTCATAAACATACTACTTTATTCTGAATTTCCTAGATATCATTGAAACTAACGGAAAAGGCACCAGTGAAGTTATCTGATAACACTCACATTACGTATTGAGTCATCACTGGCCTCGTGCAATCTGAAAAATGGATTAAGGTGTTTTGTTCCACACATTGAACGTAACAATAACCAATTCTCAACGCCATAAAAAGATTATACTCATCGTCATTCAGTTCAATCTTTCGCGCTCATTCTTCTAGAGATCTTTTGTTTGCGGCGTAGTAAAAAATGTGCGTTGAACCCAAACAAAAATACAAATAGAAATGCTGGAAATGGTCCTTACTCCCAAACATGCGGCCCCCGATATCAGGAGCCCTAGACTTTCATCCTAATGGTAAATCCGCGCCTGGACACCACATACAACTGAACACCGAGAAGCTTACCGCAAGCAAGATCCTTGAACAACAGCTTAATAACAATTTTTAGCCAGCCCATAAAAATTACTTTACATACCCTAAAACACATAAATCGTAACACAGCCTTGACTTGCTGAAGACCAAAGTTTTTTACAAGCATGTAGTTCTCGGATGTGGGAATTGCCTGTGTTAATTCAAGCGGACAACAGCATTTTTAAAGAAGTTACGGGGCTTGTAACAAGTTACTCTTGTAACGACTCTACCCGGTCTCTCCTACTTCATTATGCAACTCTCATCGTAATAACATCGATGAGCCTCACTTCGCTTAAACGTAAAACTGTCACTCCTGTTGCTTTGCAAATGGCTTTGCTGTTAATATTTCTGTAAAAAAAATTCTGATAGCTATTGAGAAACCGGTTGTTTTTTGCGCGCCTGTAATAGTCATTCAGTTCGCAAAATTAAAAATAGGTTTATTTCAAACGTTTTCGTCAAAGGCAGGTTCCCTCATCAGATCTCCACAAGAGGGAAATTGAATAAAACTGATTTAGCAGCACGCATTTGCAATTAAGAACTAAACTCTCAGAATACAAGTAGCAGTTACTGTTGAAACAGCAATAACTATCCAACCGTATTTTCCAGCAACTATTGCAACTTGACATGTCAATTATAAGAAACGATTATGATCGCAACAGAAAACAACCTCCAGCATCAAAAGTTAAGTCTTTTCTGACTTAATTAGCTGTTATTGAAAAAACTAGGCTATACATTACTGAAAAACAGATAGTTGTTAAGATTTAAGAACGATTTATGATGATTAAGAGCGGTGGTGGGTTTAAGGTTGGAGGGGCCCCTCTAATGACGTCATCACACTCAACCAAACGTGATAAGCACATTTGATCAAGCCTAAGGTAGGCCACCGAAGGATACGTTCCTGAGACTATGGCATGGCTGACATTGCAGGAGAAAATGCAAAAGGGTGTTCATGATACAAAACTTTGAAAACACTGAAAGGTGGGAAGACAAGACTGACAACACATAAAAACTGCTATGTTCCTCCCAGTGTTGGTCATGTGCTAACACCGTTTCTGTAATGTGCGCTGATGTATAGCTAACCACTTTTTGTGTTCTTGTGTCTGTGAT
>JGI24158J21664_10012953_pt1 | contig 11028 bp, 10 predicted proteins | sample Ectturendosymbi3_FD_21664 | JGI IMG/M metagenome (IMG submission 21664)
AGACCTAACATTTTGGTGAAAATAAAGACATTATGGCGAATCAAACCACTCATACATGGTTTCGCATTTTCGGCAATCAAACGTAATTGACTGTCCAGAAGGGTGGTTGTAAAAGCTTGTTAAGATCAGCTTCGTGGAGATTTTCACCTTTTTCGCGCCCCCCTTATGAACCTCATACGCCCCCCTTGGGGGGCGCGCCCCCCAGGTTGAGAACCACTGATCTAGGCAAAGAAAAAACATTATCGAAACTTATCCACGTTGCGATGTGCCGTGAAACCAAACTTCGTGAAACGCGACGCACTGACTCATAAACCACGACGCTTGTTGCCAGCGCTGCTGTTATCTTCACAGGAGCGTAACCTTGCTTCAGAAAGTGCTTGCTGCCGTTTTGTGGTGTTAGGTTTGTTAGCAGTTGAGTTTTGCAAGTGTCTGGTACGGTCAGCAGTAAAACAGCTAAATACTACGGCAGTTCGTGTGTCCCTTTTTTCAACTCGTGTTCAGTGGCAACAATTCGCTGGTACGTTTTCTAACTCACTTGCTAGACTAAAGATGTGTTGCGATTTTTTTTCTTTTGCCTCAGAGGTTTCAAGCAATGTGGAATATAATACCTCGCTATACTCTCATCACTGGCTGTGCGATTGGCAAGTAATTAATCCAATGGACAAGGTAACACTGCACAACTGAGTGAACAATGAATCTTACAGAAAGAACGATGATTCGCAAGGCAATCGCTATACACTCATACAGGGGCAACTGAACCTGGTGGCTATGGGCTACTAACACTCGCTCTCCAGGGTAGGTTGCATGGAGCTCTGCATCCAAAATTGTATGCCACACGTAATTTCTGCATGCATGACTTTCTGAAACTACACCATAATTGTGATGCATACATGGGCGCACAACAGTAACGAAAAAGTACGTTTTTAACTGGATTTGAACATCGGGAAAAGGAGGCTAGCAGCTTGTTTGCTGCACAATATTGACATCGCAGTTGTTGTCTCAGAATGTCTTTGTCATCTGAGAGCTCAGTATCCAATACAATCCCCAGATGTTTATATTGGTCAACAGATTTTACGTATTGACCACCCAATTTCAATAATGGCATGGCTGTGCTTTTCGCACTCTTAGCCTTAAACGTCCCACAAACAGTTTTGTTGCAGTTGAAAATAATCCCATGCGATTCTGCGTACGCCTGGCACACATCTAGTATTCTTTGCAACCAGCGTACACTTGGACTAAACATACGAATATCATCAGAAAACATCGAGTGATTTAATAAGACTTCACCAATAAAACCCCCAGCTTTAATGTTGTTTAGTTCTTTGGACAAATCATCTAAATAAACGTGTGAAAATATTCCATGCCTCTTTGAAGGTGAGCGAATGAAATTCACAATTTTTTGACATCAACAAGAACAATCTCCAGACCTGAACGCTGCTTTTTTCTTTAATTAGTCTCTTAACCACAAGTTCTTCTCAATGAACCATGCAATGAGTTGAAACAAAGTCAAGTGAAACGTTTTTGTTTTTTTGGCAACTCCATTAGTAGAACCTTGCATGGCTCCTGCTTCATTGGATGCAACTGACATACACTTCGTCCAATCCAAACCACTTTCCTCAATGAACTGTTTCAATTTGGCAAAGATGGCAGTTGCGCAAACGTCAACTGTTAGACAGCACAAGTGCAGTAATACTCGACGATGGTTTTTGTTTCCCCATCGGCAAAATTACGATACAGAATCAACTGCACCTCGTCTGAAATATCTGTTGTTTCATCGAGCTGAATACGAAACAACTGCGCTTTCTTCAGTTGGTAAAGAAACTGTTTCAACAGATTTTCCGAAATATAAAGATATCTACTGTTAGATTTGCTGTATTTCTATTGCCTGATAGTGGAATTTTTCTTACTTTGTAAACGGCTTTTTTTCCTTCATGCAGAATGTCAGCGGTAATTTCAAGACAGGGAACTACAGACTCCCAGTCGGCTTACAGACGTTTTCTTTGTATGAGGATATGAGCCATTTTCAGGGAAGCAAGTCCTGAATCGATATTTCTTTTTGACCACACTATTCTCAAACGAGGAAAGTTGCCGCCAAGGACTTTCTAGAGATGCTTCAGAGAATGCCTTTGACTTATTTTGATGAGCAGAATGCTGTGACTTCACACGTTTCTTTAGATGTCCTGGGGCCGAATTACTGTTACCAAATACGCGTGCATAAAACAGGCATTTCCCTGAAGGATTCAGGTTCGACTTTTCTTCTTTCGTGCGATGCAACCCATACGCGATGTAGGCATCGTTTCATTTGTGCTTTTTCACAATGCAAGCGTTTTTCTCCTGAATAACTTTCTTTACAGCTGTACACTGCTGAGTGCTGACTCTAGATCAGCTATGTTCAACCCGCGGCGCCCGGGCCGCATGCGGCCCAGTCGAGGTTTTCTGCGGCCCAGTTTTTGTTTTCGCTGTAGTATAAGTATCCTACACACTGACAACCTATCCTTGTTTTGATAATCTTGAACTTGACATTTTTGATGTAGGTGGTCCTCAGTGCCACTCTATCACGTCTGTAACCGTTGCAGTTAGGATTCGAAGACTTTCAGTACATTATCTTAAACTAAATTTAGTTTGTTAAGATCATAGTAAGCCATTCCATGTGCGGCGCTCAATAATATGTCATTCAATGTGCGGCCCTGGTCACACTACTGACATACGTTTTGGCTCAGTAAGCCATTTGGGTTGGACATAGCTGCTCCAGATGTTACTCCCGGAAAAGTGGTCTACACTGCACTCAGCAAATGATTTGCTGACATCTATGCTCTCACTTGATTCACTGAAGTATTTACTGTGACAGTTACTATGCTCGGTTTCCTAACTATCTTTCGATACTAAGTCTTTCTTTAAAAAATTGCGTATGTCTATTTTCTTTGAGGATGAACAGCTTATTGCAATAACTTTCAAAAAGTGTTAGATGATAACTGCCTAAAATCTGAATTGAAAAATTGCAAAGTTAAAATCGACATACGGCTTACTCTCTTCACCTCGGTATAACTTCTCGCGTAGCTCCAGCTAATTGCTTAAACATTAATGTGGAAAAATACGTTACGTATCTTACTACAAAACAATAATCATTGCCGAGAAAAGCATGATTGTTGCAAGTTGTTGCAATGTTGCACATTAGCTTGCACGAAATCAATGGTTCCCAACCTTTTCCTGCTGCGGGCTCCCGACTGCCGCATTTAACGAAAAATGAAGGCGCGTGAAGGTCACCTGACCAACATTACAAACAAACAGACGGGAAAAGTAATACAATTCACACTCTACGATAGATGCGATTTTAAAACCTGTGAAAAGTTGGTCCACTGCGCCGGAGAAAAGAACATTGTAAGTGAGGCAGTGTGACTATTCCTGAAGAACACACATCTGGTACACCCCTGTACACCCCATCACTGTGGTACACCCCTGTACACCCCATCACTGTGGTACACCCCTGTACACCCCATCACTGTGGTACACCCCTGNACACCCCATCACTGTGGTACACCCCTGTACACCCCATCACTGTGGTACACCCCTGAAAAATCCTGGCACACCCTGAGGTGTACGATACACCCGGTTGACAAGCACTGAGCTACTGCAATGTTCGATTGCTCGCCGAACACCAAGTAAGACTGTTTCATTTTTTTAATCGAACAAAAAATCCTCGGCTGGGATTTTGCAAAATTTTTATGCCACAAGGCGGCTCAATTTTTGCATTTTTTAACTTTTTCTCACTGTGATGTGCTGTAACCTGCCTGCATGTGACAGCTCTCACCCCATCAGCCGCTGACTACCCTTGCGCATTTGCCTATTTGTTTGTGATAATTTGTTAAATAGTTTTTCAACGCCTTTCTATTTTGTGCCAATTTGCTTGTTTAATCGTTGTTTTTTGCTTGATTGCTGTTGCTGACTTCGCTTAAACCCGCTCTGCCTGAGTTTCTTACTAGCCTGCTGTTCTTATACAACGATTTTCTCAATTTTTTTCATAAGTTACCATCGCTTCAACGCCATAGGTTTTAATGGTGCCTATGAATGGAGGCGGTCTTTCATGCGTAATTTGTTTTACTCCATCGAGCTTTGGCGACTTTCTCTTTTTGTTCTCAAAAAAGAGAACTTTTTTCTCAGAAGCAAACTCAGAGCACCAACTAATCGACACATCACGGTTACGAGCAATCAAGCGGAACGAGCGTTTATTTTCAGTCTGAACTGCACGTTTGCACATGGCAGCGAATCTAGTTCAGTAACAGGTTATGGCGAGATGTTGGTGAGTGATGTCACTTAGCAAAAACGCAAAGTTAATTGTACGTTAGGATGGTTTGTTCGTTAATCAAAAAGAAAAGTGCAACAACTGTGGTTTTCATCTGAAAGAAATAAGTAGAGCAGGAAATAAAACCAATTACGAGAAAGCCGTGTAAGGAAAGGTTGCAAGAAATGAGACCAATGGAAGTAACTTTCTGGGCTTCATTTAACTCAAACAACGAATCGAGAAGCTATAAGACGTACGGAGTTGCGAATTCAATTTCTTCTGTGTCAAGATGTTTGACTATATTGAGTGAGATTTTATGCAAAAGATCAGTTAAATGTTTTATTTGATGCTGAGTTTCGTTGCCAGACAGATGTGAAGCACTTATTAATGGGCTTACAGCGTCACTCGCCTTTGAAACACTTGGCTGCACGGTCAAGTCAGGGCGGCGAATAAGATTACAGAAACCATACAGACTCATCAAAAAACCCAGAGTTGGCCAGAAGAAAACAGGTAAGATGTCAAAGGAAGATAAACAAATTGCGGAGAATGCTTCTATTATCTCAGCCTCGCTACATCACGATGCACGTTAGTGAATATATGACTTAACTAATGAACATTTGTGTCTGTCTGAATCTCTGTCGCAGTGACATGGACTTTTTGCGATTCTAAAGGTGATCTGGCAGCATACAGCATGAACTCCTCATTTCAGAGGTATTTCGATCACATATGCCAGGGTCCACAAATATTGGATCGCGACCCAAAATTGGATGGCGAGACCTAAAGCTGTGTTTGACAAAACAATGGATAAACAGAATAAATTATTCGTTGTACGCCCCAACCTCACTGTTTGGCTTTGCAGAAGTGTTTTGATTTCCGCTTATAAGAAGCACTTAATATACTGTACATCTAACCAAACAACATAATTACTGAAGTTAGCCACGCTGCAATGTGCCTTCTAGACCTCGTGAAAAGCGATGCGCTGACTCATAAACCACATCGCTTAATGCTAGTCGTATCAGATGAGCTTTTCAGGGACCCCGAGGCTCAATTGTTCGAGAATCCCTATCTTTTCAAGAAAAATCCAATGTCGCATGTTGTCCCCATAATACTCGTGTTCATCACGCAAATATCACACTCTGCAACATCAGCTGAAAAGGGCAGATATGCAATGCGAAAATGAAAACATATGTCCTATCATAAACTCAGGAATGCGAAAAAGCTCTCAGTTTTTCCCACCATGCTAGACACACAAACTGTAGTACACTTCGTGCTTTCTTGCAAGCAAATTCATGTATCATCTTGTCAAAAGTTGTGTTTTTGTAATAGTTTGATCTCAATAGTCATCAGCGACGGATGATTTAAACGCTCTTGGAGGTTGTGAAACGCTAACATTGGCCTTGCTTTCAATTACTGTTACGTTGATTTGATAATTAGACTTCGACGTTATTTTGCCATCGTTGCGTTTACCGCACTCATTCCTATCCAATGATGACTTCTTACGTTTAATGTTAGAGATCAAGCTTGTCTCAAACCCATATGTCAGCAGACCTGGCACCTTTTTCTTAATCTGCTCATCTCGTTTTTCTTTCTCTACTCTGACTTTCCTTTAAGCCGCTCCACTTTGCATTCCCTGTGCAGTTGGCCTGAATTTATGATATCCGTAATCTCAGGTACGAGGCACACTGTTTCTCACAACACTCAAGGACGACAACCTTCACTACGAAGTTAGCCTTTCTAAATGATAAAACTGGACTACCATCGTAGCGTGCTTTATCCAATATACACTGCTGTCAGTGATGCAAGGTTATTTTGCAAAAACAAGCAAGTGAATTTGAAAAACAAGTCAAAAATCGGTTATTTAACCGAAAAATAAGTCCAACATGCGTTGGCAGGAAAGTCCAACAAAACAAAAAATTAGCAAGAAAATTAAATAAAAAAGGCGGTGAGGAAAATACGAAAAAACAAGCCCAAAATGAGCAACCTTTCATAAAAACACGCCCAAAATGCCTTTACCATTGAATTGAAACAGCAACAGTGCCATCAAATTTGGAAAAAAAGCAATCCGCAAAAGAAAAATCTGCGAAAAAAGGCCCAAAAAACAAACAAAGTTCAATTAAAACAAGCCCAAAAGCAAGCAACCCGCAAGTCTTCAAAAAAACCGCAATACCACAAAAAAAACAAGCCCAAATTCTCGGGAAATCCGCAAGGTTGGCAATACTAACTGCTCTTTTCCTCTGTGTAGTGAATAAGATCGAATACCGTTCGTCTATGATGTCACAAGCGCCAGTAATGTGATTTTCTGTATATTGCAGGAGGTCCAAAATACTTTTTGGAACGGCCCTAAAAATAGTTCTAAATTCTCGCGACCCAAACATTTCGTGAACATATAATTTTGAGGAAAATATCCATAATTGAATATAAATTTTAGAACTAGGCCCACTAGTGGTAGTAACAATTTTCCTGCACACAAAATTGTATGAAACTTAGCACATAAAGCAGTAGGCCTAAATAGTCACATTTATTCTGTTTAATGGGAATGTAAAATTTAAGATGTGAATGTAAATTATTTCGTGACCCAGAGTTGAAGGTCTCGCGACCCAAATTTGAGTCGCGACCCACTATTTGCGGACCCCTGGTTTCTTGCATTGAACGTTGGGCAACCATCATAGTGCGCAGGCAGGTTATAACTGCATTGAATGCCAGCTTTCATGTTGGGGGCCTCTTGACTGCAGGGGCTCTGAGGCCTGTGTCTCACGGGTCTCATAGCTATTATGGCACTGGTTACCAGTACTACTGTAAGTAAGTAATTATGTGTTTAGTTTTTGCAACAAAATTATGGTTCACACAGTCAATGGATCATACAGCATTGCGTAGTATAGGCCTACGCTAATGCAGAAGCCATAACGCAATTTAAAGCAAATTTCTACACAAGCAATGAACATTTACTGGTTCCTCTGTCGCAAAAGATTGGTGAAAGACCATGATGTCGTCTAGTTTGCCAACCCTGCAATACAACCTTCAGTACTATCATAAGTAGTCAGTGAAAAGACAAGGTGATAAAAAGCAAAGACACGTGATATATACTGATGAGTGCATGCTTATGTACACGTGATGCCTATGCGTACATATGTTTACCAAGGCTGATGTTATCTTCACAGAAGTAAATCCTGGCTTCAAAAAGTGCTTCCTGCCATTTTTTGGGGTTAGGTTTGTTAGCAGTTGAGTTTTGTGAGGTTCTGGTGCAGTCAGCAGTAAAAAAGCTAAATTTTCCTCTTTTGCTTCGTGTTCCTAACAGCAGTTGGTGTGTCCCTTTATCTACTCTCTTTCAGCGTCAAGGTTTCGCTGGTAGGAATTCTTAGTCGCAAGACTGAAGATGTATTGCCACTGTTTTTGACATACACAGCTATGTGAAACTTACTTACTATGCCGCACAAAACCGTTGAGTGGGCCCTATGCGCCCCTTGGATTGCATACAGCTGCTTTAGGTTGTGAGGTTGAAGGACATACTTTAGGGAGAGATTTCAAAACCTAAAGTTGGGAAGTGAGGTACAAAAATGGTAAATAACAAAATCATATTTCTGCACTAAAGGGATCAAGCAAATGGGTAATATCGCGTAGGGTACAATCATTTCGTTCACACCAGCAAGGGCCATGTTTTGAATGTAAATTTTAAATGTATGCCTTTAATTTGCGTTTATCTTCACAAGTATCCAACGAGACAATTCTTTCTGTTCTGGAAAAGCATCAGCGCGAGAGTAAAAAATAGAAAAAGGGAGGTTTTAGCAACGATCTGTCTTTTTGAGGATTTAAAAAATTTAAAATCGTTTCATTCAAATAGCATATATGTTTGAATCTGTTCTGTCTTTTTGTCTTCTATACTTTTTTCAATCGTTACAGAAATTTGAAAAAAATAGCAATTCAAAATTGAGAATGTCTGTGATTTGGAAGTGTTTCGATGGAATCCAGCGACAAGAACTTTCAATATCAGACGTAAGAAACGAGTTTCGATTCCAACCAAACAATCATTGTTTCAGTAAAAGTGTGTTTGTAAAATATTTGTGCAGTATATCTTTCAATACTGTAGGGTTATACTTGTCCCAAAACATAAGGTGCACTACAATTTCAAGCTGGCATGAGACAATTTTCAGTATTTCTGAAGTACAGTAGGTGTGTTGAATTAATCTGTATTCTTTCCTTCAAGCTTATAACGCTTGAGTGAGCTCTAGAATGTTACGGTTTTAAAGAGCATGTGGTTTAATTTTCTGCAAGAGTTTAGATAATTCTGTGTTTTTTGGGTGGCAAACACGGTTGTCAGTTTGGCTTCTGTGTGGCGAAATTTGTAATTTTGGGCTTTTTTCAACTCCTTTGGCTTTTTTTATTTTTGAGAAAAGGCCAAATGGAATTTGTTTAGTTGTCCTTTTTCGCCCAATTTGATTTTTTATGTCGATTTGGCAGATTTAAAGTTAATTTTGGCAGATTTCTAGATACTGTTTGTGGACACAGAATGCTAAGTTTTCATTGGAAACTCTGTACGAGAATTCATAATTTTTGTTGTTTCATGCTTTTAGGCTTACAGTTTCAAGCTACTATTCAACAAGACCAAACGTTTCGAGTAGAGATCTATCGATATGGCTTTTTTGAGGCCGCTACCGACATCGGGCATTCATGGGCCGATTACCGATATTTCCAAAATGTTTAATTCTTGTTTTCTTCTCCATTATCAAAAATATGATGTGTTCTATGCTTAACCTTTTTTGCAAAACTCAAAAAAATCAGGATTGATGAGCTAAAAGTTTTCAAATTGCAGCAATTTCAATATTTTATTAACTCAGGGTTTTTCAAGGTAGTTTAGGAACCCAATTCAGATCCATATAATTGAAAATCGGGTCCCTAGAATCAGAGAAATCGGGCCCATACAGGTCCATACCGGGTACCTAAAATTTTCCTTAAAAGAAACCCTGTTAACTTATTAGCATATTATGCACTGGTTGCAATGAATAAACCCAGTTACATGAATGAAATACGAATGTTGAAAACAACAAAACAATAAGAACAGAACATTGAATGAAAGAGATCTGCTTATGGCGCTTACAACAAAAAGAGCAAAAACAGTGTTTGAAAGTTGAAAGATGGTGAACAATGAAAAGGGAGAAGTGCAAAACGGATCATCAAGTTATGGAGGTTAAAATTAGTGCAACACTGTACTCAATTAACCATTGCTAAAAATGAAAATTTTTCCAAAACAGCAGTAACGTGTTTGGTCTAGTAGCATGTTTTTAACCGTTACTGTACTACATAAATCTTGTGAAATTTTGTTATTGCATATAATTCACAAATCAGCCTTTCAGATTCTTCTGCACTTCAGTGGGTTTTCAATTTGAAAAGTCAATCCAAGTCTTAAAGAATCATGTTTGGAATTTTGATGTAATGTAACATCAAATAACTACATGTCCTTAAAAAAGCAAACTAGTTGCATGAGTTACTGCAACTGAATGAAGTACTAGCATGGGTATATCAAATGAAATACTTCAACTGATTCGTCAATTCTCATTAGTTCAATATCAACAGTTGAAGATTGTCATGCAGAAAGCAAGGTTTTTCTGCATTTTCACCAAGTAGCCTGCAGTAAGTTAGCCGGTCATCTACAACCTTGCCTAAACAAAATTATTTCTATAAAGCAGTGCTAGGCTAGAACCGATTACCGCCTGTCAGGCCTGTAAGCAGCCTGGGACACCAGGTGGGTCGAAGAGGTTTCTGAGAGGGGTCCATATTTTTAAAACTATGTCCAACAGTTTGTCCAGTGTGGCGAAAAATTTGCAGACCCACCTGCGCCGTCCCGGTTACGGGCCTGCCTGCCGCCCCTCCGCCAGAAGTAAATTCCGTGAGAAGAAGTCGCCATGACAATAGCTAAGGTGCATTTGTGCGCATTACGCATCCGATGATTGTGCAATAATGCCGCGGTAGTTCTGATCCAATCACAAACAATGCGCTTTCAGTTTGCATGAGCTGCGTTGTGGCAAACACTGGTTTTGCTGATCGTGTTTAACAAACGGATAACAGCAATTGTGATGCAACAATGAACACTGACTACCGCGTTGCTCGGACCTAGATAGATATTTCCAGTAAATGACAAATAACCATGTGCCATGTCCACAAAACAACGCGTTGGAACAGCTTCGATTGTGAGATCACAATTATCATTATCATGCCTCGTGGAAAATGTCGATTAATATCACCTCGAAGATGACATTTTAGCTTGCGAATAGTATAAACCAGCGCGCATATAGCCTAATACATCAAGTTAAGAGTGAGTAGCGACTGCATGTGTAGTCATATTCATAACGACAGAAATGTTGCTTAACAACATAACGCAATTCATTTTTCATGCAAGCTTTTTTTTTATTAATCTGAGCTAAGCTAGGCATTGAATGGACTTCTGCACCTTAAGTACCAGTCAAACTTTTCGGCGAAAACGTCCGGAAGTACAACGGGAGTTTATTCGTACACAACACCTGCACGTGGTGGCTTCACGCATTGCGAAACTTCCCGATGATGCTTTTGTTTCGGATGCAACTATGGGACGCCGTTCGTAACAAAAATTATATCGGACAGATTTAGCACAAAAACTGCTCTCTGCAGAGATAGCTAAATCTGCATCGACTGCATGCATATATAGCGCTGAAGCGTGTCGGAGGAAAGCATGGTATCCTGTCTGAAGAAAAACTTGGTGTTCTGTTTCAGTAATCCAG
>JGI24158J21664_10012954_pt1 | contig 11027 bp, 5 predicted proteins | sample Ectturendosymbi3_FD_21664 | JGI IMG/M metagenome (IMG submission 21664)
AGATTAATATATTCGCTCTATTCTCTTGGATAAATTAGTCCGTCATTAGTTCAGGCTGTTGAGGGTGAGGGAGGGTGGCAGACTGGCGGTCTGTGTTCTGATCTGATTGGTGCATAGCTCATACTCAACTGCTGGATCACAGGACGTCAGTTACTGGAAGTTTTACCTCTTTTCTGGGTCGTGTTTTGAGCAGTATTCACAATTTGTTAGCTTCAGTGAAATGTAGAAGACAACAATGCATGTAATATGTATCTTTACATTGCAGCAACGTCAACAGCAGTGTAGTTTCAGTCAAGCTAGCAGAAATCAAGTTCAGGCTATTCCTAAACATGCCATTATCATCTTGCAAGTTCAAATACAGTAAAAGAAACAAATTTATTGTATGAATAAAGTGGTATGAAGTGTTTTCGATGTTGCCTACGTGGCTTCATTTCAGAGGCTAAAGTGAAAAGATAGCTGTTGTTGTCTTGTTCTTGTTTCATTGTGCTTGTGCCTAAATCACAAAGAGTTAAATGAAAAAGTTATACATGACTTAAGAGTCAAATGAGATTTGGTTCACATGAGAACAACTTATGATTCTATTGATTGGTTTCAAGTTTGGTAGCATGGTGCATATTTTGCCTCATGGGGCAAAATGAGATGTACAGCATGATGCACAAATGCAAAATGAGTTAGGATTTAAAGTTAGGGAAAACCTGCAGTTGACCAACACAGACAANNNNCCACTACCTGTTGTTACCTGCTTGCCATCACTAAAAGNATGACAATACTCATCCATATTGGTCAAAGACAAAATAGTTCAAGCAGTTATTTTACCCCATGTGGCAAAATAGACTCTGCTTTCAAGCTTTCGGAGTGTTAACAGGAGTCGGAGTGTAAATTTCCAATGAGCTCCGGAGCAGGAACAGTAGTCACTTTCTTAGGAAAAGGAGCAGGAGTCAAAAAAAGTGACTCCGATCACCTCTGATGGATACATATTCTACTCAGCCTTAGCCTCGGGATGATTACGCCAGCACATCATTTGGAAGTGCAGGCATATTGTTGGATGATTAAACCATTTTTGTGTTGCATGTCTTTGTCAATGTTGAATAATGTTGTCAATATGTTTGGACGTTAATTTTTGATCCTGTTCTTTCAATGGTGTAAAATATGTGAAAACTGTTTCCAGCTGTAAATTTAGCTTGTAATAAAAAAATTCTACCGGATTCTAGCAGAATTTTGCAATTTTTCTAGCTTGGAAGGTCAGTTTAGACTTGGCAGCCTTGGGCAGGAGAGAGGAATGCCGAATTACAACAGAATATACAAAGTGCGAGACCACGCCAAGCTGCCCTGAAGTGGAAACCAGGCCCAAATACAGGTAACAGACATTGTAAGTAGACGACGACGGTGTCACTTCGTTAAAGTTGGGTCTTTGTTCCAGCAGCTTTAAGATTCCACTGGGCAATTCGTGGCAGTGGGTTTGCGCCTTTGCGGCAACCTTTGAATGGTCACAGTTCGAATCTATTATCTGTTCATCAACGTTGTGTTCAGATGAGATACAAGTTAATGTCAAGTAAGTACGGATTGAACATGGGTTGAAGTTAAGTCAGTACGCAAGTAAGTAGGTTAAGGATTGAGATTTAAAGGGGTTTGCAAAGGTCATCTACCACGATCTGCTCGGAAAACAAGTCTTATATCAGTCATAATAACTCGTTGCTATGCGTCTGCACAAGTGACAAAATTACACAATTACTTCTGAACTTACAAAACAGATCACGAATAGCAAACTTCATGCGCATTCTAGAAGCCCCACCTTCTAAAATAAGAACTCTTTAAAACCTCCAGGCAATCATTGCATCACAATCAGCCCTTCGCATGGCTGAAGTGGAAGACATAAAAATCTTGCCAAAATAGAAAATACTATTTGGCCGCTACAGACATATTGCATCACTGACGTTTGTAGATTTTTTGTTGAAAAGAATGTGACAAAGATAGCTTGTTTCGCGTTGCATAGCAGACTGCAGTGATAGTACGTAAGGCAACATTTCAAGAACAATGTAGAAAACAAGAACAAGTCGTTCCAGTCGCTCTTCAAGTTAGATGTAATTGCATATCCTTCAAACACTGAGGAAGTCTGTCAGATTGAGCTNACAAAATTGGAATGACATCAAAACATNTATTTTCACAGAGTCGAATATCTTATGCGCCAGCTTCAAAATTCTGCTATGAAAAACAAGGGTACGCTATTAAGCATTGGTCAATACAAACATTAGGGTGGAGTGAATTTTCAAAGTTGTGCAATACAAACTTTGGAGTGGTCTAAAAAGTTGGAAACATGGCCGAAACTAACTTTAAAATTGATATTAGGTGGTTGACCCCAAAAACCTGCTTGCTACCTCACCCCTGGGGTCGTGTGGAGGTCAAATTTCATGAATTCGTCATAACTCAACTTCTACGTGAGATAGAAAACTGATTTCGGGCTCAAAATATGCGGAAGACACAAGTTTCTATTAGTGACAAGAGGAAAATTTTGCCTTACTTCATTCTAAATAAAGTTATTACTGAAAAACTGTTTTTTACACCATTTTACCATAAATCGCAAAGATAATGAATAAACTAGTTCATTTTTAAGTTACATTCAAACTGCGATTTCAAAATTTTGATTTTTTTCAAAGGAACATTGTTCTAATCAATAAAGTTTCACCACTAGATATTTTATTGCATACTACCGTGCTCTGCCGGATTGAGAATAATAGAGCAGCTGTCCTGTCTGTTGTAAAAGGCAACAAAGGGCCAGTTTCCTGATCTGTAATATGGGTTGACGATAGGAAGGGCATCTGGCTGTAAGAATTTCTGCCTCAAAAAATCTTCACGAAAGTTCGGTACATCCGGCCACCCTCATTGACGTGGACAGAATCGGATAAAAATTGGATTACTAATATTACATCTTAGAAACAGAAATATTGAAAAATACTTCTGATAGTTAGTAAATATTTAGCATGTTATTGTTAGAGTTACCATGTAATTTGATATTGTTTTTGTCTATTTTTTTATTTTATATGATATCTACTTGTTGACATAGCTTGCTTTATCAACATGTTGACCAGCCAGAGGAAAAAGCACTAATATTAAAGTATTGCAAGATATCCATTCATTTGCTAGTACTAAAATATTTATCTACCCAAGAAGTCACCAACTACTGGGGATGTGATTTGTCGTCATCCCCAGTAGTTGGTGACTTCTTGGGTGGATGAATATTATCAACATGTTGATCAGAAGAAACGGTATTAGGGCTGTTTCTTCTGATCAACATGTTGATAAAGCAAGCTATGTAGATATCATATATAAAATCTAAAAATAGATAAAAACAATATCAAAATACATGGTAACTCTACAATAACATGCTAGATATTTACTAACTATCAGAAGTATTTTTTAAATATTTTCCTCTTTCTAAGATGTAATAGTAGTAATCCAATTTTTATCCGATTCTGACCACGTCAATGAGGGTGGCCGGATGTACCCCACTTTCGTGAGGATTTTTTGAGGCAGAAATTGTTACAGCCAGATGCCCTTCCTAAAGCCAACCCATATTACAGACCAGGAAACTGGCCCGTTAGTTGCCTTTTGCAAGACAGCTGCTCTATTATTCTCAATCCGGCAGAGCACGGTAGTATGCAATAAAATATCTAGTGGTGAAACTTTATTGATTAGAACAATGTTCTTTGAAAAAATCAAAATTTTGAAATCGCAATTTGAATGTAACGTAAAAATGAACTAGTCTATTCATTATCTTTGCTAAAATGGTGTAAAAACAGTTTTTCAGTAATAACTTTATTTAGAATGAAGTAAGGCAAAATTTTCCTCTTGTCACTAATAGAAACTTGTGTCTTCCGCATCTTTTGAGCCCGAAATCAGTTTTCTATCTCACCTAGAAGTTGAGTTGTGACGAATTCATGAAATTTGACCCCCACACGACCCCAGGGGTGAGGTAGCAAGCAGATTTTTGGGGTCAACCACCTAATATCAATTTTAAAGTTAGTTTCGGCCGTGTTACCAACTTTTTAGACCACCCCAAAGTTTGTATTGCACAATTTTGAAAATTCACTCCACCCTAAAAAACACCTGCACCATATGAGAAGAGCAAATCATCTCAAATCGATTCAGCGAAGGAAAAACCTTCAAGCGAGCGACATGCGACACATGACTCCCCGCCTACATCGAGTGTAAGCAGTTCTGACGTGGTTGCACTTGCAATCGAACTGTGTATTTCTACCAGCTGCAGGCGGAGATTGATGTTGTGAACTCTGATTTACTAACTTTGAGTGAATGTATAAGGCAAGGGCCATTTACAAGCGAGCAGAGTAAAACGTTGCAGTCACATTAATAAAGGAAGGTTGAGTTGGAAAATAAGTTGAAAAAGAAAAATGGGAGATCAAAAAACGGTCTCAAAGGCGAAGGTAAATAGGAAAAGAATAAATGCCCTTCTTCAAACAAATCACGAACTACGTGAACTTTGAAAACCAGGGTGCATTCTGGCAGACCACCTGTGATAGAGAAGCAGCCGTTGCTACTCAAAATAATAATAGATGTTGCTATGCACGGATCGGCTTCTCGTGATCAACATAAGGGCTGATATATATCGAATCATCAACGTCAGAACAAGCCAATATCTCACCCAGATTGTAAAATGTAGGAAAGAGAAGTGTTGTCCAAAACCAAGAATTACTACCACAGTGTGATTGCAGACAGATTTCGTCCACCACCTTCGCCTGTTGCGCAAACAAACGAAGGAATCGGAGTGAACTGACGGCACTAAGCACGTGTTTCTATTCCTTTTCATGGCTTTGAGTGTAAGAGTGGAAATATTCTTCACAAGTCAGCTGCAACATTTGGTTCTGTCCCGCATGACCTATTGCAGCGTGGTCCAACTGGTTTTGGCCTACGGACTATTTCAGATTTTTACAGCACAAAGACGAGGAATTTGCTTGATTGTATCGCAAAATGTAGCACAATGCAATTATTCGCGTTTGTGAAGAAATGTGTGTGTTTGAGATCTTATACCAGTTATGGAAGATTTTGAATAATTTCATTGGTTTTGTTGACAAATGTTTCATAAATGCTTCTTAGCTTTAACGGTGTACGACGCTGACCAATATCGTCCTTCGGTCCAGAAAGCTTTGCCTGATAGAACATACAAGACATGTCATTTGTATTTTGCTTCGACGGTGATGCTTCGAACCACAAAACACGACTACGCACAAGCAAACAGTGCTAACATTTTTCGGGGGGGGAGGGGCAAACGAATGATTGCAACTTGTTGTACCTAACAACTAAACATATTTTTTAAAATTTCGGGGATTGGGCGGCAATTGCCCGGTTGACCCCCCCACCGGTTGTGGGCCTGCACTACTGTATATCTGATTACTACGGAAAGTTTTTATTGACCGAAAAACTAAAAAAAATTGACTGCAAATTCAAAAAAATTTGACTTTATTGACCTAACAAAATTTAGACTGAATAAATTATATTTCTTGAGATTTTATGTTAAAACGAACATTTATTAAACGAAAACACACAAATTCTCAACAAAACTTGCGACACAAGTCTATGTGCTATTGCGAAATAAGTCGTAAGTCTTGCGACATAACACTGCAAGCCAATCACCAGGTGGACGAATTAAAGTGTAAAATCATGTAATGTTGTACATTTTCGGCCTTGAAGTTTCTGTCCTTGGCCAACAGTTTTTTTTCAGCATGGAAAAGCTTCTCTCTACAGAAGCAGTTGTGGGCTGAGAATTTTGAAGTAAACTGTAAACAGCCGGTGAAATATCTAATTCTAAAAAGAAATTTTGACTAATAACTGATAATTATAAAAAATTGACTTTAAAAAGAATATTGACCTAACGCTAAAAATTTACTTCTTACTGACCTATCAAATTAAGAATACGAAACTTACTCTTTCTATCCAGACTTCTTGCAAAAAATCACGTCATCCAAGCCTACTACCAAAAAATTGACTTTATTGAAAAAAAACTTGCCCTACTGATTACTATCTCCGCACTGGGGAAATGCATCGAACTAGGTAAACGAGTTTTTTTGCGTTTACCAGTGTCGGACATCGTTTTAGTAGGAAAAGCACGGGGAATTTTTTGTTCGAAATGAATACTGAACTTTCTGTTGCTCTGCAAAAACTGGTTGGAATCAAACAACGTTGCGTGGGGTTAGGTTTCGCGCAACTGGTGGATCCAGATCTGTACGAAGCTGTTAAATAACGTAGTATGATGCACCCATCATGCACAAGGACACATGTCAGCGACAATAATTAATGAATTTTATTTGCTTCGAAAGCAAGTTATGATCGAAATTTAACTGAAATAAAAGTATTACAGTACTTACACCCTACTTTCCTAGTAGCTAAGTTTTTACGTCGTCTTGCGATAATGTAGACCTAATGCAGTCGAGCACACACCACAAATGGAACCACTTTTGCGTCAGAGATACAACTTGACAACTTGCGGCCATGTGTGGTGCAGATTATGTAGGCTATTATTTGTGACCAGGGGTATGTTCCTTGCCAGCGGAATAAGACAACTGCTGTTCTGCATGCGCTACGAGGAGGTGCACTTTAGTTTAAGGAAAACCTTTATCACAAAAACTTGGAAGTTCGCTTCCGACAACAGATATCCCACCTTTGTGTAACGTACGGGGGGTTTGGATATTTGTGACGGAATGCAACAAGGGGAAGTGGGTTGATTTTTAGGCAAGAAAGGGTGACGTCATTTGTGAACGGCCCCTTACCGTGACATTGCAAGAAAAACGAAGCAACCGCGGGCTACAGGGCGTTGATTAAACGAGGGTCATAATTAAAATGCACCAGCAAGGAGGGACCGGTGAGTCGTGAAAAAAGACAGTGGTTTCCATATTTTGTATGTAGAATTGTCACCAGGTTCCTTTTCTTTTCATTGGTGTTCACCATTTTCGACGGCGATAAAAACGCTTAATGGTAAACACCGTTAAAGTCAACTTCGCTTTTAGATTCTCGCCTGTGATGTCTTGTGTTGATCCGCAGCGTGGGATTGCGGTCTGTTCTCAGCAACCAGTCGCGCATTCTCCCTCAGCTCCTTCCGGCGCTTCTTGCTCCACATTTCGTGGCAATCTTGCCAGTGCGGAAAACTGACGACGAAATATGGCAGTTAATATTACAACGATCGGCGAGCAGCAGCCATTTTCAGCTCACGGCCCAGGCTCTTTCTGACACAGCTACCCACTGCGCAGCGTATTCGCATTGGTTTGACAAGAAGTCGTCCTATACCACGTGGCGAACGAGGAATTTTTTGTGTGCAAAAAACTAAAAAATACACTTACTCAGGCATTGACATGTTGCTTGGATCGACATTCTTCAGCCAAGGACAGTTAAGTGCTTCTTCGGCAGTGAACCTCTTGCTGGGGTCAAGGGTCAGCATTTGGTCCAACAGATCAATTGCCAGAGTGGGAAGACTGCAAAAATTGGCAACGTGACGAAATTTTCGTAAAAAGTGAGAAAGTGTGACAAGATTTGCCATCACATCTCACACTAACATATTCAGGCATGGTTTCGATTAGACATTTAAATAATTCCATTGGGTAAAACAAAGCTTTGACAGACATCTAGTTGCCAATATTGTTAACAGCGTTATAAAGCGTTGTATTAAGTTCTAACTGCTTCAAAACTGAATAATTTCAAGTGAAATTAACAGTTCCACAACAAACGCGGCATGTAACCGCCGGATTGGAATTCTAATTATTTCTAATATAAAACTTGGGCGCTAAGCATCAGAGAAGCCGAATACGAACGATTCAAATTCAATTTGAGGTGGTACTCTCGTCAGTACATAAAAGTATTTCCAGATTTGCTCATAATTAGACATGCAATTCAGATGCCACGCGTTTTTAAATACCAGATCTCATCGTTGCATGTTCTCAGTGAGAAAACGCGCGAAATGTTTCGATTCGACGTCACACAACATCTACTATGATTCCATACAATAGTGTCACACAGCAACGTACTATCCGAATTCTTCTCTTAGCCGTCTCCTGTATTGTCGCTTGGGCTTCATGGTGTGGAAGTGTGGCAAGCGGATCACGTCCGGCCAAACAGCGGGACAAGGCGAGCCACAAATCTTGCTGATGCACTCGAGCTGCGCCAGTTCCCTGTCGGCTTGAAAGAGAGGCTTTTTCGTGAAAAGTTCGGCCAGGATGCACCTGCAAGGCAACGACAGACGCCCGTGAGAGGGTACGTGTGTCGCGAGAGCTTCCAACAAGACAACCTTCAAGTATAAAACAAAAACAAACGGATTTCTCTATCACTGCTTGAGCAACGCCCAAGTCCAAAGTTGAACTAAGGAAGAAAACGGTGTTATTTGCTGGACACGCCGACGGACAGAGCACGGCGCAGGAAAAACAGTCGTCACACTCAATCCTATATGATCGAAGCGGTTTTCACCAGGGATCTTACCCGCAGCTCCAAATGTCTATGGCAGGTGAGTACGTTTCTTCGCCCAACAGAAGTTCAGGAGGTCGATACCATAACGTGATCACGCGATTGGTGTAAGGACGGCTGGAGAAAAAAGAATCAAAGAAATGAATAGCCGGTACGTGCGATAAAATGGTTTGACAAAAAAGGAAAGTGAATCCCTAAATTGGAATTTCGATTAGCAAACGATCTGCCGCAAATTTTCAAAATAACCAGTTTCTCTTGGATGTCACAAATAGCAAGGCAGGTTGTATTTCAAAACGGTAGAGAGCGATCTGCAGGCTTGTCCATGGGAATGTCATTCCTATGGGAATCCCATGGGATGGGATGGGCACAAATTGCTATGGGATGGGAATGGGACAGATAAACATGTCCCATGGACAACCCTGGCGATCTGAATTCATACAACATTAAAATCGAGCACTTTGAGTCTGTGTTACTTACGGTTCATCTTGATGGTAGAATCTTGCCAAACCAAAGTCAGCAAGTTTGATTTCTCCTTTGTTGTTGAGCAATATATTCGAGCATTTGATGTCTCTGCAACAGTCATGGTATTAAGAATAAACCAAGCAGTAATTAAAAATGAGCAGAACTTGACCAGTGGAGAAAGTTGCAAGATGGCGAGCTGAACGCACTTCGTAACAAAAAAATTTACGGCATGCTTTGTTGTCAGTCATTTCATAAAAAGCAAAAGGAAATGAAATTCGATCAGACGAAAAAATGGAATGAGTTTTTATGTTGCTGGACCAGAGTTTACAGAAATGCATTGATTAGACTTTTTTAGACATAACACTTAAAAGTCAGCTGGCCAATCTCCACAATAGCGATCACAAACGGACAGGCCGAAATTTTTGTGTAAACTGTTGCAACATACATCATACAATTTCTAGCGGTTGCCATACTTACAGTAAAACGCGACATATTTTGTTAACTTGAGCGAAAGTTACGCATGGTTTACCTGTGAAGGAAGCCTTTCTTGTGGCAATGATTGAGACCGTCCAAGAGCTGTTTCATGAATGACTTGACGTGTCCTTCGTTGAAATGCACCAGGCCAGACTCAAGAAGTCCCATGAGGTCGTGGTCCATGTATTCGAACACAAGGTAGAATGCACATTCTAAAAACGACGCGCCGACGCTTTAAACACGAGACATTTCGAAGAATTCGTTTCCCACTAAATAGCGGGGCTCTAAGATGAAAAAAACACATAAGACCTCAGCACGCCGCAGCTTAATATGATATGTATCACTGCATTATTCACGGATTCTTGTCAGTGTCACAATCAAAAGACACTACGGAAAATCCATATTCCACTAAATATGGCTTGGCCAGACAGCATATTATTTTTCCGCAAAATGTTGTCACCTACACGTGGAAGTCTCTGATAATAGCAGAGGCTGTCAATGTTGGGGGTGCAATCATAACCTTTCCAACAAAAACTGGAAAAAATCAAAGCGCCCAGCGACCTTTTTCTCTTCGAAAATCGGTTGCGTCAGACTTGTCGGTAAGGACGTCTTTGAGTTTAACGATGTTTGGGTGCTGAAGCTGGCGGAGTATCTTGATTTCGCGGACTGCAGTTATAGGAAAGCCTTCTCGCTCATTGTCTAGTCGCACCTGCAAACGAGGAAGCCCACAATGCTGAACAGGACGAAGTGACAAACCTGCATCTTAGAACAATAAAGCAGGTAGCACAAGATGACAAAAGATCTGCGAATGCCCCGAACACTTTTCGAACGCGTGACCTTAAATCGGATTTTTAGGGCAAAGACAGAGTCAAAACTTATTGTTTTGAGTTAAGCGTCTATTGCTGCGATGGTCAGGTTCTACCTCCGAGAAAAGCTGATGGGTGTCAGTAAAATATATTCGCACACAGGACCATACGCTGCTGTCATTGCCTAGCATCAAAAAGACCATATTTTCAATAAAACTCCACCAAAATAAAAGAACCGCAAGCAAGCTTGTGCTAAGTGGTATTCACTAAAGCATGACAACTTTTGGAGGCCTCACACATATAAGCTTTTGTAGTCACACACTACATCGGTACGTACAACTTCACAAGTTCAATTTTAAGCAGTTTTTTGCAACTCCCATTCAATGCTTTTGCCGACATGAGTGAAAGCAGCTAAACAAATTTCTTTTGCATGCTTCTTTGAAATCGAAATCGCAAGACCGGCGATGCTACCCGTTGCAAATAGACACAACTATTTTGTTTAAAAAATGAAAACTTTTACACAAATAAAACTTTGCATAAACGAACTCCCATTTGACCAACAGTTTGAAAGCATGTTTTAATGTCTTAATTTTGACTTTCTACAGGGGCGATTTCTGAAAACGAGGAAAAGCGAATGTACCGTATTATCACCAACGAACTATGACCCGGTGGAAAAGTGGCCACTTCTACTCCAGCACTGCTCCTGTCCGCATTTTGTTTAGAGCGATGATTCGATGAACATTTTAAGATACAAAGGTTAACAGCATTCAAATTTACAGTAAATTAAAACTAATTTTTATAACGTTTCTTTCACGTAATATCTTT
>JGI24158J21664_10012956_pt1 | contig 11027 bp, 12 predicted proteins | sample Ectturendosymbi3_FD_21664 | JGI IMG/M metagenome (IMG submission 21664)
TTTGGGAACCACTGGTTTAACCGATTTGCAATTAGTCAGAGTAATCTGTATTCACTCTGCGAAGTAGTGTGCGGTTGCAAAGCTATGCAGAGTGAATAAAAAACAAAGAACTTGCAAAGGTTCGCACAAGTCAAGAACAAGCAACCGCAACACATTAAGCATGCGGGCTAGAGTGGGAACATGCATATCTGTGACTACCGGTTAATCTTGTGCAATGTAGCTTAAAAGAAAACGTTTTTCATCTAATGCTGCAAAATAATGTTGCACCAAATATTGGCCAAAATTGTCAAACAATCAGTAGCCTATAATTTTGGGTGCAAGGCTCTATACAACCTTCCGTGGCGTATACAACCTTCCTATACAACCTTCAGTGTTAGTAGCCATCAGGTTCAATGCAACATTCCTATCTTCCGGATTTAATGTGAATAAATATGTACCACTTTCTTGAACGAGGCAGAAATTCTAACAACTTGTGGTTTCGTGCTTTGATGCAATCAAATTGTTTATATTCGTCCTTATTCTTTGAACACTGCAACCGCATTTTACTTTGCGACTGAGTGCTCGGACGTTGCAGTGTTTTTTCGTTTGAGGGTATGTGAATGCCACAATACTTCCGTACTTTACCTGGCCCTGACCAGGGTTGGACTCAGTGTCCTACTCTGGATGTAGTGTTGTACGAAGTGTTACGGGTTAGTGAACAATAGTGTTAGGAAAGTGTCTGTAACCCTGTTGTTCTACCTCAAACTCGCTATGAATTGTTCTGTTGTGTCTGTATTTACCAATCTGCATTGTGCAGACTGTGTGTGTTTGTACTCTACGCACTTAGCAGGGTTTTTGATAAGGAAATGTTAGGTGCCCGGTATGGACCTGTAGAGTCCCGATTTCTCTGATTCTAGGGACCCGATTTTCTCTGATTCTAGGGACCCGGTTTTCAATTCTAGGGACCCAAATCGGGTACCTAGAACGCCATAACAAAACCCTGGACTTAATGTTTGTTACAAAACCTTAAACTTAAACAAATTCACCAAGAGATATATTTATTTTACAACTTGTTTAAAATAAGGGGGGTGTGAGCCAAAGGAAAATTACTTTAGGGAGGCGTGATGGACAAAAGGTTAAAAACCACTGATTTATAACATTATTATGTGGAAAATCACCAACGATGTGAAATATTATCGCTACAAGAAGTAGCCGATGGTATAGATTGCGCATTAATTGGTACTGGGGACTCGGGTTTTAACAAATTGGCGTATGGTGTGCAAAAGGTTGGCCATCCCTGCTGTAGGAGTTCTGAAGCATGCATTCCCAGAGCTTTGATTTTTAGAACGTCATAAAGGACTGACTGAGGGCAGACTGACGAATACATTAAAAAGGGCAGACAGAAAAATGCATATGAAAAGCTGAAGGCAAATACTTTTATACAGAACTACTAGACAAATATACAATTGCAAAATCCTAAACTATTTCTTTGGATATAATATCCTGGAAAGTTAACAGATAATAAAGCAAATACTGCGACATAGTGGTTTATTTGTAATTTTCTAACTTCACATAAATAGTTTTCTTGCGTTTGCTACCGGAAATTTATCGAATATATCCTAAAAACTCATATATTTAAATTGTGTCAATGCATTAGTCTAGGAAATATCTAAGGCCACTGACGCTCCATGAGAAGATCCACGTTAGGAATTTTGTGACTTGAATTTCGACAATCATGTCCATGCAGATGCTCAGTTTGTTGGTCGAATACAAAACCCACGTAGCAGTAACTGAAAAATTCACAATTATAACTAATAGCTTACTCAACGTTGTTACATAGTTGCAATTAGATATTTTGCAAATGTAGTCAGAATTTGTTTAAATGTCTCACAAATAAAAGTAATCACAACTACCTTGAGAACTACATCACGTCCATTTCAACATGAAGTTTTTCAAACCATCAAATCTCAAAAATTTTCCTAAACATCAGGTCTGTTGTACTAACAACTTACTATAAGTTTCATCGCTGCTCTTATGGCATCCACAGTAGCACAATCCATGCACTGTTAATGTTGAATTCCAGACCCATTGTGACGCAACTATAGAATAAGAGCGAAGTCGGAAAGTTCCCAAACCTAGCTATATATCTGAAAGCATCGTGACGTTGCCGTCAGTCAAAATAGCGTTCTGGCGCTGAATACCGGAGACAATAGCTCCGCCTGAAAACGTCAATAAGGTTCGTAACTGCTCGCTTTGCGAACCTTGGGTGATCTTGATGAGATTTATCAACTGGGTAGCAGCCGCGGGCATTCAACATTTTGTAAATTGTAAATTGTAATTATTAGCATACGCCGGCATTTCGTAATTATTACGTAACATTCCAACCTCAATTTGGCGCCCCCAAAATGTAGCGCCCAGGGGCAGATGTCCCCACTTGACCCCCTAGTTACGCCATGGTATGCAGCAAAATTGACAAGCAACAATGAAGTCCAAGCAAAACAGCGTGTTTGCCACCAGATTGCAAACATCTCAGTCGGCACATGAAACAATCTACTTATTTAGGTGTGAAAAAAGCACCACGAGAAACAAGTAATTAGTTTTGGCTATCTTCAAGCATTGGGTGTCGTAAACGACATCTTGGTAAACGGCGGGGTGCAAAAATTAAAGAGATCATATAGCTGCCACAAAAATGGAACAGAATCGCACCACCTATATTTTGAAAACTAGTAGTTTTTTTTAGGAAACGTCAATAAATATCCAACTCACAGAATGAGCAGATTTTGCAAAAATTGAATTTGAAAAACACTTGGTGTTGAAAATAACACCTTGGTAAATCTACTGTTACATGGGAGTAATGTCATAGTAACAGGCAATTCGATACTTTTTTGTTTATGTGTTGTCGCTTCAGCAATAAACATGCTTAGCATGTACATCTAACTCCACAAGCTGCAACAACGGTAGGCGTGACTGTCATTTTTTAGATATTTTTTGGAATCAGCGTCAATACTGCAATGAAATACCGCACAACCCCAACCGTGACGAATAAAACAGGAAAATACGTCTTGCTCAACTACATGCATGCGCTGAAGCTTCAAAACTTATTGCAAAAATAAGAACTTAAATCCCAACGCCAGCTAACGATTATTAACACCACAGAGAAAGTCGCTTTCAGATAAATGTAACTTCCAGCAGGGCGAGGTTTCCGAAATAGCTTTAAACAACATGCGTTATAATTCACAACAACTGCGCAATGCGTAAACTCAAGGTGCACACGGTTGCCATGGTAACCAAGTCTCTGCGAGCGCGGTAGAAACGCTGTGACTGACCAGAACGAAAAACGTCAGCACACTGGCTGCGAGAATTAAAACACATCAACGCTCCGCGGCACTGAAACACATCAATGCTCAGCAGAAGGGAAATAAAAAAAATTTTATCTTGCGCGTGGGAGGATCATATTTTGAATATTAATTTGTGCGTTAAGTTTGTGATACCACTTATTTTCACAGAAATCCAAAGAAAGGGAATCAGGTTGTTCAACAAAAGTAACAGCCTAAGCCTCATGTATCGGTGGTTTATTTACGTTACAATGGAACCCTGGAAAGTGCCGCGACAAGGCCACTTTATCTTTGTTCTTTTCATCAGATTGTTTAGAAAAGATAATACATTAAAAAATCTGTATGAATTACCAGTCCTGCTCAGAGTTGCAACTTAGTTTTCATCCACTGAACTAACAGTATGTGCTCATGTTAAATCCTTGTTGTGTATTAATTTACTCTGAATATGCAGAAGACAGGAAAACAAGTATGCCTCGAATTCCTTGACGGGTAGGCTCTTCAGCGCATTTAGAGGCGATAATTGTGGACTATCAGGGCGAGGACCACAGTCTTTGCGAATGCGGTTTGCATTGCTACGCAGTGATGAAAATTCGAGGACGTAGTGTATAGAGGTCATAGTGCAGCTGAGTATAGATAGGCTTTTTATGTGTATGAATCTATAAGAAAATTATTATGCTGTGACAGGCTCAACTTTGATACTTTCTTGCAAGCTTTTTTATTTTTTTATTTTGATGTCTGACTTTAATTTGCGTTAAGCTCTGCAACATCATCATTTTGTTTCAGTACATTACATTTTGCATCTTCACGATCACCTATCTGTTGGCATAAAGAACGGTGGCCAAACAAATATCAAATTTGTTTCCGATGGCTCTGTTCGCATTGTGTCATCGAATGTCGAAACGTTGACCGGGGATGGAGGCGGAGACCAAAACATCTATATTTTGCCACCACAGAATATTACTGAGCGGATACAAGACATGGAGACAGCCTTTGCAAAGATGGTAGGCCACTTGCTTGTTTCAAAGTTATCAACTTGTCTTGCGAGGCAATTGTGATGAAGACGTCAATAACACTAATGTTTATTTGGAGTGGTCACATCGCAATTTGCTGAGCACATCCTATTTCGATAGTAGCTCGTTTTGTTGGTATGGTGTTTAGTTGCAGAGCCTAACTACATCAAGAAGGCGCGTAAATTTATGAACGTATCTGTTTGGTAATTTATCAAGGTTATACTTTGTAAAGCAGACAGTAGCGAGGATGTGCGTCTGTGCTTTCTACTGGAAAAAAATGTATATTCAGGAAGCTACAGGATACCTTTGTTTCCTAGTTACAAGCAAGATACAGAACTCTTTCTTGCTTCAGTAAAGTTATATTTTTGTATGCATGCTTAAAATTTTCTAAAAATATTTTAAGCATGTGCTCTATGTGCTTTGATAAAGTTCTATCTTTTTTCTTTGCATGCTGATTACACTTTGCGCAAAGTCGGCTCAAAATCTTCGCCATTCTATTAGATAGAGTATTCAAACAACCATCAAAAAAGTAGATACGAAAGTTTGTTTCATTGTGAGTCATTATCAACATTGTGTCCAGGGCCTGCCCTAGCAGATGCGGGGCCCAATGCAAGACCTAGGCGCGGGGCCCCTGCTTTTACGTCATCGTGCTCAGTCAACCGTGCTATGACCTTTTCGAGGAAGATATTTTAGAAAAATAATTATATGAACATCAAAAAGACGGCAAATTGGAGTCTATCTGTATGTGGCCTACATGACAACACAATAGTTTCTTTTATGGGGAGTGGGCATAGCTCATGTATCCCACGGCTACGGTCATGTTTATGACTAATAGCATGCTGCTGTGGTGGACATCCGACAGTGTACCGCTACCACTCATAAAGAAGCCGACAGTTGTAAACGAAACTCTACAACGGAGTGGCGAGCGTAAGTGCAAAGTTACGTCAATCAAACCGAACTGACAAGCAAATTGAACTTACAATGCAATTACTGCACTTTCGTTGGAAGAACAACTGACATGGAGAAAACTGCTAACATGAACTGATTGCTTATCTCTCTTTCGGTGTCCACAATTGCAGACACGTTCTGGCATCAAGGTTAAGTCTGGGCGCACGATCAACTACCCACTTTATGACGCAGTACACGGGAAAAGCAGACCACAAGAGCAACCCATACATCCGCCCAAAGTTCCCCCAAAGCCCAAGTTTACATTAGAATTTACTCATTGTGCTTCATTATGCACGGACTTGGAATGCAAACTGTTTTTTATGGATTAGAAATGTAATGTACAAAGATTTTCAACTACCACGTCACAGTTGTAGAAACATTTATCAAACACAATATATAATGCGCATCGTTCATTGATGAAAACAGAAGCATATGGCCGCCCAATATATTGATAAACTGGAACGAGTAGCCTATGCTGGATGACATTCACAATTTTTGCCTTGCCTACTTAAGCTTCAGGGCAGCTTTAAGTGTCCTTTACGTTTATGAACCTGCATGGACTTTGTAGTATTGGTGTTTCTACCTATTTACGCTCGCAAATAGGCGATTCACAATAAAAGTTTGATGGGGCGGCAAATGATGAAAGTATGTGCACGACCGACAAATAATGCCGAACAATTTTGTGGATAAAGAAAAGAAGGCAAATTTAAGTGTTAACACTTCACAAAATTTTCCCTGGTTTGCAGGCCCGTAACCAGCTTGGGACACCACGGGGGGGAAGAGTTTTCTGAGAGTGGCCAAAATTCTTTAAACTACGTCCAACAGTTTTAAATTATGTCCAACACATCTTTCTATGGAGGGCGAAAAAATTTCCCCCCTGGTTACGGGCCTGCTGGTTTGCATGGCATTTTTGGTCTCCACAGGACCACCAACCTCTCATTTTTGTCGTTTTGTTTCAATGTGGTACAATTTATTTTATTTTGACAAAATAATAAAATATTTAGACTGTGTCAAAATCTTCAATGAAGCAAAATTGCAAGTCTTTGTTAAAATGCAGATAACCCGCAATCAGCCAAAAACTTTCCAAAACATAAGAGTCTTTCGAGAACTGAACAACGTCTCGTTAGCGGAACTGCCATCAAGTTAATAGGACAGACACTGTTCATTGCGAGTTGGATCACTACACACCTTGTTTGTTTGCAGTAGGCCATCTGTAGGTCTACTTCAGTCTCAACTGGCACTTCTAACAAACAAATTCTATCCATGAAAGGTGGGACGTGGTGAAACCATTCCGTCGCCACGGGGGTGCTTGGTGGTCTATGTCCCCCAAAACAATGCTCCCAGCCCCCCAAATTGACACATATGAAACACTACAAATCAGTTGAGTTCTGTCAATTTTTACAGTGTCAAGCCCCCTGCACAAACGTAAAGCCTCCTGTTGAAGACTTTCTGGCGACGGTTCTGGGTGGAGCGCAGATATACCGCTCAGCATAAGAATTGAGCACGTTTGACAACGTTCGATAATAATTAGAGAAAATTCATCGTTCATTCAAATGAAATACTTACTTGCTAACAATGAGATTTATAAAACTTTTCACAATTCTCGTGGTCGAGGAGTACCTGGCAAAAATAAACAACCTGCCCAAACGCCATAGCGCGGGGCCCCCTGAGGCGCGGGCCCAACGCAGTCGCATCGGTTGCATTGGCTTAAGGCCGGCCCTGATTGTGTACATCTGACTTTTGACTGTATTCGAAATAGAACTGCAGGAATGACTTTGCAAACAAAATATGTCCTGTTTAACATAAAATTGGCTGATTTTCTATCAAGGGCTTCGGTCAATGGATACACCGTACTGTTTTATATCAGTCTTAAACATTTTAAAATTATTTCACTGCAGGCGGAACGGTGCAGTAATAAAGCACGCATTTTTCAAATTTGTTGCAAACATTTTCGATTCCTATTCACAATTTGTCTTTGAAACGTGACACTTACTGCCTTGCAACAAAGTGATCAACATACTTTACACTGATCGACGCAAGTGGAGACCTAGCGAAAATGGTGTCTTCCACCGCCTCGATGTTGATAGTAAACACAGATTATTACTAAGTGACCTGCACGGGTGAACAAGATGAGTAGGGCAAGACAATCGATGCGCTTTGACCATCTTATAGACATACAAAGTATAACCAACTTTCAAAATCTCTGATATTTTCTTTCTGATCTTTGTCTCCCAGCAAAACATGCTTAAATGATTATATGGTTTTCATATTACGTGAGAGCAGGAAAGGTCACACAAATCAAAATGCATCTTATTAAATGTTTGCCTGCAGCACTATTACAACTTGTCGAAGTCTGCAAAAGTTTTTTAATTGTTCATGAACGCCTTCACAAAGTGGTGCTGCTGTACTGAGATGACGTCCTTTGTTTTGACAGTTGAAACAGGTTGTAGAATTCCTTTTGAAATTTACAAGGAATAGATGGTTAGGAAACTGGTGGACAAACACATACCTGTTGAAATTTTTGTTGAATTCGACGAGCTCTTGTATTCATCGGATGTAGTCTTTCTTTTGACAGATGGTTTAAACTACCTATTACATTTTTTACGTGGTATTGTTCAGAATGCTGCACAAGATTCCTTCGCGACTAATCTTGGAGATTGCATGGAAAAGCAGGTTAGCTTGTTTGTTTTTGAGCTAATGTCTGAACAATTAGTGTTTATTTCTTGAAGAATGGGTTGGTCACATCTTGTAAATAAAGCATCGATCCAAATTGACTGGTGACCGCGGACACTACCTGAAACCCTTTAAGGACCACGAAAGCCACTGCAGTGACGTTTGAGCCAATTTTCGGCCACAACTCGCGTAGCAATCGCGCTAGGGAGTCAATAACGACATCATAAGAGGCGGATTTTTGTGTACGTTCCTTTCAAAAGATAAAAACGGCGAATTGTCACTTGAACTTTTTCACAGGTACCAGTAACCTCACAACATCGTCCTCGTGACGCCACATAACCAAAATATTTTCAAGCGCCTATTTTTCCGTATTTAAAAGAAGTTACACTAAAATCCGCGTCTTATAATGTCTTAATTGACTCTCAAGCGCGAACGGCCGCCGAGTTTCAACGAAGTTGCCATAAAGCCACGACAGTGGCTCTCTCGGTCAGTGTTTAACTGCTTGATGGATGCATTTGATTTAACAAGCATATTGTTAAAAAGAAGACTTGTTCCTTCCATGCGCTGTTGCTTTGCATGTATCACCTTAGGAGACACAAGCACGAGCAATGGAAATCATGAACACTACTCTGGAAACAGAGATGAAACGCAGCATGAAGTTCGAAGTGAGTCTACAAATGTTCCACACTTTTATGTTGCAAATCTGTAGGCTTTGTGTGAGTGGCTAACTTCTAAAAAGTTCGAATTGTTGCTAAAGTGCACCATGTAAATGTTTTCAGAAGTGCTATTTGTTTTGGTCTAAAAATATTCGAAGAAAAAGTTCATGTTAGAAAACAAAGATGCCAGAAGTTGGCCTTGCTGCAAAGCTAGATCAAACAAAATCAACCTTCGGAATTACTGTAATATTGGATCGACATTGACCATACCATGCAAAAGAGAAGCCTCCTCTATTTAAACTTCAGCTGCTTGGCATCTCATCTACTTCGTTAAAAAAAAATTTAAAAATTACTAATTGTCAATTTGGGCCGAGTTCGCTGATTTCGGGTCGTTTTCCCGCCATCGTCAAAAGAAATAAGAAAAAACTTAACTCGTTAAAAGTTTTGGTGGTACAGTTTCATTGATTCCATAATACAGCATCTTTGGTAATGACCATACTTCCTCTACAAACCACACGATCCTTGGTTTCAAAAACAGTAAAACTGTTTAAAGCAAAAATGTCAGCCTTACTTGTATATTTTTGTTCAATCATTGGTAAACGTAAAGTTGTTCCATGCTTTTGCGAAAAAACGTGGTCTAAGTGAATGAGTGAAACTTTACTTCGCATGCTTCTGTATAATTGTTTCACACATCTTCTTGAAAACTTTAGTGTAGCAATTGTAACAATTATTACTACAAACTACACACAGCAATTGTAGTGTACCATTCTATGACGCAGTTGGTCACATTTGTGTTTTTGCGCATTTCGGATTATCATGCATTTTGCTTGCATGATTGCGTGGAAGCAAAATGCGAGAAAATTGTACGCATATTCTCTTGGAATGATCGACTTTTTAAACAATTTGTGTACTTTCAAATCATGTTTTGAATAANTGAAAAACTACTGTCGAGACCAGACTCATATTTGAACTGTGTGGGTTGTTTAGGATGTGAGAGAAATCATTGNAAGTCGTCTTTCTGATNTGGATAAAGAACTTCGCGAATATCAGAAAGCTCTCCACAGCATAGAGGTAAAAACTTACNTCTTGACTGTTTGATCTTCGTTCCAACACGACATACATGGTATGAGGCTTAAAGTTAACAGAATCTAATACGGTGGTTCTCAACCTTTTCGCTGAAGCGAGCCAAATCCAGACCTACTGTAGGATTGTGTTGCAGAGCCTCACTAAAAAATTTTAACACAAGTCACGAAGCTTGCTACACTGTTATTGAAAGACCGCTGGGAGCCGCATGCGGCTCTCAGAATAGTGGTTGAGAACCACTGATCTAATAGGATCTAATTCCACTGATCTTATTCCGTTCTGTGACATTCGGTGATTAAAAATCCTCACTGTGTCTCACCCATAAGTTTTCAGTGAGTGTATTAATTGCGATAAAAAAGGAACTGAAAGGTAACTGTGTTTCTAATAAATGTGTATAAATAAACTGAAAGGTAACTGTTTTTCTAACAAACAGCCTGATATTTTTGCAGTTATGAACTGCTGTGTCGTAGCGTTGAGTGTATTTTCCTCTATTTTAGTTTATATTCAGTGCCAAGGGCGTACGCAAGGGGTGTTGGGGTTAAACTCCCCGCTTAAGCGTGATATTTTACAAAAACTTGATTACTTGCGCAAACGACGTTTTGTTTTCGCATACTTACTGCTTGTTAATTTGTCGACTTAATGCAAATAACACGGAATGAATTTGCATGCAATTTTCAAGGAACATTGTAAATGGGCCAGAAAGTAATGATTAGGTTTCGGCCGGAATCCGGGTTATCGTCTGGGTACAGAAACCACCTCACCACTTTTGCAGACCTTTCGTCTACTAGGCTATGCATGTTTACGATTGTGTTCGGCGATAGTTCACTTCGTCCGAAACAATTGCATTTAATTTTTCTGCTATGGCTGATCAACGCAAGCGCTGACCGCATTGTCTGCATTAGGCCTGCCAATTTCTGTAGCATGATAGAACTGTTGCACGAGCTCAAAAACATCAGTTGTTAACATAGAAGTATTCAGGCATTCATTGTTTCTCGGCAGGAAAAAAGGTGAACTAAGTTTGCTGGACTTCTATAAATAACAACAAAATCGAAAGTTTTCTTGCATACTTTATGCGCATTCTCAATTCTTATGTAGTTTAGCAAGATTCGACTTTTTAAACCGGAGTGTGCGCCAGCCAATCCATCCCCACTTAGTCTATGCTCGACCGCTCGTATTCGACAAGACATTAGCGCAGCCTCATTTTTCCGTTGTAAATTGCTCTGACGAATTGATGAGTGTGTTTTCCTCCCCTGTTTTAATGCGCCGCCTGATATTTTTTGCAGTTACGAACTGCTGTATCGTAGCGTTGGGTGTACGTATTTTCCTCCGATAGCCTAACTTGG
>JGI24158J21664_10012958_pt1 | contig 11027 bp, 5 predicted proteins | sample Ectturendosymbi3_FD_21664 | JGI IMG/M metagenome (IMG submission 21664)
TAATGTCTTGTTTGCCCTGCAGCTACATAATATTCACTTAGGGTTGTCAGATCACATAAAATTCTTTCAAGGACATTTTGTCGTTTTGTGATTATTGACATCCTACTTATGCCTGCTTTGAATACTTTTTAGTTATAGCGGTGTTACACATTTTTTCAAACATTGCTGAATAGCAATGAATACGTTTACTACACAATTGTTTAAGATGGAACAAATCTACACGGTATTCTGGTCAATTACATCGTTTAGTTTTGATTCTTGAATGTTCAGTGTAATCAGTAGTTCAATATTGAACAGCTTCACAACTGTACAAGAACTTTCAAGGACGCCGGATAAAACTCAAGGACAGTGGTGTAGGAGGGGGGAAGGGGGGATGCAAACGCATCCCCAAAAGTTTTGATTTGGTGAAAATCCGGTCAAAATCCCTAAAAATCTGGGCAAATTCCCTGAAAAGATGGCAAAAATGGTGCTCAACGTAATCTGATTTGATTTTAAAAAAATGGCGCCCAACGTGTGGAGAATTACATGAACCTTTTTTGGAGGTAATCCCAAAAACGGTCTTCATGAGAAAATATTCGCACAAAAAGTGGCCCAAACATTTTTCGGGCAAGTTTGGGGAAATTCTGAAAAAAATCTTTCGCACCCGCAAAAATTTTCCTGCTACTACATCTATGCTCAGGGACAGCAAAATGTTTTTCAGGGATCAAGAAAATAACGAGTTTTGATAGCAAATTCAAAGAAAGTCCTTGGCGCTCAAGGACGTCTGGCAACCTTCGATTCACTGCAGAGATTCAGAAATGAATGTTGGCAGCATAAATGTAGACTGCGGTGATTTGTAAATGTATGGGTTGGTTCCTTGTTTTGTGCAAAGTGAACGCATAAAGCTGGAGGTGTTGAGGTTTTCTGTCCATTTAAGTTAAGGAGCAGTGGGTTGTTACATTTTGCTGTACGTTGTGTGCGGTTGCATTGTTTGTGTAGTGATTTAAGGTGCGTATCAGTGGCGACTCCCGCGCTTGGGTTCCGTCCGAGTCGGCGAGTCTTCGACTACGATTTACACTGCAGAACGCGAGCTTGCTTGCTTTGTATATTTGTGCTGCCATCCACTTCATTGATTAAGGTTGTTAACTCGGACTCTTTTTATTGGGCCTTGTCAGTTGTAACTGTTCATATATATTTGTTGCATGTCTGGCCTTTCGCGTTCATGTTGCAGATGACCTGAATCAAAGCATTTATCGTTCGTATTAGGCGTTCTCTCGAGTCTCGACTTCGTTCGCACACTCTTTACTCGGGCTCATCCCTTAGAGCCAGAGCTGCCATCGGCAATTAAATATTTTAATTTCAGTAGTTCANATCACATTGAACGTTTTTTTGAAGCGATGGATTTGCATAGAGCATTGGATTTGAATTCCAATCTAGTTCCCATNCGAGAACAATATCAAACGAACGATAAATTGTCCAGTAACTCGAGCTAATTTGTATGAGCCTAGCACGCAGGGGACTAATTGGAGCAGGACTCTCACAAATGCAACTCCAAAAATCCCTNGAACAGTACCAAAAAATCTCTAGATCTGTGGTGCTACACTCAAGGTGCAGCATCAAATTGGAGTGCCAATGATAAATGTTAAAAACAGAACCAAATATGATTTGCAAAATAAACTGAAATAGTTCATTTCATACATTTTCATACTTTTCCCAAAATCGGTAAAAAATCCCTAAACAGGGTTAAGAGTTCCAATCTAGGGACAAAATCCCTAAACGTGAAAGCACTGAACTGGATCTATCATCACACTGTGTGTGTTTCTCAGCAGTTCTGATGAGACGTTCTCGTTTATTGTGACGTAACTAATGTCACAGAGCAACGACAGTGCCAAAATGAGAACAAATTTCAGTGACGCAAGCCTCGAAACAGGGGCGGATCCAGAGGGTGGCGATTTGGGAGATCTCCCCCCCCTAAAGCTTGGGAAAGTATATTTTTTCACAATGAATTTACAAAATTCGGAAAACACCATTCGCGATATAAGGACATTTTGTCGTTCACTGTTTTGTCACAGCAGTGTTGTGATACTTCATCTCTCTTACGGTAGCGAAGCTGTTATGAGACTTGATTACCAAATAATACTGAAATCGCCCCCCCCCCCTAACCTTACTGGCCCGATCCGCCCCTGCCTCGAATGGTTGCATTCAGTGAATATAATCGCGACTTGTAGATCTGCTTGGTTTGCAAAGTGTTTTATAATTTGGACTGTATGCAAAAACTTGTGATAAGCTCGAGTTTCGCTGTTGACTTGGACCTGGAGTCGTCCCTGGTGCATAACAGGGGTGGGCAAACTTGTTCATTAGAAGAGTCATTTGCAGAAGAACAAAAACACCAGCGAGCCGCAAAATCGGTCTGTAGTGTCAATACAGGTTAGGTAAAGAAAGCAATTTTCACATAAAATAACCTAAATTAAATCCTTGGCAACTAACCTTCCGAATTCGTGTGAAGACATTCATAAATAAAACAAACATTAAACACGAAGTGACAAATCGCTAACAATTTGAGACATTGATATTCAGCAAGAGGAGCCACACAAAACATGCCGGCGAGCCGCATGCCGCAGTTTTCCCGCCATTGACAAAAAGGAAGGATCATGTATTACCAAAGAAGGTATACGAGTTGGCTCAAACTCAGCATCAGATCTCAGTGTTGCTGTAAATACAAACCTCATATTTTGAAAACGATGATCTTTATTTTGATCTTTCAGTAACCCGAGCGCAGATGGACCCTAAATTGCTAAGACCGCCACTGATACCGAAAAGTTGCCGTAGAGAATTTAATAGCAAACCTTCCTCAGTGACTTCCCTGTAGTATTTGTGTATTGCTGGTCATGTATCGCAGTAGTGGCAAGGTCTCCAGTTGATAAACATATGTGCATTGAATACATCCTAGAAACCAATTTCTCTTCGGCTTTCGCGCTCATCGTACTCCAAATTTCACTGCGCTTAGGGCATTATTTCGACACTCCGATAGTCAACAAGTAGTAAACCCGGGTTTCGGGTAGCTGAGAAAAGAAACCCGGGAAAACCCGTTTTTTTTCGGGTTTTGCAATGAATGCGATTTTGAGCGATAAAAACTCAATATTATTTTGAAATTATTACTGTTGGTCCCTGCACAATTTATTTAGCGAATTATTAATTAAGTTAAGCACAGTTTTATCAATGATGTTTATAATACTGACGCATGACAATCAAAGCACACTTTCATCATTCAGTCTGTTTCTGAGTTTTGTGACAAATACCGTAGGCCCGTGGCTGAAAAAGCCCTCTCTGGTTCCACTGATTTGGGTTTGGTTGTAATTAAGGCATGGAACAATTTAAGGTTATTTGACTTCTTTGTAGCCTCAAAAAGACTCATTTCCTTTTTCACAATTTGTGATAGGATCGCTTCCTGTGCCGGATAGTTTTGTGGTCTTCACTCTCATGGGTTACATAGATTCTGTGCTTTGATTTGAAATGGTTGATCAAGCTTTCGGTGCTTGAACCACCACCTTTTGTATAACGGAGCACAAATTGCACTTTGGTGTTGGTTGAGCCATATTGTATAAGAAATGGCTCTAGCTTCTGATTTTCTTTGATTACTAACGTCTTTAAACTGAATGTGTGTGATTAAAAATCTACTTAATGTCGCTTCTGAAAGAAAGACAAATATTTTGTGGAAAGTTATTGCAAACTGAAAAGGAACGAATCGATTTTGCAAAAAATCACAGCTTGTATATGGACTAAAACATAACAGCTTATAAATGAACTAACTAGTAATTAACGAAACTACGGCATACCTTTAAAGAACTACCTTACATGGCAGTTATTTAATTAGGTTAGCAAAAAGACAAAAGTTCGCGTAGACACCTATTATGGGCAAAATGACGTCACGATCCGTCTGAATAGGTCAATTGAACGAAAATATTAGCGGACCAACAACGAACGTACGATGGTCACTGAGCAAAACCCGCACCTCCTGCCTCATGATAATAGCTGAAAGTTCAAACGTGCTGGTTCGGCCGTTACACGCCCCAATCTGCAACTTCAGTGCTATCAGAATCGTTAATATTTGAATGCAACAGCAGTTCCAGGATTTTTCAAATACCCGGGTTTGGTAGTTGAAAAAACCCGGGTTTCGGGTAGTAGAAAATAGCCAAAAAAACGGGTTTCGGGTTCGGGAAAACCCGGGTTGGAAATACCACAAACAAGTAAAGAATGTCAGGCTCCATCCACTCACTCAGACTCAACCTGAGTTTTCATTACTTGCACTGCATTGCAAATGCTTTGCTATCGTGCAAGCAGCAAGTTGTTGTGGATATGAGCTATCTGCAAGTGCAAATGAACCGCCGCTTGGTCTGTTTATGACGCAAAAGACGCTTCGTGCAAGCGTTGGGATTAGAGCGAGGGAGTTTAACCAAGCACTGATAAGCAACCCACGTGGCGCAGCCCTGCCAGCTCTGCTACCAGTGTCAGTCGCCAACATCCGGGGCTCTGCATCTGTTTTTTAGGGCTTATTGCGTTGTGCGGTTTAATGCATATTGGTCAACATATAAAATGTTTTAAGGGAAAATTTCCTGCTGTTGTGTGGAATGTTTTGTGTATGATTCATACCTTCTCCCATCCTTGGGGTAAAAATGTTTTCGTACGATTCCATTGAGGACGTTGCACATACGTCACAGTTGAAGTCGGTCGGATAGTTGTCGTGGAACTTTCAATTTATGTCATGACTTCAAGTGCATGCGTTTCTCAAAATTGAGTTTTCGTAAGGTTAGACTTCTTCATGTGTTGCTCCGAGTAAACTACAATTTATATTTCAGTGAAAATAGGGTAAATTAAACCTGAAACAGTGCTTTAGGATCCCACCATAGGCGTAGCCTGGGGGAAAGGGGGCCATTCCCCCCAAATTCCTAGCATATCTTGTCATTTTGTGCTTTGAGAGGCTGGGTCCCTGTACTAATAGTTCGCGTTTATCTAATTCTCTCAGTGGAGACGCGTGTGTTGCCTCGTGCGCATCATGTACACTCATCAAGATTCCAGTCCCGATCGAACTTCGGAGATGTTTTGTGCGCATACACTTTTCATGTCACGCCCATGTCAGCTTCTGCTGCCTGGTCAGAGTTTGTCTTGTCGTTCTGTCAAGCTTGTACCGTACCTACTTTTATTCAATACTTGTTTGCAGGTATGCGCCCATTTTTGTGTTCAGTAAAGCTACTTGTAATAATTTGTTTAGTACAGACCCAAACACAATACTATTGCTCGCATTGTGTCAAAAGGTTTGGCCCTTCCAACATTTCGGGGTGACTATACGCCACTGAATATCGGTGTATTAAACAATTATACAGGTGATTGTTGACACAGAATAACGGTAATATTTCCTGCCAGACATTATTTGAAAGTCACGGGTCGCACCTGCAACAAGTTTCATAGAAACGACACCCGAATGAACCAAAAAGGGAAACAAGTGAAAGATAGTTAAAATTAAAACAATTTTGAAACAAAATTGTTTCAAAAACATTATGCAGTAAATTCCTTAGTGAGCCGTTTTCCTTGCGGAGCTGAAAGCTGTTGCTTTCTTTTCAGAAACTGATAGCCAGCAGTGTTTTCCAGACTTACCTTTCATTATGTTTTGGCCGATTTTCCAACTCCAAACGTAACATGGAAAAAAATTTTTGCATCAAAATTTTACAAGCAACTGAAGGTCATCAAATCACCGTTTCTTGGTTTGGATGCGTCATGCACACGCAACGATTATAGTTGCGTCCAAACCGGTAATATTTAAATTTCCTGCCAGACCTTATTTGAAAGTCGCGGGTGAGGTTTAACTGTCTCACTGATCCTGGCGACTCAGAAATACTGTCCACCCGTTTGACACGCACAATCCGTTGTTGAAGTCGTGTTCTTCACACACGTTAAATGAAAGCTTCTCTCAACAGCAACAATGCAGATCATGCATCCACAACGCAGTAGCTCAGCACGTATTTCACAAGCTAATCGGTCGAACAGTTAGGTATAAGTAGTTGGTCGGGAGTCAGATTTCCGACAGTCACGGCTCGTGTCAAACGCAGAAAAGCGCCTCACCGCGACCCGACTCGCTCACAGCGCCACGCTCAAGAAAGAAAGGTAACTACCAACTTACGCAGTTGGCATCTCAGCCAATGGGAATGCGGTGTCGGACGTCTGCGGCCAAGGAGTGGTGCACAGGAACAAAAGTACAGGCGCAACGAATCATTCAACTTCGCAAGTAAAATAATTTGAAACGATGTTGTAAATAAGATACGGAACAAGAGTTTGGCTGGCACAATTATTTTCTCAAGGAATACTAATTATATGTAATGTACTGTAGTATGGCCAATTTATCAGACATATGTTGGGTTTAAAAACAGTGATTTTTAATTAAAATATTGTTTTTCAGCTTGATAGTCCCTGGGTTAGCCGTATTGTCGAACAGAGCCGCTCGGACCCTTTTCACAATTTTATTCACTTTCCTTTTCACAACCGATGTTTTGGGCTTTTGGGAATTAATCGCCATTTTCTTTTGCTTGGTTGGAATTGGATTTGGTGTCGGTGAGTGTGGAGTCGGATGGCAAATTATTTAGCAATCGTTTGCTGTGAACTAGAGGCACTTTTGTTGTTGAGTCACTGAGCTTTGCTTTTTTGTGACGGCATCGATAGAGTGATTCTTTACGTTTTCGTAAAAGCGCCAATAAACTTTATAAAAAAAATATAAAAATAAACTTTGACTACGTTTTCCCCGAAACAATTTCTGCCGAATGCGATTTTCTGTCAATTTACCTTCCAAACAAAATTAGCGGATTCATAAACAAACTTGGAGAAGTGGTGGTTTTTGTGGGAGCTAAATATTTTATCACAGAAAGCACCCAAAACTTTGCCGAAGAAAAAACAAAAGATGCTTGAAGCTATGCGAGATAATTCGCCTGGTTTTGAAATCATAGACAACGCTGAGGGTTGCATATATGTAAGTTTTGAAGATACAAAGGAATTTGTTTTTGCTTACTATGAATGCGGAACGAATAACGTGCGTTATAGTAACCTCCAGATATGTCGAAATATTTTATGAAAGATTAAAATATCAGCATCGTATTCTCAAATTCACAGCTTCCGCTCTACTTTTTCCTTCGCGTGATTTTGTTCCCGTTGTCGTCCTTCAGTCATTGGCCAAAGAACCCGCTTTGGTGAACGTTTTGGGATTCACTCTGGTCATACTTGCTGGGATGTTCAAAGCGATGTCAATGGTTGTGGTTCGACGAAACAAAGGTAAGGCAGCCTCGACTGAAGACTGCCCCCGTTTTTTAGGATAAGCCGAAGTGAAATGCTTCTTTCTATTTTTTTGCTTTGATGTTGTATTTCCAGAAGTCACTTTGCACTATAAGTCGCATATTGCTGGTCCTGAACCACCTCTGCTAAGGAATCTGGCAATTTCCTTTTTAGAAAGGAGGACAAAAAGAGAAAGCACGCAATTATGTTAAAAGCTTGATATTGTTGCAAGGGGAAAACTGAAAAGGTTTCAGAAAAAGCGAAACTTATTTCCAGTTGATTCAATGAGTTTTGTTACGATAACTTGCACAAAATTTGTCCCAGTGCATTACAATAAACCGGTTCCGCACTCATTATCAAAGTTGTTGCTGTAGATGGCGCTTTAAAACGTCTTATCATAGTTTTGTCCGCAAATATTCTCAATTCAGCCAACAGCCTGTTCCTTAGTTTGTGTTCTGAGAATGAATCAAAAAGCTTTCTATACTTGCTTCGAATTTGAGAAACAATCGAGATTGATATTTGTTGGGTGTTTTCATCTTCCGCGAATTTTAGCGCGTTGCTTCATCAAAGTAGCCCTGCCGTCCTTTTTTTCATGGAGAAAGAAATTATTCTTTGGTGAGTGAAGCAGCTTCGCAAAGACTTAACACCTGTTGTTATAATTTTTCCGCATTACACACTCAGACAAATTTTCTATGACTTCAAGTGCTGAACAGTCTGCATTTTATTAGAAACTACTCAGCAATCACAAAAAACAAAGTATATTATGGCGGTCCTTAGCTGAGCAGGCCAAAGGTGGCGAAAAATGTTTGCTTGACTCAAAATCGCGTTGCTTGACGCAGCCGTTCCGTAAATGGCATCAGTTTTGTTTTTCGGCTTCGGCGAGACCAGGATTATGGCCACAGCTTGTGTTTGAAAATACAGTTCGCGTACTTTCTCTCAGTCTTGATTTAGTTATTCACCATTTCACTCATGAGATTTTGCTTGCGGTTTTTGGGACTGAGGATACGAAGACTAAGTGACCAGGCCCGTAACCAGGGGGCGCAGGGGGAGAAGCCCCCTATAAAATTTTTCGCCCCTCTGGAAAAATTTGTTGGATATATTTTGAAACTATTGGACATAGTTCAAAAAATTTGGGCCCCTCTCAGAAAACTCTTCGCTCCTTCTGGTGTCCCAAGCTGGTTACGGCCCTGTTCGTGACATCGATTTCCTATTAAAACAATTTGCTGACTGATTTGTCGTGTCGCCTTTGCGGAGACGTATTACTGGAACGTTAATTACATTGTTATATTCCTTCTTCATTCCCAGATAAACTTCATTCTTTTCTGTTAGTCCTCTACCAAGCTGCGTTTACGATGCCTGTGATGTGCGTTCTAGTGGCATATTTCTCTCAAAGAGCTTCCTTTCCAAACTGGAAGGGAGGTTGTTTTATCATGGCAGTCTGCGCCACGTCATCACTTGCTACGTGGACGTCGAGCAGGTAGCTTGTGTGCGGAGAGATGATTTGATTACTCTTGCGCAGGTACGCTGTTATCTAGAGATGACAAGCCATTACTTCGCTCCCAACGTAAGCGAAATGCATTGTGGGAGATGTGGTTTGTGGTCATTGCAGACTGTGAAGCAGCTTAGACTTGTTTCAATACACTTTTAAAGCTTCTGCGTGCCACATAAAACGACTGGGCGGGTCACATCCGGCCTTCAGTCATTGATTTGACCCGTGATTTGAAGGGCGACGCTTAACTCAGTCCAGACTTCACGCGATATAAAGCTGTAGCGAAATTTTGATGGGGGTGATGCGAAAACTTTGTCTGTAGACGTAAACGTTTCTCACTGCCTTGCCACAGAGTTGCATTACGTATAATTTTTTCACAAGCATTCCCCAATAAATCATAAAACAATCAATATCTAAATTTATTTTTAAGATTTATGTTGATTTATTTGCAGTTTTTCTTTTTTATACCCTTCAAATATTTTTATAAGGTCCGTCCAGCTGGCCCCTCCAACGGTTGTCGCTCTTATCCAAAATCTCGACATTTTTATGGGACTAGCAATGGACATTGGCTTTATGTCCACTATGCCCAACTGGTTAGAACTAGTTGGTGCCGGAATGATCCTGGTCGGAGTTGTGTCAGTCACGCTTGCACGGCTTGTGCTTTCTAGCAAAGGAGAAGATGGAAACGACAATCAAGATATGAAACGGAAAGACCCTCCGGAAGATACAGCACGTGAGCCTTTGTTGGAGTAATTATGAAGCTTGAGTAAGAGCTAACTGCGTTGCAAGTATGGACGCATGCACCTTGCACGCAGTTCGCGTCTGGGTGTGCGTAAAACTCCGCTTTCGCTGCTCAGAACTTCTGTAAAATGTGCATCTTTTCTTCTTTTCTGAGAAAGTTTTTCCAATACCAGCCCAACCTTTGTTGCCACGGACACAAGTGCTGGAGTAGCCTCTTCACCACCACTAATAAACTCAGCATCACTTTGGACAAGCTGTCGCCAGTGCTGCATTTGGTTTCTGTTTTGTGTTGTGTGCTGTGTATTCGTGTGGTACCGTGAGTGCTTCAAGATACTCGTGCAATCTTTAAAAACCATTCAGTGTTGCATGGATACATTTGCGTTAGTGACCACAGGAAAGTGACCTAATTGAAAGTTTAGTTGCTTTGAAAATTGCACGTGGTTAATACTTATTAAACTACGTGAGTCAGAACGAACGCATAAACAATGTTGCAAATAACTACACTTTGACACAAATCTTAGAAGATGACTGCGGTACTACGGGGGGCGTGTATATATTGATGATGGGATGCACACTGTTGAGAGCTGTTCTTTCTGCTTACGCATAGCGACATGTTTTTTCTACGCTGTTACCGATTGTTTTGTAAGACTTTCACGCTCCGAAAGGATTTTTTTTGTAAGGGAACAGTAGTTTTTTGTTTTTTAGCAAAACAAATAAAGTTCGCAAAAACAACTCTGAGTGATTTTGAGACCACGACAAACAGCATTGCCATAAGTCTCGTTCACTTACCATTATACCCGATGATCTTTTACCCACTTCAGTAGCCTATTTTTTTACTTTTTATATAAATTCGTACAAATTGATGAAACCATTTCTTTTATGAACTTGTATCTATGCCAGGTCACAAATATTCAAAGATTCTCAATTCAGTGCAGTTATAGCTGGTGCGTTGTATCAGTGTTTGGCATCTCCCTGTGCTGTCTGTGTTTATCATCTAACACTTGCTCTGTACTGTGCTACGACTAACCGTTTTTGTGTTACTGTGTTATTCGAGTATCTATGTGATATGGACCATGAGTCTGACGCAAAATGTGTCTTATCTTAAACAACTTAATCAACAAAATAAAAAGCCCGTAGTCTAGCGGATAGATGGAGGAGCGTTTTTGAAGTTGGAGGGCCTAGTGCCTTGCTTGAAAAGCCAGTAATAACCAAGCACGTGCCAGTTTTTGCCCTGCCAGAACCAGCGGCGTCATGAGCCAATAGCGCTAGGGGGTGGCAGGTACTGCGCCCCCTAACGCATAATAAACGTGAGTCACCGATGGGCATAGGCGTGCGGGAAGGCATTTTACTGGGGGGGCGGATAAATTTGCCCTGAAAATAACAATTTGCCCTAAAAATAGACGATTTGCCCTGAAACTAACTTTTTAGTTTAATCCAAATGGGGCCTGAAACCTTATGTAAATCTGTTCTATACAGTTGAATTCGTTTATAACGGCTCCCTCTG
>JGI24158J21664_10012962_pt1 | contig 11024 bp, 9 predicted proteins | sample Ectturendosymbi3_FD_21664 | JGI IMG/M metagenome (IMG submission 21664)
CTGGCCTAGGGCCCAACCGCTAGACCAAAGTGTTTCGCTGAAGTTTTCATTGGAAACTAGGCTCGAGTCTGAGTCTTTTGAGCCTTTTATCGACTTTCTAGCATGTCTGGTTCAAAAGTTATGATCTAAAATAAACAAATTAATTATCTAATTAGTCAAATATTTTTACTTAACTTACATCACAACTTTTGAACCNGAAACCCCAGTAGGTCATCCAAAGTATCAAAAGACTCAAATTGTAGNCTAGTTTCCAGTAAAAANTGGAGCGAAATACTATCACCTAACGGTTGGCGCCCAGGGCTAGGCAAAGTGGGCCAAGGTGGCCTAGAAGTCCTCCACTTATGACGTCACTCACAAAAAACCCGCATCCCCCAAACAAATAAATTTTTTTCAACTGCAGACTAGAAGACTTGCCGCATCTTTTAAGACTTTTACCAGGTCTATAGAGCACACCAGACCGTAGAAATTCCCGCGCAAAGCCACATGCGTTTAGGCATTTTTTATCCAAAAATCCCCGAATCCTAGCAGACGCCAAAGTGTTAAAAACCCTGATCTTAATCTTGATATAAAGAGCTCCTGCAGGCGATGTCAGCATCAAGTTTATACCACATTTAGTTGATTGTAAGCCACGGCTTATGAGGATTTTTTTCATCATTTCATGTGGCTTATAATCAAGGGTGGCTTACATTTTTTTATTTCTTTACCTTATCGAAGGGCATAGATGACGCTCAGTCTTTCTGTGGCTACATTTCATCGACAAAACTCTTTTTACGCAATTTATTCTCTTCAGAATCATATGCACACTCTGTCACAGGAAGCATTACGAACAGAAGGCAGTTGTAGTGATGAAACATCACTAACTGGGTTACAAATTAACATGAAACATGCTTGTACGCAGAAGTATTTCAGATGCTTACGTAACCTATGTTTAGTGTTTCCAGCCCAGGTTTTCCCGAACCCAAAACCCGGGTCTTTAAGCTATTTTCTACTACCCGAAACCCAGTTTTTTTCCAATCACCAAATCCAGATATTTAAAAAAACATGGAATTGCTGTTGCATTTAAACATCAGGAATTGTGATAACACTGAAGTTGCAGAGTGGCACGTGTAACAGCCAAATTAGCACGTTTGAACTTTCAACTATTACCATGAGGCACAAAGTGTGGGGTTTGCTCNGTGACCACTGGATGTTTGTTGTTGGTCNATTTATATTTTCATTCAATTGACCTATTTAAACAAATCGTGACATCATTTTGTACATAATAGGTGTCAACAGGACCTTTAGTCTTTTCGCTAACCTAATTCAATAACTACCACGTGAGGTAGTTCTTCAAAGGTGTGCCGTAGTTTCGTAGTTACTAGTTAGTTCATTTAGAAGCTGTTATGTGTTAGTTCACATAAAGCTGTTATTCTTTGCAAAATCAATTTGTTCCTTTTCAGTTTGCAATAACTTTTAACAAAATATTTGGCTTTCCTTTAGAAGTGACTTTAACTAGATCTTCAATCATGCACATTCAGTTTAAAAGACGTTAGTAATCAAAGAAAATCAGAAGCTTAGAGCCATTTCTTATACACTAAGGTTCAACAAACATCAAATTATAATTTGTTTTCGTTATACAAAAGGAGGAATTTCAAGCACTGAAATTTTAATCAACAATTTGAAATCAAAGCACAGAATCCATGTAATCCTTGAGAGTGAAGACCACAAAACTATTCCATCACAGGAAGAGATCTGATCACAAATTGAGACAAAGGAAATGAGTCTTTTTGAGGCTACAAAGAATCAAATAACCTTGAAAAACTGTGCCATGCCTCAATTACAATAAAGCCCAAATCAGTGTAACCAGAGAGGGTTGTTTAAGCCACGGGACTATTTGTCACAAAACTCAGAAACAGACTGAATGATAAGAGTGTGTTTTGATCGTCTTTCATCAGTATTTTATAAGTAGTAAATAACTGTGCTTACCCTAATCAATAATTTGCTAATTTACTATGCACTGACCAACAGTAGTAATTTCACAATGATATTGAGTTTTGATCGCACAAAATCGCATTCATTTCAAAACCCAAAAAAACCTGGGTTTTCCCATTTTTTTTCTCAGCTACATGAAACCCAGGTTTTAAAATTTTGCCCCAAATTGAAAACACTATCTAAGTTCAAGTGCAGCTAAGATTTATTTATTAACACCATTTTGTGCTGCTTATAATCAAGGGCGGCTTACCATCGAGTAGACACGGTAAGGGTACACTTAAAAGCACTAGTGTTTCTGTATGCTTTCGAGGAATCAGTCGACTGCCATCTGCTTTCATCTTTTACGATGATTCAAACTTGCACATATCTTTATTCAAGTATGTACTTTCCACGATGGGTGTAATCAAGGAATCAATCAGCAAATTTTTGATAGGAAATCGATTTCACGTAAAATTATGCATCCTTAGTCCTTATTCAAATAGAATACAGTAAGTGTATGCTTGGATAAACAGAGTGTCTGTTGCTGCATGGCTGATTGTTCAAAATGCTACGTATCGTTTCAACACCACGTCCGCAGGACCACAAAGCGATTGTGATGTAATCTAGATTTTTTTTTGGTTAAAAGACTTAAACGTTTTTTAAATGACCAAAAAAAATTTAGTCATTTCGGTCAGAATGTTTGAAAATGTAGGCTAAAAACACTGTTATGGCAAGTTTTAATACAACTGTGAGACAAATGACCGAAATGTCTCGGCAAAAAAAGACAGGAATGTTTCAGTGAAAAAAAAGCAGGATGTAACAAACATACTTTGACAAAAACACATAACCTGGAAATATTCCCTTGTGTTTCAACAATGCGATCGGTACCTACTACAGAGTGCAACTGATGCATTAATATGGCAATGTTTAATATTGGCAGAATTCCACCGATGTATCAGGAATATTTGCTCACAGAAGCCGCTACCCTATTGTCCTGCACGGAGTGGTGGGAACCCAATTGCTACTTCATTCATGATTAACACAAATTCTCTGTCCTGTTCCTTGTGAAACAACATACTCCGGACTAAATCAAGTAGTGCATAATATCCAGACTGCTGTGCAATCATCCCGATAAACTGCTCAAGACGTAACATATGCTCACAGGTTCTCATGCAGTAAGCAGATGACTGCCAACAAACATACCAGGGTATGTGCTGTGGTGGTTGACTGTTTCAGTGACCTAGGAACAATGTACCGTTCTTCACCGCAGTGAAGTAATGGCTTTATCAGTGTTTGTAATGAGTCGCGCATTAAGTAATGCTATCTTCATAATTGCTCTTTGCTCTCAGACAGCATATTTCATCAGAATTGACGCTGAGTGCCTACAGTACAAGGGGCCTGTCATGACAGCCAAACAGACCCCTGGATGCTGTTCCTTAATAAGGATAGCTGTAATAAATCATATTGCTATGCCAGGGGTGTACAACCTTTTTCCTATTGCCGGCTGCATTACTTTTATTTATATGAAGTACGGCCACCAATGAGTTCAAGTTATATTTATGAGGTTTGTTTAAATAAAGAATAGGTTTTATCTGATATATGTCATTTATTTATGCCTAAAAGTATAATAAAATGTCAAACATTTAACATAATTATTAAAAGAAAAGTTTGCAAAACATCATAGCAATTAATGAGTCCCTTGATCTTGCTTGATGGCAGATAAGTCTGGCAACTTGCTGGATACCATCAGCCTTAGTTCAGACTCCAGATTGCTGTCTAACAATCAGGTTCGGTACTTGTTCTTCAGGTACTTCATTCTTGAAAACGCTGCTTCGCACACATAAATGTTTCCAAAAAGAATGAGTTTTTCTTGCCAATTCTTGTAGCAATGGATATTGAACTGCACTCTTCCACGTGTCCACCAGCAGATTTTCTTCGTCTTTAAACTTCTTCAGCTCCAGCAGTTCCATTTGAGGATGCAATGGAGCACTTTCGGTTTCCACTAGATGTGGAAAAGCAGCGAGTCTTAAGGTTGCTGAAATCCTCTCAAAATCTTGAAAACGATCGGCGAAATCTTGCAACACCGCATCAAAAACACTAGAAAATAGGACGACTGGCATATCATCAACCTGTATTTCTATGTTGTCAATAAGAGCTGTCATGACTTTTGAGAAGATGACAATTGTCATAGACATCCTGTACTGTTTTGTACATGAGACAAACGTTATTGCTTTTCCTTGCAGACATTGATTCAGATTGTTAACATGGGTCAGAAAATCCACCAGAAATCCCAGAGATGTTAGGAAGTCCTTGTTTATTAAGGGGCACTCCTTGCTTTTATGGAATAGTATTCTACTACTTCCTTGCGCAACTGCAGAACTCAAAGACATTTCTCCCTGAGACAACCAACGAACTACAGTGTGATATGGAATGTCCTCAACAGACATTTCACTCAATTGCAAAAGTTCTCGAAATTGCCAGTGATGAAGAGCATTTGCACAAATGAACAAGATGATGCAATTCACGCCCTTCAAAATGCCACTTAAAGCAACAGATTTGGCACACAATGCTTCCTAGTGAATTATGCAAGGTTGATGAGCTGCTTATTATCACATTCCTTTGCTACGTATTCTGAAAATCTTGCCACAAAACCTTGCGTGTTGCCCATCATGGCAGGTGCACCATCTGTGCAAATGCCACGAAGATTTTTCAGATCTAATCCCTTGCGCATGCAAGTATCCTTAACTGCAATAAAAATGTCTTCTCCACGGGTGTGTGTAGCGAGTGTTTCCATGGAAAGAAGATCTTCACACAACTCAAAGCTTGAAGATAGAAAACGAATGATGACTGGTAGTTGCGCTGAGTCGTTGATTCATCAACAGCCAGAGAAAATAAACTTGCTTCCTTGTTCACCTTTGTCTGTAGAGAGAGGGCTAACTTCTTTGCAGTATCATCTTGCCGGCGTATCGTAATGCACAAGAGAGCAATTGATGAATTGTCAGTTTCTTTACCAGGATGAATGCACTTAACTATGTCTATCAGGCTTTGCTTAACAAGTTCTCCATCGGAATAAGGCTTCCCCCGCTACACCAAGATGATATGCAACTCTATACAAAGCTTCGCAGTGATTATTATTACACTTAATGTATGTAGAGAGGCAAGTTGTCTGCTTTCATACACTTTTTTTCAAATTTTCTACACAACTCTTCCTTGACTCGCCTTTCGATTTCGCACGAGCGTCTGACATATGACAATAAAAATGCTGCTTTGCATTATCTCCTTTCACAGTTTTCATAACTTGACTGCATATTAGACACACCATGGTATGTTCTGCTGTCTCGATCATGAAGTAATCTATCTCCCATTTGGAATTAAATACCCTTTTCTCTTCTGCCACTGTTCCTTTCCGTTTTAGCGACACGAAGCAATGTTTACAAGTTTTATACGGTTTACGATAGGCTAGTGCTGTAATAAACAGCATACAACTGAAATTAGTTATTTAAAGCAGAATAAATATGGACATTCTATCCAAAAAAACCTAACGGTCTTGGAAACCTGGTTGCTATAACAACAAGCTTAAATTAGGCGTTAACTTTGATCTATCATTTTATCATAACTGTTAGTGCTACAGTCTACAACGCGCACAACGCACACTTACTGCTGTGAATATGATTAGTCGTTAATGCCAAGTGCCAACCAACACAGAACACATTCAAACGTAAATTGCGTATTCATTCTGTAACTCTTTGTGACATCACCATCCACATTGTTATACATTGTGTCGACTGATATTCTTGCCTTGTGTTTGTTTTGCATCAATATACGCTAGCACAGCCACCAAATTTTATGTTTTAAATTACATGTGGACAGCCGCAGGTTGTGCACTGTTGATCTATGCCTATATTGTTTACTATTGCTTTTGCTGTAAATCTTTCTGTTGCCCACATCCTCATTGAATCACTGCTTTGTATTTTGTAACTTTACTGCTACTAGTACTCATTTTTCTTACCCATTTGATTACCACGTTTTTCTAACTCATGTGCTAACAATTTTTGTTGGTGTAATGGTTTATTACAATATGTCAATGAAAGCAAGCCAATGGCCTGATATGATGACTGTCTATTTTGTTTTATCTAATAAAATCATATATCTTATGCATTGGCTGTGACTAAAAACGTTTTTCCATACTAAATGGTTTATATTACCAACTGCTATCTGTCAGGTAATCTTCCTAAAATCCCACATAGGGTGTTTTTTTTTCCATGTGCAGTGGACCAATGTATTTCAAACTAATCACTGTGATTGAAAATTGCATTTTAAAGCACCATCATCAACTGTATCAAATTTTTTTCTGAAAATAATGTGAGAAAAAAACATAAGTGTAAATTTTTAAAGGCAGTGGCCAGGAGCCGACTACAACTACACCAAGTAAACCGCTAGACAGCCAATTAGGGCTATGCAAGCAAAGCAGTTACATCGCTAACCATGGTAAAGTCTAAACCTTACACCTAAAACTTTAACCCTAATACCATATATAACATCAAAACCTATAAAACACTAGTGTAGTGCAGAGATCACTCTATTACTACTTGTTCACCCACTCTTATATAAGGAAATCTTGTTAATAAGTGCTAACCATACACTGAATCAGGTGATCTTGGTTAGCTACTTAGCCAGTGCTTCTTAAAAAATTGGAATGTACTACCAAAAATGCTAGTGCTTCATTACTGTTTAAGTACCGTACTACCTTTATGATATTCAGCAGCAGACTTCCATATTATACTACACCTATTCATGTGCAACAGCTTGTTAAAATTAGACCTTTGACTTTATAATGTTGATTGTGTTTTTAGGCATTTCTTTAGTTTAGTGTGGTAACTCAGTCTCAGTGTAAGAGGCAAAGTGTGTACCATACCATTTTATTACCAGTTGTGCATTTCATGTGCACAGAATTTAACACTTTGAGAGCCGGCCATTGAATATATCGTACCGAGACTTCAGCCTAAAACCTGCAGTTTTCGTTTGCTTTACCAACGCCATAGCTCCTCTGCCGATTGCACTAGAGAGCTGTTCAAGGGCCTAAACAGATCGACCAGTCTTCTAGTCTACACTCAAAAAAACATCCTCATTGTGAAAAACGAGTAGTTACAACTAGCCACAGATTAATTTTTCAAAAACACAGGATGAAAATGCAGGCTAGATCTACCAAATCCACAAGAATCTGCTCGGTTAGGATTTGAGAACTCTACCCTGATCACTTCAAAACTAACATGCCTAATTTAAAACCAAACACTTGCCTACATTACTAGGGAACATCAACATACCAGAACCATCCAAAGCAAAATAAGATAACTCATGAACACAACATTTAACACAAATACCGTGACGAATTAATTGAAGAACTGAACCCTCAGGAAGAACATGCAAAAGAAGCAATTGAGAAAGAGTCATCTTCTTAACTCTTAGCAACACCAATTAAAGCTATTGGGTATGTGATAAATGAACAAAACTTCCAAGGTGCCATCTGCATCAGATATGGATAGAAGATAGATGGCACACCCACACTTCTTCAAATTTCAGAAAACAAGTTTGAGAATACTGCTGACAATGCAATGTTGGATATTTCTGCATATTTCTGATAATAGGCCTGTGCCAAATATGGAAAAAGATCTTTGAAGTATCTTTTCTAGACCCTAAGATCTGAAACAATATTGATCCTTCTCTACATGAATGCTCCAAATTCACATTTTTAAAATAGTACAAAGATGTACTTATCTCTGCATAGGAAGATGGAAAGCAGTGCTAAAATATTAAGTCCTTCCATACATACGCAACACCACAGCTTGAACTTGTACAGTAACACAACTCATTCAATAGTCGAGGGGCAACAATCTGATAACCCTTCAGTTCCTTTGATGCCTTGCAAGGTTGTTGCAAAAGAAAAGCAACCCAAAAAAACAGCCAGATTTTTTTTTAAAAAGCCCACATAAAAAAACAATAAAACTTACTAAAAAGCCACTCTTTACTGTTCCTTTTGAAAAATCTACTAAGTAAAAAATAGGATAAGCAGAACACTTGTGCGTAAACTTTTTTAATTAAACAAAACGAACAGCAACAAAATTTAATAGACTTCTTGAATAAATCGAACAGTTTGAGTCTTCTTCAGCTCTGCACAATCGGTATATTTTAACCAATTTTTCTGCCTTCTCTGCATCTGAACTTTTGCTGATTTGGGACCATACCAAATCATATGTTGAAAAAATACACTCTATAGATGCTGAACTGGCAGGGCATTCACATAAACTTGACGTGAAACTGCAGAGTCTGAGTGGGAATAATTTTTCTGTTTTCTGGGCACATGCTTGCCAAGCCTCACCATTTAGGAGTGAATCGACCAACAACACTTTGTGAAAACAAAGATTTTGCTTTACCTTCCTTTTCAAATCCAATAATAGGTACAACAAGTTATTATTGTATAATTCTGAAAATGGTGATATTGCATGATGCAATAAAAACAATTCAGAATGGGGCTTTTCCGTTTTCTTTAAAAAAGAGCAAAATCTTGTTACTTTTTAAAAAATCAAAAAAAATTGTTTTTTAAAAAAAACAGGTGTTTTGTTTTTTTAAAAAAAAACAGGCTTTTTTCAAACTTGATGATGCCTTGGCACCCTTGCACTAGTTTGTTGTTTCTTGTTACAATGCCAATTATCACCAAATTACATCAACTCTGCTAAAGGGCTTTGGAATAGCTGTAAGAAAACATTCTTTGACATAAGGATTACACATACCACCTAACAGTCCTATTCCAGAAAGTCACTTTCACAAATCTACTGACACCACGAAGACAAGGATCTATGCAACCAAGGAGTTATTGTCATTAACAAGTCTTCATTTATTTTAGAGATAGACTGATATATTGACCTAGCCGCTATAGTTGGCCAATATTTTGGTTTTTCTGATATATTGGCATCGGCTAAAATGGCTGAATTTATTGGCCTCAGTAGGTGTTGAGAAAACACTGTTATATTCCTCATGCATCCAGACAACTTGGGCAAGGAAGCACAACAAACCAAGTCAAAACAGTTATATTGCAGCAACGCTAGGTGCGTTTTTATTAACAAGCAGACAAGATGAACCATGAAGCACGCATCGGCCGTCACAGCCGAAATAAAAGCAACATCATTAATCAGATTAATTAAAAATCATAGCAAAATATTAAAATTGCCATAATTTAATTTGGAAGTTTTTCACTCATAAATCCTGATTTTTGAAGTTTTCAAAAATAAGGTAAGGCATAGAAAACATATTTTTGATCATGAAGCAGAAAACAAGATTAAAAATTTTAGAAATATCAGTTATCAGCTATTGGTCCATGTATGGCCGATATATTAGTATCTGCCCCAAAAACGCCATATTGGTTGATCTCTAATTTATTTGCCTTGTTTCCACAAATGGTGGGATGGTAACAGAATACAGTAATGTCAACAAAAGACTTGCTGTTTTTAGCTTACTTCCTAAGCCCATAGTTCTTTGAAGCAAATCTAAAGATATATGTTTGAGTTATATTTCATGCAGCTATGTGGTGAGTGGATGTTAGACATGGTATGATTTGTCTTAATTTTCAACCTATTTATATACTCAATTCATTTAATAACTATACTCTGTTTTTCATGTACCTTTGGACCAGCCATTGCTTTTTGGTTCAACTCTCATCTTGACGACTTTCCTTTTCTTTTTTTTTCTTTTTTCAAAAATTTCTGAAGTTTACACTAAGCGTTAGGTTTAGCGTTTGGGTTAGCATTAGGTTAGGGCTATGGTTAGGGTTAAGGTTTATCTTTTACGTTTACTTCGTTTCTGCCAAGGCTGTTGCCGCTGGCATTTTGGCAGCAAAATAGACACTGCTTTTTTTTGGTACCTTGTAAAAGGCGGAGCTTGGTTGCGAAGGTTTGATGACGTAACTAGAGTGGAAAAAAGTTGCGTTGCAAAAGGAATAAACCGAAAAAAAGCAAAGGAAAAATAATGTATTATTGCAAATTAATATGCGCTTCCCCCAAACATCTAATGCATGGATGTTTGCAATGTTTACAAATTTTATACATTCACAATTATATAATCCTATATTTTTGTCCCCGAGCCGTTGTGAAACTCAGATAACCAAAAATTATCAAACTTCAGAATAGACATCTTTTACCGTAGTGTAATATCACCTTTTGCAATAAAATTATTTTTACTACCATATAGTTCTCATTGCTCAATGCAAAATATTGGTTTTAGCGACTTCAGTTATGTCATCAACAAGCCTCTGCAACCATGCTCCGCTGTTTATGGAGCTCCATCTTTTACAGGGCACCCTTTTTAATTTTTACTCATTTGACTACACACCAGAGGTTGCAACAAACCCGGCCATTATTATGTCAGAATTACAACTAAACTACACAACTAAAGTTGCAGAGGAATATCAACATCTGTTGTTGTAAAATATCGATAAAGAAAAAACTTTGCTGCAAGAAAATTTCAACCTAACATTAAATTTTGACTTTTTTTGATTTAATAACTTGAGTCACTTGTAGTATCTTAATACTTGACAACATCATAATATTGACAATTGAAAGCATTTCAAAGCTACAAAACACAAACATTAGACCACAAAAATCATACTTTGATATGGGGTTACCTTCTATCAAAAGGCTTTCGACATGGTCACATGGGGAGTTACCTTTTATGGAGATTACCTTCTACTTTTGACATGGGGGGTTACATAACCTTCTATCAAAGACTTTTGACTTGTGGTATCAGTGTGAAATTTGGTTTGTGGACGTTTCATAAACTTAGAAAAAGGCAGAAAATTTTTGACTTCATAATTGACTTTTAGTTGTCCTGTACAAATAATGTATCAGCAAACTAAAAGCATGTGTGTTCTTAGAGCAAACCAAAATTCGCAAACAATTAGATGGCAANAAAAGTGCTAGAGTACTANTATATCATACCATACCTGAGCAGACATTTCACCACGTTTCCATCCAAGAAGCTCCTTAACAACTGGTGGGGTAAACTGAAGCATACTCATATTATCT
>JGI24158J21664_10012967_pt1 | contig 11020 bp, 4 predicted proteins | sample Ectturendosymbi3_FD_21664 | JGI IMG/M metagenome (IMG submission 21664)
AAAATGTGTACTTACTGCGTGACCGACTTGACCGCACTGACGATTTCGATGCTTTCGAACTTCTTGGCCAGCATATACGATAAGAAACTACAGACGAGTCATCACCCCATACGAGCCTTGTGCGCTCAGTACCAAGTGCTAATCCACTGCAATTGTGTCACGTCGAATCGTCATTTAACCGAACCAACCGTGAGGAAGAAGGTAGCAACCTGACCGAAACTCAGCTGTAATAACACACCACAGTAACCGATAAGCGAACCAATAAGACAAGCATTGATTAGTGCTGACGACGTAAATCTCCGCATGTTAGCCCAGCCACGTCGCATCACGATGCGCTACGAAGATCTAACTGCTGCGGACGACGGGAACCAAGATAAAGCAGCCATAAGTGACGTTAGCCTTGGGATCTGAGCCGCTGCGTGACAAATGCCGTTGAAAACTTCCATGTTAACAACATTCTCAACGAGGAGAGGCGACCCCTGGGAAGGCAATCTCGTCGCGCAAACGGATCAGGAATGGATATGAGGAAGACGGGGGGAATGATAGTGAAGAAAAAGGTATGGCATGGGCTGACGAAGAACTGATGGAATCTGGACCGATAAAGAACGAACCAAGTTTCAACCTGGAAGAGTTCATCTGTTAAAAAACCGCAATGCAGCTGCAAACTTGCTATCACCACATATCGTCAACGGCAACCCCGCCACCTTGTGTGCATGTAGACGCGTTATCACTTCGTATCGTTGTGCTTGTATCGCCTCTAGTGACTAAAACAAGCTTACCACAACCTAACAGCTTCATACATGACAATAACGCAGAGACCAAGTAAGCTAAATGTAAGCGTACATTCAAGGTCCCGCACAACTCGCACCTGTTTTCGCCTTTAAACAGCGCTGTATTTGCAACGATTAGGCATTCATGATTGAATCACTGCTGCTGGATGGATGTCACGGTTCCGATATTCTAGCAAAATTGCTATCGAAGTGCTGTAAAATATGGCTTGGCTGGTTATCCGTGCTGATCGATGTTTCTCTCGTTTTGGGAATAAACCTATGCTCAACCACAGCGGGTCTACTATTGATCGGCTTAAGATTATTGTAAAATGGGGAAATTTTCGCCCATGAAAAACGTTAAGCCACGTAACCGGCGGGCAAGGTGGCCATAAAATCTACAGGTTCATACCGGGTGCCTAATATTTTCCTTAAAAAATCCCTGATTACAATAAGTATAAAATCTTGTCACAATACGAGCAAAGTACACATTTAATTCAAATTGCTTCCCCTTGTTTTCGTACTTTTCCAATATTTTGGAAAGTTGCAACTTCGTGAGTGCGGCGAGAATGAGATTTCACTGCCCAAGTGATTTGGTGGTACTGCACATTTGCGCACATGAGAGGGAACAGTGCGTACAGCGCAGCAGCAGAAGCATCGGATCGAATGATCACAAGCAAAGCGAAGTTGCACATCAAGCACAGGTAGGACAAGCGGTGGGTAATATTTTCAATTTACAAATCGCACATCAATCACTGATAAAAATTTGCTGGTCATACTGGCCAAACGTTTTTTTCTCCGCGCCATATGTGTTTCAACTGATAATTGGAACAAACAAGATTGTAAAACCGACAGTGACAAGGACCAAATGGTTGTTATGGCACTTTTAGGCCATAACATGGATGTGGACAAATATAACAATAACGTTGAAACTAACGCAAATTTTGGGTAGCATCTCGAAGTGCTGTGAACACTGTAAAAACTGTTACGAAATGTGATAAGCACCGACAGAAAGTTATGAGATGCAATAATTAAAAAAATTACATGTGTACAAACTGGCTGCACGGTGCAACAGTCTGTATAAATTAATTATATATTGTACATATTGTGTATTAGTGTTAAGTATTAATGTGTTTTTATTGTGAATGATATTTACGCATACTTGCAACAAGCTAGTGTAATTAGACAAATTAAAAAGGTTTTGGAAAAGCAATGATCATTTGAAAAGTCATGGTGAAATAATGGAGCGGTTGCGAGAAGCAATAAGATTATCTGAAAGTGCAAATCTAGAAAAAATACGAAGGACACCGATGTTGATTACAAGGTGGGGAAAGATAACATTATAGACTGATTAAATGGCCAATGTGAAAGCTCAGATTATGAGAATTGTAAAGACTACCATTAAAAAGACGAACACTGAAGAATGATTGACAAGTGACTATTACAATGGTGATTGACAGCAACGAACACTGAAGAGATTACATCAGTGGTTGACAAGTCTCTGAAACCGTTGCGAAATCAACTAAAGCAGAAATCATGACAATACTAATCAATTGGGCATCTGAAAAGGGTGAAAAACAATTAACGTATCACCTTACGCAGGCGTGATGTTGCAAGCGAGCAGAGGATTGAAAACAAATTGCAGGTGGCGTGATTAACAACAGCAAGTCTTGCGAAATGCGAACTCCATGTTGATTAAACATATCGGTGGGTTAAGCAAAGAACATGTCATGCTGCCGATATCCTGACACTAACCATTATTCAGTCGAGCAGAAGATAAGAATATCATACTGCCGATGTTAAATTATTACTAATCAAGAACTTAGTGGGAAGCTTATAAAAATTACTAGTTTTGTAAAAAGCTAAAACCAAAGAAATGATTGTTGCAAGTAGAGCGAATTGTGTAAAGTCAATGTCAGAATTGTAGTAATTGTCGTAAGTGTTTTACTAGTGGTGTTTTATTGATTGTACTTAATGTTTCAGTACGTGCAAAATGTAATCACCACAGTGTTGATTTAGTATGATAACCAGTGACTGAATTACAGAAGTAGTTAAGAAAAGTATACGTTGAATATCATTGGAAGTGTAGTTGTGCTACAATTACCATTATTACCGAGTTGTGATGTTTAAAATCGAGTGTAGAAGTGAAATTGTGAATGTATTAATTGCAAGTGTAACGTTTTACTCGTACAGTGAAGTCAAACATCTAGGCATGAATACAAAGTACCCCTAGATTACCGCTAGAACTAACTAGAAAACCAGAATGATTTGGCAAAATTTGGGCAGGTGCAAAACAACAGGCAAAATTATTGCCTAACCCTTGAGGAAATTTCGTAAATTCGAAACAAAGGGAAATGATGGATGCAAGAAGTCGTGTGAGAAACCAAAACGAGATTATTAAAGGGGCAATGAACAGGTGTATTAAATTACCAAATAGGCAGCACCCGAATGAAAGGCACCATAATATAACTTAACGGCTGACGAATCACTTTGAACAATATGGGAAAACCTGAGTCTGGGGCAACACAGGATGTTGACGGCAAGCAAATGCGCAAAAAGCACCAGACCAAATTACAGTAGTACCACCGGAGAATTAAGAACGATACGAGTGACGGTGGAGTAACAAATTGGTACCGGCAGCGCGACACGAGGCGGACCAAAATTTTTCATAGGAATCAGTTCGAATCTGACAGTCTCCAGGACAGGACGTGTTTTCTGGACCAGCTAGGGTTTAGAACCTTCAAGGTGTTTGACTCACTGGAATTGCATTTTCATGTAACCGTAAGTACTGCACTATCTTATTATTGCCGTTGTTGCTTACATGTGTATATATGGAAGCATTAATGCGAACTACGTTAAGTGTAAAATGCTGATTAACCCGCAACGTTGTTTATGTGTTAACTCGTTGGACAACAAGAATACAATGCTTATTCATAAATTAATTTCACCACAGAGATTGCAGTAGCTATGATAGAAATAGTTGCTGTCTTAACTGTGCTAGTGTGTTTTTGTTCTCCATACAAATATAGAAGGCAATATGGCAGATTAACTGCACTAGTGGTAGGCAGTTAGTCCAAAAGAACCCACGAACTGGGAATTAGACACACGGTGCAATTATGAAAGTTGCAACAGATCTAATCTGCTTAATCTGGTTTAGACACGGGCATCTAAAACCGGGTTAACATGGCCTTGTCGCGGCACTACTCAGAGAACCTCGACACTATAAACAAGCCACCTCTACACGAAGCCTACACCGTTACTTTTGTCGAACAACCAAGTTGCCACTCTCTGGACATCTGTGAAAATAAATGGTATCACCTAATTGACGCGCAAATTAACATTCAAAACACGATCCTTCCCCATGTGAAATAATTATTACGATACTTTGCTTTGTGTTGTTTGACCCAGTCCGATGTTGTTTTCCGCTTTGTGCGCTAACATGTCTCTCAACACAGCTTGTTTACTCCCACCGCAACGTTTAAAGTGAGCTCGTGGCAGGTTTAAATGCGTACCCCAGAGACTTTCCGCCAAGACATTTCTTACTATTTTTCTGTAGCGTTGTTAGTCATTTCACCACGATTTAGGTCTTAGTTGGAGACGTTTTCAGCCATTCGCGTCACCCAGTTAGACTTTCAGTCATTTATTTGTTTGAGTAAACGTCTTTGTAATTTTATGTTTTGAGTAAAAACTTTTCTTATTTCATCAGTCACAGTTTATTTTTGTCGCCACTAGTGTTCTTGACGTCAGTCAGGCTGTTAAGATTTCTGAGCTTGTGTTACGAGATTTTGATTGTAGTCTTGAGTTTTCTGCTGTTACTTCAACCTTTCAACTTTTCACCCGTAAGCTTTGCTTGCAATTTCCAGGACTGAGGATGCGTAATTTTACGTGAAATCGATTTCTTATTAAAACTTTCCTGATCGATTCCTTGTTTACTCCCATCGTCGAGCGTACTTACTGATTTTTCCTAATTTGTGGTCGCTGGTTTCAAACATTTCTATCAGGTCTAGTTTTGCTACTGCGATATTGCCACCAGAACCGTCGCCAGAAAGACTTTAACAGCGGGGCTTTTCGTTCGTGTAGGGGGCTTGACATTGTAAAAATTTACAAAGCCCCACTGATTTATAGTGTTTCATATTTCAATTTGGGTAGGCTTGGGGCAGTTTTGGGGTGCTAAGCCCACCAAAGCCCCCCAGGGGCGACGGGACTGGTGGCCACTGGATAAAAATGAGTTGCATTGTCAAAGCGGTTGGTTGTCATTTAGTAGCAATGAATTGTTGCAGAAACGCAAATGTATCTTTATTTGTGTGATCAGTCAATGACAAACTAATTTCTCCTATGAAGTTGTTAATCCTCAGACCCATTTTTCCGTTTGGATGATCTAAGAGGATGGGGAAAGAACATTGTCACGTTTGTCAGGCCAACAGCAGTTAGCTATATGATGACGGTTTCCCACCTCATTTGGCATCGTGCTTCAATTTCACGCACATCCTGATGTAGCCGCTCCCTTTGCTCATCACTCAGATAAGGCTTCTGTAGAGGTTAGCCAGATATTGCATCGGAAGTGAAGCTTGGTCTTCATGTTAGCATCATTATCTTGACGACTGCTCAGCAAATTCGCCACACCGCTTTTGTATTTGGACACTTCTAATTTCCAAAAACTGTTTAAACGAATTTCACAAAAGCTACCGGTATTAATTTTACTGACCAGCTACCGGTATTAATTTTAGTGTTGATTCCAAGATTGTGGCGCCAAAGAAATATCGTAAAATTTGGTACAAAAATAATTGTGACACATTGGCCTTACTTGTGAAATGCTGCTACAAATTGTTTCATGTTAGTGTTACACAGCTTGATATGAAGGGGACGACTTAGATTTTTTTAGATATTTCAGCTAGAGAGATGATCTTGAATATTTCTTACACCAGGCAACATTTATTCTTTTTCAAATCAGTCTCTGTTCATACAATGTTGAAATTTTGTTCTGTTATCCCACTGGCATAGAAAGCATGGGAGCTTCGTTTAACCAACTTACAGCCCAAGCAGAAATTCAACCATTTTTGAATGGAGACAAGTGATGGACTTGTCACCATAGTATTAAAAATATTCTAGTGGAATATTAGTTTTGTTTTGTTTTCTTTAAAGTTGTTGAGTGCCCAAGAGGAAGATATCCATAGGTGGTACAGTTATGCTGACAAACATAGTTAACACTTCGTTTCGGGATATCAGTAACACGTCTCCAATCTTCAGAATCATATTCTGAGATACCAAGGTTCTTAAGGCTTTCGACATTGCTACATTGAACAATCTCTTTTTCTTGAATGAAATAATGCATGAAATCAGCATGTAGTATCCAGAAACTGGTGACAAGAGTGCCTGGTTGTAGAAGATTTTTTCATTACGCCTTGAAGCAAGCAGCTCAGAAAACTATTTTGAAAGTTGAATGCAGTTTAAGAATGCTGCTCAACGATGAGTTACTGTTGGTAAAAACGCACATGAAACCACAGTTATCGCCAGCTGCAGTCGATGATGAAAAAACAAGTAAAAACAAAATTAATTAAAGTTTGAATTCGGTTTGTCATAAATCTCAAACGTGAGAGCTGAAAAGGCAATTTAGACCAGCAAGACACGAAGTTTTTATTCTTCACAGGATCCATGGTCTAAATTCAACCAATAACGTTCCGTATTTTCGAAACAAAAGACGAAATCCGGCATCGAAAACTGCACCGAGTGGTAGTCGGTGGGAGTGTTGAAGTCGTAGTTGGTGGTATACCTGTGTAAAAAGCATAAAAAAAGCTTGTTTGAAGCTGATTAAGGCAAAACTGTTTCACCTCCAACCAGCTTGGAGACGGTAACGCTTGATTGATTGACTACACGCCTTTCTAATCACTCCAACCAATTTAAATCAAACCATGTTTTTACGGTAGAATTGCACTATTTCGTCGCTTCATGGGTCCAGAGAAAAAGGGTTGTTATAGGCGAACTGTCGTTATAGCCGGACTACAATAAATCGTTCCTTATATCGCTTTTTATTTCATTGCCAAAGCCTGGCATAGGTGAAAGTGTTCTTTGATTACGATTGGCGCTTGTTGTAACGTATTTTCGCGCATAACATGATAAGACAAAAGTGAGGAATTATTTTGTTTCATCATTTTTGGAAACTGTAGTCAACGTCATTATTGGAATATAGAAATTTCTTGCAAGTTTTGTAACTTCCGAAACGTTGTGCGTTATTGAGCGAAACAACGATGTCATACTTTTTCTGAAATTGGATTTTGCTTTCTTTTGTTCGACAATTTACGCACTGCTCCACCAAGACTATCGATCAAACTGACTACAGTCGCAACAATCCCTAATACTTTACAGTACAACTCACGAAACGATTTGTCTCTATTGCTGGCGATGGAGAAATCCTTGATGTCATTCTAACGTCACACCAGCCACGGATCAACGATTGGTCGTTTAACTTAACTGCGTTCCTACTCGGTCATAAAAGATTTCTGTGGGGTCTCCATATATCCCAGTTTACACTTCAAATTTTAATGAAAACTTACTACTATTGTTATAAAAAAGGCCTGTAGAGTTGGAAGTCCCAACATTCGACTCCGATACCGGGAAATTTCAATATTCCGACTCTAGCTCCGACCTTCAGCTGTACCTGTTAAAGTTATCATTCATTTCAGATGAGTTCATAAATCCTACATGCACTTTCCAAGAATAAGGAAACTTGTTTTGAAACGATGCACTGCTCATTTATCTCTCACGTTTGCAAAATATGATTAGGCAAGAGCTGGTCTTAATTATTTTTACAGAAAAGAAAGTACTTATCTGGAATAACCGCAATTCAGGTTAATAGAAAAAGTTGATAATTGATTACAGCAGATACCTTGTAAACGATATAAATACAAAAGTAAAATTGAAAAACGTATGCAGCCTACCGGTGTGCATGTGTACATATAGTGCGACGCGGTCAAAAACGCGCTGGGTGTTTCATGATACCATCTCAAATGGCTTCATTGACACAAGGTTTTACGCTTGAACGCTGCCAAGATTCAGCTTTGCTGAATGCACATGTGTTGCTATCTCTTTACTTAGATGGCCAACTGAACATCTCGCAAGCAAGCTTTTATACAGGTCAAAATCCACGAATTACCAAGAAAGTATAAGAAATTACTTAGATTTTTAGATTAACCATATGAGAGCATTCATTATGCTCTTCGCTATCTAAACACTTCATAATACGCTGCCTTCAGTTAGGTACAACAAACGTGCAAGGTTTGAGAATCAGTCAACACAGACTTTTTAATACTAAAAAGTTGCGATAGAAGGCAGAACGCGACATGAATTACTGTTACAAAATACACTGCAGTTCAACTTCAAAGCGACTGCCACTGGAATTGTACGACAAAAGAAACAAAACTCATTTGAACGTTTTAGGAATAAAGTAGCATCTGCAATATCGTCCTTCATTGACGCTCTGAGGTCAGATTTCATTATATTCAGAGCAGAGAAAGTCTTTCCACACTGACATGGGTTGGAGGAAGAGCTGTGACTGTACGAGCATCTCGAATGATTTCGGGTAAATTGGGATAAGTTTTTTCAATGGCAGTTTGCACGAACAGTTGTAGGCTTCCTTTCTTCTATCTCTTTAAGAGGCTGATACAAATTCTGTTTAAACTTTTCCAACTTTACATTCAAAGGCTCATTTACATCAAGACGCCTTTTCTTCATTCGTTTTTTTTCACCATATTCAGATACTTGTTAACGTCGTGGCCCATGATTTCACTGCAACCAAGTCGCTTTCGGTCTTCTGTTGGAATGGAACAGTGTGCAGTTCTTATATGATCAAAGTCACTCCGAACAAACAGCCCACCCCAAAATAAAAATGGAACGGTAGTACCTGTAGCTGTAGCTGCAATCCTGGTAGTTGTCCTGGTTCTTGTATTTCATAGGGAGTTCGTGCCAATGGAAGACGATTGAATTCATTGCTGACTAAGCGTCCAACCAAGCTTGCACCCACCGGGAGCAACTGTCCCCTCCCGAATTTCAAAAACATGTTTAGCTATTAGACACAACAAAAAAATTACAATCATTTTGATCCCACGAAAATATCAGCTGATTGCGGCCCAGCGTCCAACTGATGCAGTCCTACGTGAAACAGTATCCGGAAAAAAGATGACAAGCCCAAGAGATAAATGGGAAACAAAGTGTACTTCTAGTACGTTTACATGGTCAGTTTTTCGTTGTCTCGTTAGTCGTTACCATACATGGATAGCGATCAAGCGGTTCGGTTCTGAACGTGATCTTCTGAGTCAGCGCACTGAACGAGCCAATGCATTGGCCACCTCGACAGGAGAACGTCTATTTATGAAAGGCGCATGGTCTTGTTCACGCAGTGCTGCCAGTCAGTCCCAGTCTCCAGACAGTAGTGGAGGAACCTTTCTCAAAGTGGGGGCACAAATGCACGGTTTTTACAGTAGCTTAATCATTGTGGGAAAAACTATGGAAAAAATTTTCATTACGCGATTTACTTTAACAGTGGACCCAATGTTAATTGTGTTGCCTGAACCTATTTAAGTAAGCAAAAGTCTAAACTAGGCCCATGCGGGCCCTTGGTTCCGCCACCCCTGTCTCCAGATAATATATGAGTGTACCCAGTTTTTTTTTAAAGGAAAATGTTAGGTACCGTACCCGGTATGGACCTGTAGCGACCCGATTTCTCTGATTCTACAGACCCGATTTTCAATTCTAGGGACCCGAATGGGGTCTCTAAAACACCTTAAAAAACTCTGGTGTACCGGTATTCTAACTGTTAGTGCGTTGATTTCACTTTCAGAAGTGCAATACGAACATAATTAGCATGCAGTCGACATGGCACGTCGGTGAGGATGGGCAGTTTTGCAGTAGAAACCAGTTTAGTTGTTAGGGGTTTCTTATATTGAAGGCAAAAATCTTAACCAAATGTTCAGAAATCACCCCTGCTGAAGATTGTTTGCTTCTGCATTTTACATGTCATCAAAGAAATTGAGTACACTAATTCTCTGCCATCAGTGGTGATAGAAGTAGAAAGTACTAACTACAATATATATTTTGAAATGCAGGCTGTCTGCCAGTTTTAGACATCCCTGATCTGCAGATGAAACATTACATAGAAGATCCTTATTCATAACAAATGCTGAAAGTTGCGCACAACATACGGTAAGAGGCTCGGCATAAATACAAATATATGTTTTAAATACTGATCACCTGGGAGTGGCTTGGTAGTGTTAGGACTAGTTTTTTAAGGTAAGATTTGACCCCTTGTATATTGCACAAATCTTCATAAAGCGGGCTTACAACTATAAGGAAACTTTCTGGCACCGGCGGTGACAGTAGTAAAAGGTTATTTTACTCACTAATTTAAATAGTCTTTGAAAAAATGTGATATGATATTAACAGTAACAAACGTTGAAAAAAATGAGATATGATATTAACAAATAACAAACGTTGAATGTTTCTTATTCATCATGCGAAATTAGGCTATGTGTTTAAATATCAGGGTAAATTAAAGATATTTTGACTGATATGCCACCACAAATTCCACCTAAGCATTTGCAGATACATGCAGTGTTAATCGGTAATCTCCGAAATGTTTTTCAGCATTGCGCTTAGGAAACCTGTGTGAAATTTTGTATGCCAATAACTTTGTACATGTGGCAACAAGGCATGCTGTAAACGTCAGTGCCCTCTGCTGTGGATGGTTTTCGCAGTATGCAGCATGATCGATTTCACGCAACATAGCCACATAGCCGACTTCACGAAAGAAAGGCATGCACAGCAATAGCCACAATCGCGAATCTGTGCATCAGTGAGTACAGGCGATACGTAGGTTTTCCAACTCCATGCAATCCTTTTCTCACTAGCCTTCACAGGAAATGTTTACCAAAGCGTCTGAGGCGTGAATGCAGTGCCGTGCAGAGGGAGGGGGGCGAAAGGGGCGACGACCCCGGGTATCCAAGCAGGGGTCATTCAACGAGTGAAATTATAAAAATTAAAATGTTGTAACTGCATGGTTTTTCCTATTGTAAGGCTGCTAACACGTGCTGCATGGGTTTAATTTTTCGAAACTTGTTTTTTGTCAATACTAGTTTTTACCTGCACCCAAATCGAACTAACTGATAGTGACATAGATCGTGCGATCAACAGAAAATCACAGAAAATGATTGAAAGATAATTATGGATGTTTGATTGATTTTCTGCGCCAAATCTCAAAGCTG